>Ga0307989_1001050_pt1 | contig 15726 bp, 14 predicted proteins | sample EllFjometagen185_FD_203164 | JGI IMG/M metagenome (GOLD analysis project Ga0307989, IMG submission 203164) | Marine microbial communities from Ellis Fjord, Antarctic Ocean - #185 | ecosystem: Environmental > Aquatic > Marine > Unclassified | place: Southern Ocean | collected 2014-10-08
AGGGCTTGAAAATACTGAGCCGGGAACCTCAACAAAACTGGCGAATCCTTGTGTTAAAACTCAGTCTAGCCCAACCTGTTGTGGTTCTTATTCTAGCTGGTTTACTGCTCCTGTCCAACCTGGCTATTATTCTTGTTTTTTCCTGATTGACAGAGGCTGGGAGGGGATTACATTAGCTCGCTTTTTGATGCCCGGGTGGCGGAATTGGTAGACGCGCTAGGTTCAGGTCCTAGTGCACTCTTTTGTGCGTGCTGGTTCGACTCCAGTCTCGGGCACATCTTTAAGTAAGAATTGCCACTGTAGAAATGCAGTGGCTTTTTTATTTGTGGATGTGCGGACATTGAGCTCGTCGAAATGTCCATTACCACAATCACTATGAGAAATAAATCTACAAGCCTAACCCTACGACAGGCTCAGGGGCCGGCAAGGTCTTTCGGTTCGCAATCCCGAGCGGAGTCGAGGGATATCGCATCTATTCTAGTGTATAAACCCCTCGACTTCGCTCGGGGTGACAAATCACCCCGACCCCCATATTTTCAAAACAATCAGATGTAATCAATGATCCTTCTCATTAGTTTGTAAGCCGGATTAAATGGAGAAATACCTTACTATGAAGTACCCTCAACTGTCAAACACCATCCCCATAGAATTTGGTAAGCAGTTTATCTCCTTCATTACTGGAGAGCACAACGACCAGCGCATCGATTTGAAATATCATTTTAATGAGCAGTCCAAGGAGGTATTCGCTGAAGTTAAATTTGGTAGACTGGCTCAGGGACCTCCCGGTCATACACACGGAGGAGCAATTTCAGCTGTTTTTGATGAATTGATGGGCGCCTGCTGCTGGGTGAATGGTTATCCTGCTATGACAGCTCAGTATACCACCCGATTCTTTAAACCGCTACCCCTTGCCAGAGAAGTACTGTTCTGTGCAGATATCAAACAGATTGAAGGCAACAAGATCAATCTAAAAGCGAAATTGATTGATGATTCTAATGAGAGATATGCCACTGCCAGAGGCTTGTTCATCCTTCAGGATATGGAAAAGTTTAAGCAGATGAACCTGGAAACAGGGGACAAGGTCTCGACATTGAGGCAAAGATAAAAACATTGAGATGATGAAAAGAGGAGTGTAATAATGGCCTGGACATTCAAATTTGAACTAGATAAGTATGAAGTAGAAGATCTAAAAATCGTACTTGAAAAATTAAAAAAGAAGGACGTTCGCAAAGTGGAAGTCTCCGTAAATGGTGAAGTGCGAAAACTGGCGACGAACATGCTCAAATCTGTATACGATCAGGAAGAATATTTTAAGGATGACCGCTGGTAGTAGGTTCCCAAGATTATGCCACTGAACAACATCAATCTCAAAATCTTATTCCCTGTTGCAATATTTTTGGTCTGCCTGGTGATATCCTATTTCTTTATTATGGATATTGAGACTCCGCTACCAGAAATCGATTCTGGACACGATGCAAAACATGAGATCGTCTACTTTGGTGTCATTTCCAGGTATTCTCCCCGCTCCATTGTGAGTGGATATCAACCTCTCATGAAATATCTTACTGAGAATACACCTTATCATTTTAAGCTGAAACTCAGTAGAAATTATCTGGAAACAGTTGAACAGCTTACCATGGGTCGCATCGACTTTGCTTCCCTGGGCAATTATACATACATCCAGGCACACCATAAACATGGGATCAAATGTATTGCCATGCCCATCAATGCTGATGGTAGTAACAATAATTATGACGATATCATCGTGCCCACAGATTCTAAAATTCAATCTCTCAAGGATTTAAAGGGGAAGTCCTTTGCCTTCGCTTCAAAGCAATCCTTTAGCGCCTGGATGGGGATCTGGATGCTTAAAGAATCTGGAGTGGAACTATCTGACTTATCACACTACGAAAATTTGAGTTATCATGATCTGGTTGCCGAAAAAGTACTACGCGGAGATTTTGATGCAGGCATGGTAAAAGCTGTTGTTGCCGAATCATATAAAGAAGCTGGAATCCGAGTTCTCGCCAGATCACCTGCGATCCCAAGTGTACCCCTTGTCGTGGGTGCTCATGTTGAGATGACCAAAAAGGAAATTGTCCAAAAAGCACTTTTGCAGTTAAAGGATCTTATTAATGAAGGTAGTATCACTACTGATGGCTGGGATACTGAGGTGGCGAATGGATTTAGAGCTGGGCATGATAGTCTATTTACTTTTCCTCGTCGCATCTTAAAAGAGTTGGAGGCCTTAGAATAATGCCGCTACGCTCAAGTATTCATGATAGACTTGTTGTCAGAATAGGGATCAGCCTCTCAATAGTACTTCTCATTCTATTCCTTGCCATCACGAGCTCTCAGAAGGAAGCTACCATAGGTAAACATCGGATTATTGCTACCACCATGGTTCAAACTGCAATAATTCCTATTAATGATGCGCTCTATTTATCAGGGTCAGAAAGTGATGATTTTCTACAATCATTTATTAATAATTTTTCCCAGGAATACAGTGATATGTTGAAATATGCTGTGATTCTGGATCAGAACTCTGTCGTTCTTGCCCATTCCGATATATCTCAAATCAGATCTAAATATACCGATATATATAGCCAGGCAGCCCTGGAAGCAATTGACCCCGAATTTCATATCTTCAGAAATGACCACAATCAGTGGATCATGGAGATATCTGCACCGCTTGGATTGATTACGCTTTCACATGGAGCAGTTCGTTTGGGGCTGGATGCCCAGCCACTCATTAACGAATTAAGAAGATCTACCCTGATTATTATGGGGTTGTTTGTAGCTGCTCTGTTATTTGTAATGTTTTTGGTGCTTCAAATCAGTCTGAACGTCACCAGGAAATTGAGACACACCGTACTCGCTATGGATACATTTGATTTCCAAACTGCAGAGCCTCTGTCACTCCCAGAGGGCGATGATGAGATCGGCTTACTCAATGAACGCTTCACAAGTCTCCAGAACAGGTTGATCAGGGCGCGTTCCAGCATGGAAGTAACCAATCAGAATCTGGTCCAAACAGAAAAACTAGCAGCTATGGGACGTATGGCTGCCGGGGTAGCCCACGAAATCAATAATCCACTTCTAGGTCTCAAAAATTGCCTCCATCTACTTCATATTGACCCTGAGCACCAGGCAGACCATATCCGTTTACTTAAAGAGGGACTGGATAGAATTGAAGTGATCGTATCTAGACTATTGGAAGGGGGCCGTAAAAAGGCCGGCACCATTAGGGATTATGATCTAAATCACAGTGTCCGTGATGTACTCAATCTGGTGGGACACCGACTTTCGAAAGAAAAGGTTATCACCCAGGTCCAACTCGATGAATCCATTCCAATTGTCTATAACAACAAATCTGGATTCGAAGAGGCCCTCCTCAATATTTGCATGAATGCTCTAGATGCGATTGGAAGTGTTGGAACCATTCAATTGAATACAGAGGTGAGGGGTCAGAATGTAGCCGTGATCGTAGGGGATTCTGGACCCGGGATTCCAATCGAAGAACAGTCGAAAATGTTCGAGCCTTTTGTTACTTCAAAAGAAGTGGGCAAAGGAACTGGTTTGGGACTATATGTGTCTCGGGAGATTGTGGGTGCTATGGGTGGAGCAATCAGCTATGCAAGCAGCCCATTAGGTGGAGCCGAATTTACAATAGAGTTACCAGCCAGAATAGAGTCATATATGGAAGTGGAATAGCATGCTAAAAATTTTACTGATCGAAGATGAGCGCATAAACCGAATAACCCTGCAAAAGCTGCTAGAGCATGCAGGCCATGCTGTGACCTCCGTAGAGGATGGTAAGGCAGGCCTAGAGGCTGTCCGAAGTGAAAGCTGGGACGTAGTCCTTACTGACTATAGACTGCCCGGTGCTGACGGATTGGAGATTCTTGAAGAAGTAAAGCGCATCTCACCTGAAACTCAGGTTCTCATCATGACGGCATTTGCGACTGTGGACAATGCACTTTCCGCTCTCAAAATGGGAGCTTTTGACTATCTCACAAAACCATTTGATCCAGAAGAATTGTTTCATCATTTAACACGAATTACGGCCTTGAAGGCCTTGAGCTCTGAAAATGTGGCCTTACGGGCTTCACTCGCTGAATTAAAAGTATCACCAGATCTCATTGGACAATCCGATGTCATGCGCGACCTTTTTGACAAGGTGAAAATCGTCGCAGAGAGTGAACATACTGTTCTGATTCAGGGTGCCAGCGGAACTGGAAAAGAAAAGATAGCCAATGCCGTTCAATCCATGAGTCAACGTAGAGAACACCCCTATGTAAAAATCAATTGCTCAGCCCTCAGTGAAACCCTTTTTGAAACGGAAATGTTTGGTCATGAAAAAGGAGCGTTTACGGGAGCTGTGAAACGATCCATCGGTCGATTTGAAAGAGCGAAGGGTGGCAGCATTTTACTTGATGATATTGATGATTTGAGCATGCGCCTGCAAACGAAGCTTCTCCGTGTGATTCAAGAGGGTGAGATCGAGAGAGTCGGAGGCACTGAAGTCATTCCTGTCGATGTCAGAATTATTGCAGCCACAAAAGTCGACTTGAAATCCTTAGTGGAGACCAAATCATTCCGAGAGGATTTATACTATCGCTTAAATGTTATCAAGCTCATTGTACCCACATTGGGTGAGCGTAAGTCGGATATTCCTTTACTTGCACACTTCTTCCTATCCAGGCTGAACATTAACAAAGAACTCTCACCAGATCTCATCAAATATCTTGTAGAACTGGATTGGCCCGGAAATGTGAGAGAATTAGAACATTTAATCATGCAAATGTCGGTCTTCTCAAGAAAATCAACACTAAACCTGAATGACGTCCCTGATTCCTATATCAAACCCTTGAGTGATGGGAAACCCCAAAGTGATTCAACACTGACTCAGAAGGTGAACAAGTTCGAACAAAAGATCATCAATGAATGCATGCAAAAGCATGGGGATAATCAGCAAAAAGTAGCCGATGCTCTAGGAATTCCACGCACAACCCTACGCAGTAAAATGCTGAAATATGGACTCATTGATCTAAAAGATTGAAGCTGCTATTACCACTCTAGATTGTGTTATATTTTTCTAACTCAATCTCCACCCAAAACTATTATCATGAAGTTTCTTACCATAGGGCAATGATTGCAATCAGACGAAATATCGTCTATGAAGACGATATCTGGTCATAAATATTGAAGTCAGGTGAGCATAGTCAGCTGAATTAATACTGTAAGTGTAGTATTAACAATGTCACTAGTCCACAGTTCGTTTATGGCATGCGATTTGGAATACAGAAGAACTGTGAATTAAAAATAGATACATCAAAATAAGGACAACAAGACATGGCCAAGATTGAATTAGGCAAGATTATCCCCAGATGGGAATGGCGAACTTTTGGTAAAGAGTTTGGTGTTGCAGAGGAAAATATTAAAGCCTACGAATGCACCAGAGCTCTTGAGAGTAGCGAAGTATATATCCTTTCAAAAAAAAGCGGTGAGAACATCAAGGTCCGAGATACACTCATGGATATCAAAGTTTTGAGAAATGCTGAGAATGATCTCGAACAATGGTTCCCAATCATGAAAGCAACCTTTCCAATTGGTGCCGAAGAAGCAGCAGAAGTGTTTAAGGCAGCCGGTGTTGAGGTTGAGGTTAATCCAGACACTGTATGGGAATATGAAGATTTTATCTCCAAAATGGTTGATACCAATCCAGATCTTAAAGCTGTAGGCGTTTTCAAGAAGCGCTTCGGTTATATGATTGATGGTGCCACTGTTGAACTCGCTGACCTCACCATCGATGGGGAAACAATTAGAACCACAGCCGTAGAAGATGCTGATCCAGAGCTTGTTACAAGACTAGTTTCTGAACTTGGTTTGAGTGGTTATGAAAACATTAGCTACATCAAAGCCATGCGTCGCATGGTTGGATTTGAGGACTAGAGCATGGGTCAAGAAATAGAGCGTAAATTTCTAGTCACAGCCACCACCTATCGTGACCTGGCCAAGGGTACCCATTACAAGCAGGGCTACCTCAATAGTCAGAAGGAACGCGTTGTACGCGTTCGTACTATAGATGAAACCGGCTTCATGACAGTAAAGGGAATTACCAAAGGCGCTACCAGGCTGGAATATGAATATGAAATTCCTGCCAAAGATGCTGATGAACTGCTGGAACAGCTTTGTGAGCAACCCATCATCGATAAACATCGTTACAAAGTACCCATGGGTGATTTCGTGTGGGAGATTGATGAGTTTCATGGTGAGAATGACGGATTGACAGTCGCCGAAGTTGAGCTGCTCTCTGAAGATCAGGAATTTCCAAAACCTGATTGGATAGGGGAGGAAGTCACCGGGGATCCACGTTATTACAATTCGAACTTAATCGCCAATCCTTTCAAAAAGTGGTAGTAGACAAAATATACCTATGAAACAAGTAGTCAACGATGCGAGGGTGAAAAACACGCTCCGAGTACTCGGTTTGATAATACTCATTTTGGCATTCTTCCTCCTCGTGCCTTCAGCAAAGGCTGCTTTTCCTGAGAAGCCAATCAAAATTGTTGTTTACGCTGGCCCCGGTGGACTCATTGATATCAGTGCTCGTAAATTTTCCGGGATTGCTGCGAAATATACAGATGTCAACTTCATCGTTGAGAACAAACCTGGGGCAGGTGGTATTGTTGCCCTTAAAAAGGTGGTTCAGGCACCAGCCAATGGCTACAACCTGTATGCCTGTACCAAGTCAAACATTGCCAAGTTTGTTCAGGTCGGTGGAGGTGAGTATGTGGATGCCCTGAGCTGGGTAGCCATGCTCATGGCTGATCCTGAATGTATCATCACCAATGGAAAAATGGATATCCATACATGGCCAGATGTTCTTGAGAATGCTCGCCAGAATCCTGGTGAACAAAATTGGGTTGGACCGGCCGCAGGTGGGCTTGATCATGTCACAGCCTTGAAGATATGGGACAAATATGGGATTGAGGCAAAATGGATTCCATTCAAGAGTGGCGGGAAGGCCCTGGCGGCTCTCCTGGGTGAACAGGGTATTGCCTATGTTGGGAATCCCAGAGACGCTCTTGGAAATCCTGATCTGTTTATCGCTGCCGTATCGGCCCCACAGCGATTAGAGGCATTTCCCGATGCACCCACTTTCACTGAGTTGGGCATGGATGACCTTGAAAACGAATATATGTGGCGTGGGTTTGCTTTGAAAAAGGGCACACCACCAGAGATTATTGAATGGTATGATGATTTGTTCAAAAAAGTTACCGCCGATCCCGAGTGGATTTCATTTTGGGCCAAGGGTGGTATTGATGTGACATATGTGCCAGAAGCCCAGTTCTCAGGACTTGTCGCCGAAGATGCCAAGGTTTTTGAATACTACCTTAAAAAAAGTGACATCTTACCCAGCCAAGCAGAAGGAATTCTGGCTAATCTTGCTGGTGGTACACCCTTTGTGATACTTTTGATAATCCTTGTAATCCTCTGGTTGTCAGCTTCATACGGCATTTATCGTTCTGTTTATGCTGCATTGCTTGGTCGATTTATGATGATTGGTATATTTCTCATTATAAGTATCCTCTTCCTGGTACAATCAATTAATTTTCCCAGTAGCTCGGCAGTGGGTCCAGCTGCTGTTCCCAGATTGTGGATTGCCATGCTGATTCCCTTGAATCTGCTTCTTCTGGTCAAGACCTTCAGGAGAAAAGATGGGGTCTCAGAATCTGGTCCAAGAGTAGATATTGTGTTAAGCTTCATTGGCTTCCTCATTGGTTATCTGTTCTTGATGCAAGTCTTTGGGTATTTCCTGAGCACCTTCGCATTTATCATAGTGAGTTTGTATTACCTTGGATATCGGAATTGGCGTAACACGATTATCATTTCCCTGACCTGGATTCTTTTCTCATATGTCGTCTTTTATAAAACCCTGTATGTCCCGCTTCCATTGGGTCTACTATTTGAAAATATGTTCTAGGCGATATTGTGACAGAATTATTTAGTAATTTAGGTCTTGGTTTGTCATTTGTGATGGGTGTTGTTCCCATCCTGACCATTACATTGGGTGTTGCCATGGGTATTGTCGCTGGTGCAACACCAGGTCTTTCACCTTCCATGGGTGTCGCTTTATTGGTACCCTTTACCTATGCCATGTCTCCAACCCTGGCATTGATTCTTCTCGTGGCTATTTACATTGCCGCTAATTATGGTGGCTCAATAACAGCTGTCACCATTAACGCGCCTGGAACGCCTTCATCAGTCGTCACTGCTTTCGATGGTTATCCGCTTACTAAAAAGGGTAAACCAGGCTTGGCTTTAGGTGTTTCTTTAGTTTCCTCAACTGTTGGAGGTATCATTGGAACACTCATCTTAATTTTCTTTTCAGGTCCCTTGGCAAGGTTCGCATTGAAATTTCATCCTGCAGAATACTTTGCTCTCGCGATTTTTGGATTGACCACCGTAGCATCTTTGGGTGGGAAGAATTGGATTAAAGCCTTTATAGCGGCAATGTTTGGCCTATTGCTGAATACAATTGGCATTGACCCTATCTCTGGTGTCAGCCGTTTCACCTTTGGCTTATCATTTCTATATGATGGTTTTGCCTTGATTCCTGCCCTCATCGGACTTTTCGCCCTGAGCGAAATCTTCAAACAACTTGAAGGTGGTGACTTTTCAATCCAGGCTGCTGCCTCAGGTAAACAGGAGTGGCCTACTGCAAGCGCTTACTGGAAATTGAAGACGACCATCCTGCGTTCTTCGTTTATGGGTACGATCATTGGTATCTTCCCTGGCGCTGGAGCAACCATAGCCGCTTTCATTTCATATGATGTAGCCAAGAAAACCAGTAAACATCCCGAAGAATTTGGAAAAGGCAGTCTCGAAGGTGTGGCAGCCGCAGAAGGTGCAAATAGTAGTTCGGTGGGAGGGGCTTTGATACCTCTGCTCACACTGGGTATCCCTGGAAGTGCTTCAACTGCCGTACTTATTGGGGCATTGATGATCCACGATCTAACACCCGGCCCCCAATTATTCATTTCTCACCCTGAAATTATCTATGGATTGCTGGCCAGTCTTCTATTTGCGAATATCATACTTCTGATTCTAGGTTTTTTTGGAAGTAGACTCTGGATCAAAGTAACCACCATACCAAAGACAGTTTTATTCCCACTCATTTTTGCAGTTTCTATTATTGGAAGCTTTGCAGTAAGAAACTCCTTTTTTGATGTAGCTGCCTGTTTGGCATTCGGGGTCTTCGGTTGGTTTCTTCGACGCTACAACTATCCAGTTGCACCAATTATCCTGGGAATGGTTCTCGGGAATATTGCCGAAACAAATTTTATTCGTGCCATCATGATGGAAGGCTGGACCGTCTTTTTTACGCGTCCGCTCAGCCTGGGAATGCTCATTGTTGCAGCCGCTAGTTTTGCTGTACCTCTCATTCAAGCACGAAAACAAAAGAGTTAATAGGAATTACATGATTTTTAAAAAGACCAAATCCCTTGAATCTAAAATGGATGCTTTCCTGGATAAAATTTCCGAAGCGGGTATTGAATACCGACGCGGTATCAAGAATTACATGAAAAATAACCATGAAGATTTTGAACGTCATCTCCAGCAAGTCACAAAGCTCGAACATGAAGCAGATGAACTCCGTAAGAATATTGAAACCAGATTGTATACTCAAACTCTGGTGCCAGAATCACGTGGTGACATTCTAGCTCTCATGGAAACCAGTGATGATGTAATTGGTCGTGCTAAAGATACACTTGTTGAACTCTCTATTGAAAAACCAGATGTGCCCGCTGAATTCAAGTCGGGTTTTATTGAGCTGGCCAGGTCAACATCTCGTGCCCTCGAGGAAATGGTGCTGGCTCTGCGTGCCTTCATGCGTGATCCCATCAATGTCCGTAATTATTTACATAAAGTTTATCATTATGAGAAGGAATCCGATCGCCTTGCTGAAGAACTAAAGCGCTCAATATTCGCCTCTGAAGAGCTTCAGCTCAGTCATAAAATTCACCTCCGTTATTTTACCCTACACGTTGATATGTTAGCTGATTTGTCTGAAGATGTTGCTGATCGTCTGGCTATTTATACTATAAAGAGAAGCATCTGATATGTTGATTCTTTTGTTCCTGTCCAGTGGCCTCTTTCTGGGCTGGTCTCTTGGGGCTAACGATGCCTCCAACATTTTTGGAACTGCTGTCGGCACCCGCATGGTAAAGTTTTCAACTGCTGCTGTCGTGGCCAGCATATTTGTTGTGCTGGGTGCCGTAATCTCTGGGGCTGGAACCACACATACTCTCGGAAAACTTGGTGCGGTGAATATGATCGCAGGAGCCTTTATGGTCGCCCTTGCTGCGGCGGTAACTGTGCTTTGGATGACAAGATTAAGCTTACCTGTTTCCACCAGTCAGGCTATCGTCGGCGCCATTGTGGGTTGGAATATTTTTGCAGGTAAAGCCACCGATATGGGTGCCTTGACTAAAATTGCATCTACCTGGGTTTTGAGTCCCATTCTTGCAGCTGCTTTTTCCTTTATATTCTTTCTTCTTTTTAAAAAACTGCTCGACTTTTGGAAGATTCACATCTTTCGCCTCGATGCCTACACACGTATAGGTTTGATTGTTGTGGGCGCTTTCGGAGCCTACTCACTAGGTGCCAATAATATTGGTAATGTGATGGGCGTCTTTGTCTCTGTTGCTCCCTTTGAAGATCTCAGTATTTTGGGTTTTAGCATGAATGGAGTTCAGCAACTCTTTCTGTTGGGTGGGTTGGCCATTGCAGTAGGAATATTTACATACTCAAAACGTGTGATGCTCACAGTGGGAACCGGTGTTGTCAAACTCACACCACAATCCGCTCTCGTGGTGGTTCTGTCACAATCTATTGTCCTGTTTCTATTTGCCTCCAAAGGTCTTGAAGGTTGGTTGTTGGCGCATAATCTACCCACAATCCCACTTGTACCTGTATCCAGCTCACAAGTCGTCATCGGCAGTGTGCTGGGGATAGGGCTGGCAAATGGGGGACGCGGCATTCAATTTAAAGTTTTGGGACGCATTGCTTCTGGATGGGTGACAACACCTATTATTGCAGCTGTTCTCTCATTTATATCATTATTCTTTCTTCAAAATGTATTTGATCAGCAGGTTGTGAAGCCAATGGATCATACTGTCAACCATCAAACCACAATTATAGAGAATGTACCCCATGGTTAAAAAACAATGGATTAGACTTTCCCTTTTACTAGGGCTGCTTGGAATGAACACCAGCTCAGTTTTTGCCGCTGATGTTGAAACGACAGATGAGATCATGTGGTGGGTAATCATCATGACACTGGCCGGTGGACTCGCCCTCTTTCTGTATGGTATGGAGAAGATGAGTTCTGGGATGAAAAAAGCCGCGGGGGATCAGATGCGGTCCATCCTGTCTGCTTTGACCAATAACAGATACATGGGTTTAATGGTTGGTGCCTTTGTAACCATGATCATTCAAAGCAGTAGTGCTACCACAGTGATGCTGGTGAGCTTTGTTCAGGCAGGTCTCATGACCTTTGTCCAGAGCCTGGGTGTTATTCTGGGTGCTGATATTGGAACTACAATCACAGCTCAATTGGTGGCTTTCAAGCTCACAGACTATGCCTTGCTAATGATTGCCATTGGTTTTGGTCTGATGATGTTTGGACGCAATGAGAACCAGAAAAATGTTGGCGAATCTATTCTTGGTTTTGGTATTCTTTTCTATGGCATGAAGCTCATGTCAGATGCCATGTATCCTTTACGTACCTACGATCCATTTATAAACACACTGGCTCATCTAGAAAATCCGCTCCTGGGACTTCTAGTCGGTGCTGCATTTACGGCCCTCATACAGAGCAGTAGTGCCTTTACAGGTATTATCATCGTACTCTCTCAACAGGGGTTGCTGTCCCTGGATGCTGGAATTCCTCTCATTATGGGTGCCAATATTGGAACCTGTATCACCGCCGCATTAGCTAGCATTGGTGCATCTCGAGAAGCGAAACGGGTGGCCTTGGCTCATGTCATGTTCAAAATTACGGGAGTGTTGCTCTTCATCTTCTGGATTCCCTGGTTTGCGGATATTATTCGAGCGATTTCTCCAAGCTCTGAGGCCGAAGGGTTGGCTCACCTAAGTGCAGTCGTACCCCGACAGATTGCCAATGCACACACTATCTTTAATGTTGGTTTAGCCTTCGCTTTCATCCCCTTTACTGGATTCTTTGCGAATATCATCATGAAGTTTTATCCTGATATTGAGGATGAGAAGGATTTAACCATTGCTACCTGGCACTTAGATGATTCAGCGGTAGAAACACCCTCATTGGCACTGGATCTGGCTCGATCTGAAATTGCACGCATGGCTAAAATCACGGGGAGAATGCTAGATTCATTTATTCATCCTTTCCTTGAGGACGATCCAGGAAAGGATAAGATTCATCCCCAACTCACTATCATGGAAGGCATTGAGATGAGGGAAAAGAAACTGGATTTTATTGATAAGAAGATTAAGAATTACTTACTCATGATAGGGCAAGAAGAGCTGTCTGATACACAGGTGCCAGAAGTATTTGGTATGCTCACCATCTCCAATCATATGGAGAGTATCGGTGATATTATTGAAAGAAATCTGAGAACGCTTGTGACAAAAAAGCGGAGCCTTAATACCGATTTCTCTGAGGAGGGTAAAAATGAGCTCCTCAAGTACAATACAAAGGTTTGTAAGCAGATCAGTCGATTGCAAAAGACTTTTTCTGAACTTGATCCTAAGAAAGCCAAAAAGGTGATGGTTAAGGAAGAAAAATATTTGAACCTGGAAGAAAAATATAGAGAATCACATTTACAGAGAATGCATGCATCCCGTGAAGAGTCTGTAGAAACGCATGCCATCCATACTGAGCTCATGGAAATGATGAAACAGATCAATGTGTATACGGGTGAAATTGCAAAAATCATCATAAGCTTATCAGCACCTGAAGAAAACGAAGAGGTTTAAAATGAAATCAATGTTACGCACGATTTTACTTGGTACCCTGCCTGTCCTCATGGTCGCCTGTGCGACTCAGACAACACCTGTTGTCCCCGAGGTGAAAGCTACAGAAGCTGTAGCACCGCAGTATTTTTTGAATGCGAGTGAATATAAGCTCCTTTTAAATCCAGAAATGTTTACAGATTATGTTAGCGGTTTTGAGAATTATTGGAAAATCATCAACGAAGTTGCCCTTGCCGAAGGAATTGCCATCGTTGCTGAGGAGAATCCAATGAAACTTAAGCATAAAGATGTAAAATTCTATGATACACCAAATCTGGATTTGAGAAAACAGGGTTTTGTATTTAGAGAAAGAATAAAATACAAGGGTGCTGAGAAAAAAACTGGATACGATTATGTACTTAAGCATACCCATTTAGATCCTGTGATTGCATCCTCAGTAGATTTAACACTTGCAGAAGGTTTTGTTCCTAAATCCCCTGAAATCGAACTTGAATCTGACCTTGTTTATTATTCCGCAGCCAATGGATCCACACAGACGAGTTATACTATTTCAAATGCTTTCATTCAAGATGTACAACCCAAAATGACATATGGGACAATTCAGAGTATCTATCCTGCCCTTAGTCTTTTGGAACTCACAGATGAAACAGAGCTAGTTCTTGTTAACGGAATGTATATAGATGAGTGGAAGGTAGGACCAGGTAAGTTGGATTGTGGAGATGGGCTCTACGGTGACATCGATATAACTATTTGGTTGGTTGAGACCTCAGAAGGCACCGTTGCCATTCCCGAATTTTCATTCGACCATGAATATTTAAAGGATCGTGAATACGCCGCCGATGCGATGGCTCGCTGCACAAGCTTCATTACAAAATTGAATGACTATAAACCTGAATGGTCTGTTGCCGGAAATCAGAAATCTGCATTTTTGTTTGAATAATTTTGATGGTATCGGCATCATTCATAAATGACAAGAAAAATATGATGATTGGTAGTGCCAGGATAGCAAAAGGCTATCACATTATTCAATCTCAAAAAATAATGACAGTAACCGTTTGAAATTGGAGATTACATGCACCTAATTTACAAGTTTTTTAACTTTTGGGCAACAGGTCCGGATATACCTGTTACCAAATCCAGCGATGAAGTTGATACGGAATTTAAGAAGAAGAGAAGTAGTGTCCTCTGGTCGATTGTTTTCGGTTACGGTATTTTTTATATCGGACGATTAACCATATCAGTGGCCAAGAAACCTATGATGGATGCAGGTATATTAGATGCAACTCAGCTGGGTATCATCGGCTCCTTGCTTTTCTACACCTACGCGTTTGGCAAGCTAACCAATGGTTTCCTGGCAGACCGGGCAAATATTTCCAAATTTATGTCCACAGGTTTAGCTGTGTCAGCTGTCGTCAATTTGTTCTTTGGTTTCAACGAGGTTTTTGGTGTTTTTGCTATCCTCTGGGCAATAAATGGTTGGTTTCAGTCCATGGGCTCAGCTCCTGCTGTTGTGAGTGTAACTCAATGGTTTAGCAACAAGGAAAGAGGAACCTACTACGGTATTTGGGCTGCTTCTCACAATATTGGAGAAGGTTTAACATTTATTGGAACTGCAACCATTGTCTCAATCTGGGGCTGGGAAGCAGGCTTTATTGTTCCTGGTGTTATTTGTCTCATTGTTGCCGGTATCATGTTTTTTACGCTGAAGGATCGACCAGAAACTTATGGTCTGCCTAATATTGCTGAATATAAAGGACTTGAGGTTAGTAAACCCAAGGCCAGTAAATCAATAAAAGATATGCAACTCAGTGTGTTAACAAACCCCATTGTTGTTAAGGTGGGTCTCGCAGCAACATTTTTATATACGGTTCGATACGCCATTCACAGTTGGGGACCTCTGTATTTGCAAGAAGTCAAGAATCTTGGCATGATCGAAGCAGGTACAGTCATGGGAGTTGCCACCATGTTTGGATTGGGTGGTGCAATATTCTCTGGATGGTTCTCTGATCGTTTCTTTGATTCCCGGCGAAGCAGGCCAGCCTTGATAATGTCTTTGATACTTCTAGGCAGCCTGTTCTTGATCTATTTCGTGCCAGCTAACAGTAAAACCTTAGGTATTGCCGCTTTTGGCATCTTTGAGTTTGCCCTGGGGACCATGGTTGTGTACATAGGAGGCCTATGGGCTGTTGATCTCCTTCCGATAAAGGCTGCTGGTTCTGTGAAAGGGATTGTTGGAATATTTAGCTACATTGGTGCAGCAACCCAGGATTGGATTAGTGGATTGCTTATCGATGGTGGAAAAACGATTACGGATGGTGTCACATCATATAATTTTGACAACGCATTCGCCTTTTGGATCGGAGCAGCAGTGATTGCCGTCCTCGTACCTCTGACACTGTGGAAAGATGAAAAAGAAAAATTTGAACAAAAAAAAGCTAAGTAAAGGAAACATGATGAAAATAATTAAAATTAATTACCTCGTAATGCTTCTGCTGCCTCTGTTAATGTTTGGGCAGGGAATCACCGTGAGTACTGACAGTGGTCTGGATGTCGTTATCGGTGGTGAGGTTGAGCTAGAATTTGTAGACGTTCAAGGTGAGGGTGGATTTATAAATAGTGATCTCACTTATCAAAAAGTTAAAAATCGTAGCCCCCACATGAGAATTGACAAGGCCGTCCTCTCGACACGCATCAACTATACTG
>Ga0307989_1001051_pt1 | contig 15710 bp, 14 predicted proteins | sample EllFjometagen185_FD_203164 | JGI IMG/M metagenome (GOLD analysis project Ga0307989, IMG submission 203164) | Marine microbial communities from Ellis Fjord, Antarctic Ocean - #185 | ecosystem: Environmental > Aquatic > Marine > Unclassified | place: Southern Ocean | collected 2014-10-08
AAGACCCAGACTGGCAAATGCCCGTTGAAATGAAGAAAACTGACGAAACTTATGGTGCCCAACCACATCTTTATCGTGGAGAGCAAATGACCTTCATAGATCTCTGGAAATCAGCGCTTATCAGCTCAGATAACAATGCTATCATGGCAATGGTCCGTAGTTTAGGCTTCTCTCGACCAGAGTTTGTCGAGTTAATGAACAAAAAAGCTTACAGCCTAAGATTGTTCAACAGCACTTTTGACGATCCAACCGGATTGTCAGAGTATAACCAATCAACCGCCACCGATATTGCGAAGCTAGTATATGAAGCTATTGGACATAATGAAATTCGAGAATCAGTTATCCAAGGCAAGTACACTTTTCAAATATCAAACAACAAAAAACGAAGAAATATTTATAACACCGATATATTAATTGATAGTTTTTTAAATAGTTCCCGTTATGGCTATGAACTAATAGGCGGAAAAACAGGCTATCTCCCAGAAGCCGGGTATTGCCTCGCAGTCGAAATTTCAAAATCCGACAATCCCGTAATATTCGTAGTCCTAAACAGCAACACTATCTACAATCGCTTCCAAGACACAAAGTCCATGGCCGACTGGGTCTTCACCAACTATAAATGGGAATAGAAACGACCTCGCGCAGTCTCCACAGTATTATTCTTAATTCCTAATTCACTTGTCCTCCGTAGCTTTAGCGGAGGGGGATCATTCTTAATTCAAAATTCCAAGCTGATTGCTTACAAGCTTACTAGCTTAATCATAAAAAAATGTTTCTAATCGAATACCTAAAAAACTTACCTAACGAATTAATAACCTTAATTCTCTCAATGGTTCCAATCACCGAGCTTCGCGGATCCATTCCGATCGGCGTTGGCTTATTAAAGATGCCAGTCTGGTCAGCTTTTTTATTCTCAGTTTTGGGAAGTTTTATCATTGCGTTTATCCTAGTTTGTTTTTTAGACTCAGTCTCAACTATCCTAATGAGCAAAACAAAATGGGGAAACAAGTTTTTTACATGGTTGTTCGATAGAACTCGCAAAAGATTCGAAAAGAAATATCACAAGTATGGCAATATAGCTTTAATGTTATTTGTAGCTATCCCACTACCAGTTACTGGTGCTTGGACTGGAGCTGCAGCCGCTTTTCTCTTTGGTATTCCACGGAAAAAAGCCATTTTGTATATAACTTTAGGCAGTATTATCGCTGGAGTAATTGTTTCATTAATAACTATTGGTGGCGTTAGCTTATTTTAGTCTATGAGAATTGGAATTGATTGTCGAGTAATTTACGATGTAGAAAAAAACAAAGGCGCTGGCGTCGAGCGTTATGTTTTTAATCTTGTGAAAAATATTTTGTTGCAAGACAAAAAGAATGAATACGTTTTATTCTTCGACAAGAAAACAAGTCAGCATACTATCGATTCCCTAAAAAAGTTTGGACATTTTACTCCTCAAATATTTAATAACAAAGTCCCCTTTTTCAGTAACCACTTTTTCTTCTCCTTTATGCTTTGGGGTGAATGGCTTGATCGCATGATTTTTCCGGCTAATGTTATGCCGTTCTTCTATATTGGTAGAAGCGCTTTAGTCATCCATGATGTTGCAATATATAATAATCCTGAATGGTTTCCTCAGGGACAATGGTTCTCAAAAATGCTTTTAGTTCCTAGTAGTGTTATGAAAGCCACTGACATCGTTACTGTTTCTCAAACAACAAAAGATGATTTACTAGATCTATTTAAATTTAAACCAGAAAAACGTATTCATGTAATTTATCCAGGATTGCTAAAAGAAAAAGACAGCAGTATTCTAACGCAAGAAAAGGTGATGAAAGAATTTAATATAAATTACGATTATTTACTATTCACCGGAACAATTGAACCGAGAAAGAATTTATTACGCCTATTAAAAGCTTTCAGTCTATACGCACAAGAAACAGACAGCAAAATAAACCTACTTATCACTGGTGCCAAGGGCTGGAAATACAAAAGAATATTTTTTCAAATAAAAAAAATAAACAAAAAACTTGATCGTCGAGCTGTGAAATATTTAGGCAAGGTTACCAACAAGGAGCGAAAGACCTTGATGGAAAAAGCGGTCGCTTTTACTTTTCCTTCTTTGTATGAAGGCTTTGGTTTTCCAGTTCTAGAATCTATGGCTTCTGGTACTCCTGTAATTACCTCAAACGTCTCTGCTATGGCTGAGTATATAAAAGATCAGGCAATTCTTGTGGACCCAGAAAGTATTACGGAAATAAAAAATGCCATAAAAAAAATCCTGGAAGATCCAGAATTACAAGTTTCCTTGGGCAAAAAGGGGAGGGAACTATCAACTCAATTTACCTGGACAAAAACAGCCAGAAAATTGTTAGAACTTATATAAATTCCATATTACACCAAGTAGTGCCATTTGTAGGACAAACGCCAATTTAAAAGGTATATCAAATTTTATCAGCTGATGGATTCTGTGATGAACATAATTTAATCGGAAGAAATATTTCTTCTGCAAATTATAAATTGCCACTAGGAAATCCGGTAGAATGCCCCCAATAATACCAGCGATGATAGGAGCCATGTTTAACCCGGTAGCCTTTACATTCGACATGTAAAAAGTCAAAAATATAAATCCAAGACAAGCGTCAACTATTACCAGGTTGACTATTTTGTTTAGCTTTTTTTCCTTTTTAAAGTAAGCAACTTGATATTTGTCACCATGAGGGATCATGTCCATCGCAAAGTGAATCACAAAAGATAGCACAAACGCCCAAAGCGTACTATTTACATTTTCTCCAATTAAAGCGCCAACAGCGCCATGAACAGTGATCAGCATATTATAAGTCTATTGTTAAAACAGTGATTTCCGGCGGGCAAAATAATCTCGCTCTCGGTCCAGCTTCACCAATTCCTTGATTGATATAAAGTTTTGTATCTTCATTCAACTCAAATAATCCTCGATCAAACTTTCTCCCAAGCTCTGTCGGAAGTGATGCAATCGAGCCAATGATTGGTAGTCGAATTTGTCCTCCATGAGTATGCCCTGATAATATTATATCAAAATAACTTGAATTTGTTGCGTTGATAACATCCGGATTGTGAGAAAGTAATATTTTTGGTGTTTCGTTCGATGTTTTCTTCGCCATCTTTCTCAACTGATTCTCTACGTGCTCCGGTTGACTCCATATTTCTTGTATTCCGGACAAATGAACTTGTCCATTTTTTGTATGCAATAATAATCCTTGATTTTCTAATGTTTGGATACCAATTTTTTCAAAAACTTTTTTGAGAACGGTTGTTTTGTCAATTAATTTATCATCAAAGTAGTCTTCTTGTAATCCTAAGTTGTATTCATGGTTCCCCGTGATTGCATAAGTAGGGTAGACATTTGATGTTCCTTCAAGTCCTTTTAAGTAAATTGCACTTTCTTCTTTTCTATAAATATGGTCACCTGTAATAACTACCAAATCTGGTTGCAACTCATTAATCCTACGAGATAATCTTTCATAGTAACCAGTCTTTTTGTACGGGCCTGCATGTAAGTCCGATATATGAACTATTTTTAAACTTTCATGTAAGTCAGTCTTTCCAATATTTATATCAACTTCATTAACAATGATCAATCTCGGTTCAATAAAACTTCCATAGAAAACTGTTATTGTGAAAAGCAACGCAAATCCTGCAAGTAAATATTTTTTTCGCTTTGTTTTTTTGCTATCAAACAGTTTTCTTTCCTTAATATTTTTTAAAATTAAAAAGAAGGCTATGACGCCAACAGTTAAAAAGGAAATAATCTGATAATCCCAAATTAAGTTACCCATATGTATTTTTTATTTAAGTGGTAGCAGGGGCGGGAGTTGAACCCGCGGCCTAAGGGTTATGATTCCTTCGCTCTAACCAACTGAGCTACCCTGCCTAAATAGTCTCAAAAAGAGTCTTATATGCTAAATAGTATTGAATTTGGTTGCGGGGGACGGATTCGAACCGTCGACCTCCAGGTTATGGGCCTGGCGAGCTGCCACTGCTCTACCCCGCGTTAATACTTTTCTTTATTGATTCTCTTGCCGCGTCAATTTCCAATGTTGAATAGATTATATCTGATATCACGAAAAATTGCAAGATTTTCAGTAAATCTCTTGATTATAAAAGAAATTTGTGTATATTTGCTTAAAAAATGGTGCCGAAGGTGGGAATCGAACCCACACAGGCAAAGCCTACACGATTTTGAGTCGTGCGCGTCTACCAGTTCCGCCACTTCGGCACAATTTTCAAAAAGCAAAAGTATTATACTATATAGAGTTAAGGTTGTCAAAACTATTATTTGCATGTATAATTACACTATAAAAACCCTTATCATTATAAGGATGTTTATTAATTTACATAACATTATGGCTCACATTATAAGCATCGTAAATCAAAAAGGAGGAGTTGGAAAAACTACTACTGCTATTAATTTAGGCGCTTACTTAGCTGAACACGGAAAGAACGTTTTGTTAGTAGATCTTGACCCTCAGGCAAATGCCTCATCCGGACTTGGTCTTGATTACAATAATTTAAACAAAGGCATATACGAATCATTAATTGGTTCACATTTAATTAGAGAAGTTGTTGTTCCTAGTGGCGTTACCGGTTTTCGTGTCGCTCCCGCTACCCAAGCTCTTGCTGGCGCTAATGTTGAATTAGTTGATGTCGAACGTCGTGAGTTTCGCTTGTCTGATGCTCTACTCGAAATTAAAAATGACTACGACATCGTTTTGATTGACTGTCCGCCATCACTAGGAATTCTTACTATCAATGGTTTAGTCGCCGCTGATCATATAATGATTCCTGTCCAAGCAGAATATTATGCACTGGAAGGTTTAGGCCAACTTTTAAATACAATTGAGTTAATTAAAGAAAATATAAAAGAAGACTTAAATATTTTGGGAGCTGTTCTCACAATGTTTGACAAGAGAACAAAACTGTCTGGTCAAGTTATGGATGAGCTCTACAAATACTTCCCAAATAAAATTTTTGATGCAGTTGTACCTAGAAATGTTAGATTGAGTGAAGCGCCAAGTCATGGAAAAGCCATTTCACACTACGCTCCAGAGTCAAAAGGTGCAAAAGCCTATAGTGATTTAGCCAAAGAGTTAATTGACTATTTAGAAGAAGAAAAAATAAAAAATAAAAATTTGTAAATATTATGAGTGGACTAGGAAGAGGGTTAGGGGCCTTGATCCCTAATAAAAAAGTTGTTAGCGAAGCCATTAATACAGAAAATAAAGATCTTTTGATTGATGACAAAGATAGAGTTTTGCAAGTTTCGATTGATCAAATAGATTTAAATCCAATGCAACCACGAACAACCTTCAATCATTCTGATTTGGAAGATTTGATTAGCTCAATAAAAAAATATGGAATACTGCAACCGTTAGTTGTTACCAAACAAGGTTCACGCTACGAATTGATTGCCGGTGAACGTCGATTGAGAGCTTCAAAAATTATTGAATCAAAAACTGTTCCATGTTTAGTCCGAAAAGCTGATGAACAAGAAAAACTTGAAATTGCATTAATCGAGAATATTCAACGTGAAAATTTAAATTCTTTAGAAGAAGCATTGGCTTATAAAAAATTGATTGACCAGTTTAACCTAAATCAGGAACAGGTAGCTCAGAAGGTCGGAAAATCACGTTCTACGGTTGCAAATATGCTCCGTTTACTTGATTTACCAGCAGAAGTCCAAAAAGCCTTAATTGACAAGAAAATCACCGAAGGACACGCTCGAGTCATCGCTGGATTTGATTCCACCGAAGAGCAACTTGACTTTTTATCGAAAATAGTAGAATATAACTTTAGTGTCCGTGATGCAGAGAGAGAGAGTAGATCTCATTCTCCCCGCAAATCTAGCAAAAAGCCTATTTTGGATCCTGCTACAGAATCTGTCAAAGAAGAGCTAAGAGAGGCTCTAGCGACCAGGGTTGATGTCAAGAAGAAGGCCGGCAAAGGACAAATAGTGATAAATTTTTATTCAGACGAAGAATTTAACGATATTGTAAATAAGATAAAAAATTAATATGAAAAAGATTCAGTTATTGGTGCTAATAATGTTTGTAATGTTTGTAACGGTGGGGTGCACAAACAACGACAATAATAATACAACTCAAGACGGCGCAGAAATGACTTCCATTCTAATGGACGAAAATACTGTGTCAAAAAACGTAAAAGGATTGGCTGTTTATACAAATCCTCAATTTAGGTATGAAATTAGACATTCTAAATCTTGGGAATATCATGTAGACGACGAAGGTGAAAAAATTGTTGTCTTCCATCCAAAACGAAAGCAACTAAGTGATGACTATTTCGGACTAATGATTTTTCAAGGGATTACAAACTGGAAAAACAACTATACTCTAAAAGAATATTATTCAACAGAAGCTCTTAATAACTACTACGGTCTAGGTTTCGAAATTGAAAAACTCGAAATCAAGGGACATGAAGCTGTCTGGTTCAAGGATGTTGATGGCCTATACGGCGAACAGAAAGTACAGATCATTGGTATCAGTCTTGAAGATCGTATTCTAGAAGTTCATTTATTTGAACAGAGTGAAGATGTTCTAACAGCTCTTAACAGTATCAAATTCTACTAGATGTATTTAAAAGTAAAAACCACGACTCGTTAAGTCGTGGTTTTTTATTTATCCCAAACGTATACCTTTGCATACATTTTTCTGTCATGCTTCGAAATTTTTATTTGAATTGTCCCGTCAATAACAAAGTTTCTTTTCTGTTCAGTCTTTTTTATTCTTACCCAGGGACTAGGCATCATTTGTTGTTCAATTCTTACAAAAAGTGATTGATTGTCATTGTCCCAGCCAATGATGTATTCTCGTTGGCTTTTGACAGTTGCATTTCTGACTTTATAAACATCTTGAGGTATTCCTGGTTCCAGCCATCCTTCCCAGTACAGATTGCAGTAGTGTGAAGCTGAGCACGAAATCGGAGTTGCTGCAATATTGCTAGTCACGGTGTTGACCGTAGAGTATATTCCAGAAGCTATCCAATAGTAACAGTACAAAACGAAAATCATTCCAATTAATCCAAATAACCCAGCCCAAATACTTGGTCCATCTTCACTTGATTCATCTGGAGCAATTTCTTTTGGTTCCGGTTTCGGCCTAACAATCTTGATCGTTATTAGTACCGCGACGAAAATCGCCAACAGTCCAAATACTGCCCACCTCCATGGTTCTATCATCTTGTTCCTTTGTGAGGTGATTAATCATCTTCTTTTCTTTTCCGTGGTGCTGATTCTGACCAGCCACGAGCAATTTCTGCCGCCGCTAGTGGTACATCACCAAAACCTTCTTTTTTTCTATTAATCATTGTTTCTGCAACCGCTGCTTCTCTTTTTCCAATTGCTTCAGCTGTTGCGTCGCCTACAAGCCGAGTTACGTCAGCTTTTGCTTTGCCTTTTTCTCTACTGACATTTGCTTCAGCATTACCACGAGTTTCAATTGCTTCAGCTTCACCTTTTGATCGCCTGGCAACGGCTTGTCCTTCATCTTCGGCAATACCTGCCTGTATTCTTGCAACACTTTTTTGCTGTTCAATTGCCAGCAAGGACGCGTCCGCTGGTTGAATATCAATAACGTTTACATCTGTTACCACACAACCAGTTTGTTTAGTGAATGATTTGTTAGTTGCCATTCTGAGATTCCAGTTGATTGCCTGGAATTCTGCTTCATCTTCTTCGTAACCTTTACCAGGAATTATTGTTTTCAAAATCCTAAATCTTTCAGTAATATCTGGCTTGGGTGTTTGACTGGTATTGCTTACTTCTTCATTCAGCAGCAAGTATATGATACAAGCCAGACGCTCGATAAGTTTATGTTTTTCATCCCTTAATCTTTTGTAACTGTATTGCCCAATAAAATCTCTGGCAATGTGAAGGACCTTCTGTCTCACAATAGTGTCTCTGTCATCTTTCGTTTCCAAGTAGCAAGCGGCTCGTCGCATATTGACGTTGTCTTTTTCCCACCTGGGGTCATCAGCTTGTATATCTGCATCGACAATTCCAAATTGATGATTTACTTCAATAAAGATAGCCATTTGGATTTCATCTCGGGTTGAGAATGTTCCATCGATCCCTTTTACAATTATGGATTGAGTATTGGCTTCTTCGAAAGTAAAAATTATTGGGAGAACTATATGTGGTCCTGAAGAAAGAACTTTATCCAGTTTTCCAAATTTCTTCATCAAGAAGACATCAGGTTGCTTAATTCTCACAGTGCAGGCAGTCAAGAACAATACAACGCATGCAATAAAAAGCATTATACTTAATGTTGATAGCAGAGCCCCAGGAAGGCCATATTTAACAGCTGAGATTGAAATGATCAGAATTGAAATTAATACTGAGACAATATAAAAACTAAACGTTCCGATTAAATCAAAAAACCAACTTGAACCAGTCTGTTCATTCTCATTTCCAAACATTATTTCTGCTCCTAGGTGGGGGATTGTAAAAGGACAAAATATATTAATTAAAGTATAGTCCATGTTTTATCAGAATGTCAAGGCAATTCAATCGTCTAATAATAAAAAACATGACTCTTTGAGCCATGTGTCTTTGTGATTTTGACTAAATATCTAGATAATACAACCAAACATAAGTTTTGGTATCTTTGCTTTCAACCATCAATTCAAGCATTCCCTCATTGACTATATAAATGTCTTGACCACTTTTCGAAACTTCAATCCACAAGTTTTTGCTTTCAGGTTGATTGACTCTATAGAATACTGGGTGTAGATCATGACGCCATTTAACATTCAATTGGAAAAATTTATCATGTTCTGTGAATTTTAGATCGTAAACTTCATTAGTAACACCAGGTTCAAGCCAACCTTCCCAGACAATCTGTGAATAGCCTGCCTTTTGACAAGGGGAAGGTGAAGAAAATTTTGTTACAATTCCCGTTACCGCTGAAACGGTCGCCCCGCCAAACCAAACAGCAAACATTATTATTGCAATAATACCAATCAATCCAATTATACCTGTGAAAACTAGGTTCTTTTCAGATTCAGAGGCTTCTGACCCATTATTTTCTGAAGAAGTTTCCCTTGAAGCTTGGATCAGCTTTATTACAATATACAGAATTAGAACAACAGACGACATTCCTACCGCAACCCACATCCAATCTTCCATGGTTTTTTCCTGATGTTTATTTTCGAATGAACTACTTTCTATTAACATTCAGTATAATCCAAAATTCATGAAAGTGTCAAGACAAATTTAAAAGTAAAAGCCACGACTCGTTGAGTCGTGACTTTTAGTTGTAGGGTTGATAACCTAGATGTCTAGGATGTAAACTTTGACTTTTGTTCGTGTGTCTTGTCTTGCCACTTTGAGGCGAAGCTGACCGTTCGCATTTGCATGCATTGTCTTCTCACGTTTTGGAATCTTAGCCCATTTAGACATAATTCCCGGCTTTGCTACTTGAGCAAAAATCGGATGCTTGTTGTGGCTTAGTCCAACTTTGTAGACAATGTGCGTCTGATTCTTTGCGAGTTTGATCTGATAGACTGGCTGAGCCTGACCTGGCTCCAACCATCCCTCCCATACAAGATGAGAATACTGGGATGTTGCGCAGGCTGGCGTCGCTGACAGATTAGTGTACAGTTCTTTTCCGAATTCATATGTGGCAGTACCAAGCCAGACGCAAAAGGACAAAGTCAGAACCAGTCCGATCAATCCAACGATCGCTAGCCCAAGACTGCCTTGTGTTGTCGAAGAATCGCCACTGTCACTGTCCGAACTAGGGGGACTTCCTGTATCAGAATTTAAAGATCTGAAAATAATGAACATTAACCCGATTGCCGCTATAACGATAATAAGTAACGTATCAATATCCACCTTGGACCTCCTTTTACTGGGTTTCAGTTAATAATATAGTATAGCACATTTTTTAATATAAATCAATACCTGTGGCTGTTTTTTATCTAAAATATAAGAAAAAACCATCTCATTGAGATGGTTTTGTATGTATTTATTTATTCACAAATTCTCTTGCTTTTTCCGCCGCCATCGCTGCTAGACCATGACCAATTTCAGCTGCTCCCAGTCCCCATTCACCATAGCCAGCATTTTTTCTGCGAAGCATTTCATCGGTAATAACTGACTGTTTCTTACTTACAGCATCAGCTATTGCATCACCTTCAAGGGTGATAACTTGAGCATTAGCTGTTGCTGTCGTTACTGCCGCTTCAGCATTACCTACAGCTAGTTTGTTGATTTTCACAACTTCTGCATCAACTGCCTTGGTCTCTGCTTCGGCGATTAATACTTTTTGCTTAGCAGTCAGAAGTTCTTCACTTGCTGGTTCAATGTCTCTCACAGTAATTGAAGTTGCCAGACAACCAGTTTGTTCTGCAAACGACTCATTGGATTGAAGAATCCTGTCTAGTTCCTCTCTAGTTTTCTTTGTCTTATCCCATTCAGCATCAATTAGCAAATTTTCCACTGATTGTTTCAATGTCTCTAGATCCTGGCCTACACTAATTTCTTCATTGAACAAAATCTTCATTCGAGCTGTTAACATTCGGATGTACTTATGTTTGTCAGCAGTTAATTCGTCAAATTCAAATTCTCCGATAAAGTCTCTTGCAATATCTAGGGCCTTTTGTGTGGCGATCATATCTCTTTGGTCTTTCGCTTCAGTGTACTTGATTGCACGTGTTCTGTTGATGAGTTCCATTGATATATCTGGAGAAGGATTTTCAAATACCATTCCTAGTTGATGGTTGACATCAACAACAATTCGAACTTGAATATCACCTTTCGTAGAAAAGACTCCAGTAATTTCCTTAACAATAACTGGTGTCATATTCGCAACTTCAAAGGTGTGGATTTTCGGAATATAGAGGTACGGTCCAGGGAGGAAGGCTGAATCAACTCTTCCAAAAATTTTTCTAAAGTGTACTTCAGGCTGAACGACTTCGGCGCCACAGCTTTTAATTAAGATCATTATTAATAGGATAAGTAGCACAGCTAGTAAAGGTATTAGGATAGCCCATTTAGGACCACCAAAAATACCAGCAATTATAGTTCCGGAAATTATGAAAGAAATACCAATCATATACATCTCAACTCGGCCAACAAGAAACCAGAATAAACTGAGCTGGTTAACATCATAAAATGATTTTCTAGAACCTGATGTATTCTTTTCCTCTTTTCTCATAGTAAGCATTTTGGATCCAAGATAAATAGTAACCAGGATTGTAAAAACTACAGTTACCAGAACAATTAGATTGACCATTTTATCCTCCAATAAAAATGTGAATATTTTGTAACGAACCATGACTGTATAACATAACATGCTGTAACAAAAATGTCAACACGAGACTACTCGGTTGACATTTGATTTTTATCTAAAATAGGGGATTAACCGATCGATTCTATCGCTTCAATTATGAATTTCACAACTATGTAACTAGTGAATATTATAACTAAGCCCACCACAGACATTTTAATGGCCTTTTTCCCTTTATCAATATAAGCAGTTCTTCCTGCAGAGATTATCCAAAGAATTCCACCATAAACAAACACCGCTAACGCTACAGAACCTGAAATTCCAATAATATATTTTATGATTCTACCAATAACAGCATTTACACTCGTTATGTTTAGCGGATTTGGCAAGCTGATCGATTGAGTTGCTGGCGTTGTTGGAGCAGGGCTTGTATTGGCAGGTGCAAGTGAGCCTGTATTGGCAGGGTTACTTGGTGGCGGTGTTGTTCCTGCTGGAGCAAGACCACACAGACTAGTTCCTGAATCACAATAACCAGTTGTACATTCAAAACCAGCTCCACATGGACCTCCAGTATCTTCTTGTGCAGTACATTCATTCTCAGTAGCACTCACATATATACAAAAAAATCCAGAATCACAATTACTAATTGAACTAGGAACAGAACAAGCTTCACCATTACCAGCCGCAGTCGTTGAAGTACAGTTTTTCGTTACGGCATCAAGAGTCCCACCAGTACAGCCTACCGGAGCAGGTACAGCATCTCTGGATTGGGTTCCACCTGCACATGCACTCCACTCAGTGTAAGTAAAAGTACACATAGAAGTACAGTTTTGAGTTACGACATCAAGAGTCCCACCAGTACAGCCTACCGGAGCAGGTACAGCATCTCTGGATTGGGTTCCACCTGCACATGCACTCCAGTCAGTGTAAGTAAAAGTACACGTAGAAGTACAGTTTTTCATTACGGCATCAGGAGTCCCACCAGTACAGCCTGCCGGAGCAGGTACAGCATCTCTGGATTGGGTTCCACTTACACATGCACTCCAATCAGTGTAGGTAAAAGTACACGGAGTAGTTGTTGGTTGATCATCACAGGTTCCAGTAACGCAACCTGCAGTTGTTGCCTTACATTCAGAAGCAAGACTCGCGTATTCATCGGGATCATCTAATTGTATCATCGGGTCAGAAGAAATGATTGCCTGGAGGCAAGGCAGAGGAGATATATTACAACAAATAGGATCACCGTCTTCAATATAATCTAAAGTTGGAATGGCAAGGGCGGTAGTCCCTAGAATAAAAGAAACTACTGTTAAACTAATTAATACTAAAAAAATGTGGTGTTTTTTCATATTTATTTTTTTGAAAACTTAGTAATTATATTTTTCCATGATTGATTTTTATACATAGCAATTCTCTGCTTCGCCATTCTTGTTTTTACAAATTTGAGCCATTCAGGATTTGGTCCTTTACGATTTTTGTCTGTAATAATGTTCACCACGTCACCATTCTTCAATCTTGTATCCAAACTTACCTGCACATTGTTAACCATGGCTCTGTGACACTGGTTTCCTATGTCAGTATGAATGTGAAATGCAAAATCGATTGTTGTCGCACCTTCCGGTAGATCAATAACTTCACCTTGCGGTGTAAAAACGAAAATATGATTTTGAAAAACATCAATCTTCGCTCCTTCCATGAACTTTTCATTATCTTTTACTTCCTTTAACCATTTCACTAAATCCTGAACCCAAGAAACTTCTTTTTTTACACTGTCCGGAGATTCTTCTCCAGCTTTGTATTTCCAGTAAGCCGCAATACCATACTCAGCTTGTTCATTCATCTCTTTTGTTCGAATTTGAAACTCAACGATCTCATGATTCTCTCCAAATACAGTTGTATGTAACGATTGATAACCATTTGGTTTTGGCTGAGCTACGTAATCTTTGATCCTTCCTTTTACCGGTTTCCAAATACTGTGAATGATTCCCATCACCGCATAACAATCAGATACTGAATCAACAAGCACTCGAATTGCCACAAGATCATAGATCTGATTAATGTTTCTGTTAAATCTTAAAAGTTTCCGATACAAACTATAGTAATGTTTTCTTCTCCCATATATATCAAAGCCTACAATTTTATTTTCATCAGCAGAATCAGAAAAAGTTTTAATCATCTGGTTCAATGTCTTCTCCTTTGCCGGTGTCCGCTGTTTGATTAACTGATCCACCCAAATATATTCTTCCGGATAAGCAAATTTAAAAGCAGTGTCTTCTAATTTCGACTGAAGTTCTCCAATACCAAGTCTATTCGCAATAGGCGCGTAAATTTCTAGTGTCTCCATCGCAATCCTCTTCTGTTTATTCGCCGGTAGGGCATACAGCGTTGAGAGGTTATGTAATCGATCCGCAAACTTTACGATAATTACTCGAATATCTTCCGCCATCGCAATAAACATCTTTCTCAAGTTCTCAATATAGCGATCCATCCCTCGATATTTAATATTACTCAATTTTGTAATTCCCTCTACAATGCTTTCAACTTCTTCACCAAAATTATTTCTGATATCTGTCAAAGTGTAAGTTGTATCTTCCGGAACATCATGAAGCAATCCTGCAATTACCACATTTGGCGGTAGTTCGAGCTCTGCCAAGGTTAACGCTGTTGCCAGTGGGTGAGTGATATACTGCTCTCCCGTTGCTCTCTTCTGTCCTTCGTGAGCTTTTTTTGCAAAATCAAAAGCCAACTGAATCATTTCTGTATCAGTCTCAGGATAAAATTTCTTTACCGTTTTGATTATTTGACTTATTGACATATCATTATTCAAGTATTATACCAATTATTCCCTTGTTTGACCATGAAATAGTATTGGGTATTTGTAGATTTGTAGCTATTTGTAATTCGTAGTCTATTTTAGTCTTCTTTATCTAAATAAGCTTTTATCGCTTTTTGCGCCTGCACTGTTTTCGCATATTGAATCCATTCCTCACTAGGTCTCTGTTCTTGGTCTGTAATTATTTCTACGACATCTTCATTCTTTAATTCTTGATGCATAGTTGCTAGCTCACCATTAACTTTTACGTGTTTACATTTGTTTCCCACATCAGAGTGAATATGGTAAGCAAAATCAATCGGTGTTGCTCCAGCCGGGAGTGGAATTATGTCTTTGTTTGGTGTGTAGACAAATATTTTATCAATTAAAACTTTTGAGTTTACTGTCTGCCAAGGTACTGTGTTATTTGTTTTTTGTTTCCCCATTTGCAAAACAGTTTTTATCCATTGAGGAGTTTTCTCCGGTTCATTCTTATAATACCAATGTGAAGCCATACCAAAACGAGCTTCATCATGCATGTCCCACGTTCTGATTTGGAATTCTGTTAATCTGTCATTCAATCCATAGACTGTAGTATGTAAACTTCTGTAATTATTTCCTTTAGGATTTGAAATGTAATCTTTTATTCTCTTTGATTTTGATTTCCATATGGAATGAATAATTCCCAGCATCCGATAACAGTCATCTTCCGTATCCACGATTATTCGCAATGCAAAAACATCGTTTAAGTCATTAAACCCTTTCTGCTTTTCCTGCATCTTGTGATGAATACTATAGAAATGCTTGAACCGTCCATCCATTGAACAATTAATATTCTTCGCTTTTGCTCTGGCAGTTAGGATATTTTTTGTTTTTTCAATGTATTTTTTTCTATTCTTCTTTTCATCAACCGTGAACTTCTTCTCAATCTTTTTGTAATCCGCTGGGTTCAAATATCGGAAAGCATGGTCTTCCAATTGCCACTTCAGTCTCCAAACACCGAGGATATCCGCAATTGGAGCATAAATATTCATAGCTTCGGTAGCTAATCGAGTTTTGTGTTTTTCGTGAATCTGGTCAATGTTAATTAAAAGATCTATCAGTGAACATATTTTAATAATAATAACTCTGGTATCTTTTGACATCGCGAGAAGCATTTGTTGAATATCTTCATTTGACTGTTTGTTCGAAACAGAGCGTACATCTCGAAGTCTATTTACGTTATTGATTATTTCCACCACATCTTCCCCAAAGTCAGCTTTGATTTGTTTAATTGTTACATCACCATATTCTGGAAGATGTTTCAGTAGGGAGGCAGTCAACGCTAAATGATCAGGCATTAATTCAGACAGTAGAAGCGTTGTATTCATAGTATGTTCAGTCATGTTCCTGTCATGAATGTTCTTCATCGGAGTAGTAACTACTAAATTATAAGCTCTCAAAATTTTTACAAGTTTTTTTGTAAAAGCTTTTTCAATATGAGGCAGTAGCTCAGGTCTTTTTATTGATAGGGCGCTTAGAATAATAACCGCTATAATTTGTGGAGTAACCGGTTTCAGTGAATGATTATACGCCTGCTTCAATGACTCTTCTACGATTGCAGTCTTCTCTTCCTG
>Ga0307989_1001052_pt1 | contig 15706 bp, 11 predicted proteins | sample EllFjometagen185_FD_203164 | JGI IMG/M metagenome (GOLD analysis project Ga0307989, IMG submission 203164) | Marine microbial communities from Ellis Fjord, Antarctic Ocean - #185 | ecosystem: Environmental > Aquatic > Marine > Unclassified | place: Southern Ocean | collected 2014-10-08
TCCTACACGACGCTCTTCCGATTGGCAATACTTTCACCTGCTTTAACATCAAGGTTAAACTTTGTTAAAACTTCTTCTCCCTTGTTGTATTTAAATGTAACATCATCAAACTTAACTGCTCCTATTAATTCTTCCCAATTTTCCTTTTTGAAGTTCATTGAGTCTCCATATTTTTCAACAACTTCAGGAGAATCGAAAATTTCAGCTTCTTGTTCAATTAGACTTAGTAATCTTTCAGCACTTGCTTGTGCTTGTTGAAAACGTGCAAGTATATTCGCAAGTTGCATAACCGGTTCAAAGAACATTCCAATATATGCAAGGAATAGATACAGTATAGCGTAATCCATTACGCCTTCAAGTACTGCTAACCCTCCATAATAATAAGCAAGTCCAGTTGCAACTGATGCTATAAATAATATTGTGGGAAAATACAACCCTGCAAATACTCCTGCTCTTATAGAGTGATTTTTCATAGTGTTTGTTAATTTATCAAAATCATTAAAGTTTTCTTCTTCAAGAACTAACGTTTTTGTTGTTTTTGCCCCCATTATACCTTCATTAAACAATCCGGTAATTTTTGAGTTTTCTTTTCTAATTTTTCTATAGGCATATAGAATTTTTTTTCTAAAATAAATACTAACAACAATTAGTACCGGTATTACCGATAATACAATTAAAGCTAATTTAAAGTTCCAAATAAACATTACAACTGTAATACCAAACATCATGAATAATCCCCAGGTTAAATCAATCAAACCCCAAGATAAAATTTCACTTAGGTTTCTTGAATCACTTGTCATCCTTGCCATAATCCACCCAACTGGTGTCTTATCGTAATATGAGAATGGTAGTTCGTGTAGTCTTTTAAATGCTTTTTCTCTTAATACAAATGATAATTTTCTTTGAATTTGTCCTGCTTGCATAATAAAAACGTAAACCATAGATGCCGTTAATAATATAAAGAATATATAAAAAGCTATAAACATTGGCAACTTATCTAAACTGTTTGTTTCTATTAATTGTTCAATAGCGTATACATTCATTAGTGGATATAAAACATCTGTTACAGCTAGCGCTGATACAGCTATTAATCCAATCATAATATGTTTCTTATACGGCCAAATGTAAGAAAATATCTTTTTCCATACTACTACATCAAATTTGGAGTTAGCATATTCTTCTTCTTCGTAATATGACACATTACTCAACTCCTTTATCTAGGTTTTTAAAATCATACTCAACATTAGTTTGAATATCCCAAAGTTGTGCATACATTCCACCTTTTTTAAGTAGAGAATCATGGTTACCCATTTCAGTGATTTCTCCATTACCCAAAACAATAATTTTATCTGCTTCCATGGCAGTAGTTATACGATGAGTGATAATAAACACTGTCGTATCTTTCCACTGTTTATCTAACGCAGATCTAATTTGAATATCTGTTTCAGTATCAACCGCACTTAAACTATCATCAAAGATCAAGACAGGTTTATCATCTAGTAACATTCTAGCTATAGCAACACGCTGCTTTTGCCCACCAGAAAGAGTTACTCCTCGTTCACCAACCATTGTTTCATAACCTTCTTCAAACTTGTTAATGTCTTCATGTAAGCTTGCAATTGAAGCTGCTCTATGAATTTTATCTTTGTCTGCAGATTTGTTCATAATTTTAATGTTTTCATAAACACTTCTACTATATAGGAATGGCTCTTGCATAATAATTCCAACATTTTTTCTCAAGTGTTTCTTATTTATGTCTTTAATGTCAACGCCATCAAATAGTATAGAACCACCTTGGTTATCTAATAATCGTATCATTAGATTAATTAGTGTAGATTTACCACTACCAGTTCGCCCAACTATCGCTATAGTTTCTCCTTTGTTTGCTTTGAATGAAATATCTTTTAATAGTAGTTTGTTATCGTCTTCAAATTGAAAGCTTACATTTTTAAATTCAACAATTCCAGTAATTTTAGGAGTTGCCATACTATCGTCTGTGTGTTCGCTTTCTTTTAGAATAATATCATCAATTCTATCAAGTGCAACCGTTGTTTTACCAAAGTCACCAACTATTCTTCCCAATTGTCTCATTGGCCAAACAATCATACCAACATAGAACAAGAATGCTAGAAATTCATCAGATGTTAATTTACCATCAAGTGCCATTATTACACCAAATACAGCAGTTAGACCATATTGAGTTAAAATGATAAAGTCTGTACTCCCCCAAAATATAGCCATTAGTTTTAATAATTTATAATCTTTATTAAGATAATCTTTTGAATGATTATCAAATTTGTCAATTTCAAATTGTTCTTTAGCAAATGCTTTAACAACTCTTATTCCAGTGATACTTTCTTGCAAAGTTGTAGTCATTTTACCTTCTGCTTCTTCAACTTCCTTAAATACTTTTTTCACATAATTAAAGTAGATAGCTGCGATACCAAAAATAAGTGGTGTTGTAGCCAAAGAAATAAATGTAAGTGAAACATTCATCCTAGACATTTGGAAAATGGTAAATCCAATCAAAAATACCAATCTAAATATTTCAATTAATTCTTCACCCACAAATACTCTATATGTTTCAACATCTGTTGTACAACGTTGAATTAAATCTCCAGTTTCAACATTAGAGTGATATGTAAATGATAAATTTTGCAACGTAGAGTATAACTTGTTTCTCATGTTATAAGCTATTCGTTCCATAAAAAATGCATTAATCATTCTTCTGATTGCCATTAATATAACTCTTATAAGCGCAAATAATACAAATGCAATTGATAAAAATAGCAGTTCTCTTTTTATAGAATCATCCGCAATTATATTTAGTACAAAATTTGGTAACCCTGAATTTTCACCATCTGTTACAAGGTCAAGTGCATGTCTTACAAATAGTGGTGTTAATGTTCTAAAGTACTGTAAAACAATTAAAATTACAGCAGCAATTAAATAGAATCTTTTGTTACCTTTCATCCATTTAAAAAATTGATGGAATCGTTTCATGATATCACCTCTGTTTCAATAAAGTTCAAGTAGTTCATAATACTGATTTTCTAAGAGTAATAATTCCTTTTTAAGAGTTCCAATATTTTCATTAATATTTTTAATCTTAATATGGTCATTATATATTTCACTTTTAAAAGTCTCTTCCTCTAACATTTTTATTTTCGTTTCAATTTTATGAATTGTCTTCTCTAAACTTTTAATCTCTTTCTCATAATTGATTTTTGTTTTTGTTTCCTTTTTGGTTTTTATTTTTTTTACATTCTTCTCTTTTTTCAGTTCTTTAAATTCTTCATATGTACCATCAAACTCAATCATTTCTTTATCGGATAGATGGACAATTTTAGATCCTATCTTATTGATGAAATATCTATCATGTGATACAAAGATAATTGGACCACTAAATTGATCAAAAACATCTTCTATAATATCTTTAGTTTCGATATCTAAATGGTTGGTTGGTTCATCTAAAACTAATAGGTCTGGATTAGACAACATTAGCAATAGTAATACCAATCTAACCTTTTCTCCACCGCTTAGTACACTGATAGGCTTCAACGTATCTTCATTCATAAACAAAAATCTAGCTGCAACACTTCTCACTTCTTTATTTGTAAATCTAGGATAGTAATCATGTATCTCTTCAAAAATGGTTTTAGTGTAATTTAATCCTTCTTGATTTTGGTCGAAGTATCCTATTTTATATTCTCTTAAAAACTCCACTTTTCCACTCAATGGTTTTAGCTTTTTTTCTATAATTTTTAATAAGGTTGTTTTACCAGTACCATTAGGTCCAATGATTGCTAATTTATCAAACCCACGCATGGTGAAGTTTATGTCACTAAGCAAAGGTTTTTCATATCCAATACTTAATTTAGTAGCTTCCAAAATGATTTCTCTAGTCGCTCTTTTATTCTCAAAAGCCATCTTAACTTTACTTTTTGATAAATTTGGTTTTTCAAGTTTCACTATTCTATCAATTTTTTTAACTCTATCTTTAGCTATACTTGCTCTTTTAGCATTATATCTAAATCTATCCACGAAACTTTGTAGATGAGCAATATCTTTTTGCTGACGATTAAAGTGCTTTAGTAGAATTTCATATCTTTTAATCTTTTCAACTTGATACTCCTCATAACTACCATGATAAACATGACTAGTACCTTGGTCTATTTCTATTATCTTTCGACACACTTTGCTAATAAAATATTTATCATGAGTAACAATTAATACAGCACCGTCATATTTGTTTAAATAATCCTCAAGCCATTCGATAATATCTATATCTAAATGGTTTGTTGGTTCATCTAAAATCAATAAATCAGGATTAATTAGTAGTAGTTTAGCAAATGCAATTCTTGTTTTCTCTCCACCACTAAATGTACTAATTTTTCTACTATATTCATCTTTTGAAAAGCCAAACCTACTTAATATTAAGTTTATTTTATAGTGGTATTCATACCCACCTTTAATCTCGAAATTATGTTCCATTTTTGAATATCTATTTAATAACTCTTCATCATCCGGCATTAAAACTAATTTCTCTGTAAGATTCGCGATTTTTTCACCCAGTTCAATAAGGTCTTTAAAGACATCATTCATTTCGTATATTAGAGTGTTACTCTTACTAGAAATAACATCTTGGCTTAAATAACCGATAACTGCTTTAGAATTTTTAAACACTTCGCCTTTATCAACATCTAAATCTCCCATAATCATTTTGATCAAAGTTGATTTCCCAGTTCCATTTTTACCAATAACGGCAATCTTATCTTTACTATTTATTTCAAAAGAAATGTTCTTAAATAATTCATCCCCATTAAATTCTTTTTGTAACTTAGAAACACTTAAAAGATTCATATTACTCACCTTCTTCCATTAAAAAAACGTCTTTCACCACACTGATGAAAGACGTTTATCTTTTTAAAATAAGCGTTAATAGCCCTAAATTTCACAAGCTAATATCTATTCATTAGTGACGGTAAACTCATACAAAAAAAACTGTTTTGCGCTACAGAATACGAAATTCTCATACCTATTATTTTATTCATTACCATCACCTCTTTCTTTTTCTTATTTGTAAGAATATTGCATTAACTATATTAGAATAGCATAAGTAAGCGCTATTGTAAATAATAAAATATGTTTTTTGTAAATATCTTAAATTCTATATTTCGTTATCAATTATCACTTCTGCAGGGGGAGTTAATAATTGTGATGGATTAGCCATAATTCTTTTAGCTAATTTGATAGATTTTGCAAAATAATAACCATCTACTACTCTTTCATCAACAACGACTTTTAGATCCATACTTTTCTTTATTGTAACTTTGTTGTTTTCATCAATATATTGTTCTTTAGTTTTAATACCAAAAGCAATAAATATTGTATTTGTTCCTAAATTGTAAATGTGATGATAAACTCCTTTAATACCTAGAGAGCCTAAATCAGTTAAAAATACACTTGCGTGAAATGGACTCAGTTTAGTTAAAAATTTTGGTAGTTTACCATAAAAATCTAAAAATCTAACTAAGTTTAAACTCCAATTAAGTAAAAATCCTGGTAAAATCGTTAATATTTTCGCTGCTTTATCAGTATCGTTTACTATTTCAATATTTTTATTTTTATCAACCTCAACATTTATTTTATCAATAACATCATAAATTGTATCAGTAGGTTCAAAGTTGATTTTAACTGTAGTTTCTTCTGTATCATCAGCCATATCTTTTTTAATTGCAATTGAAAATGATATATCTTTTCTAGCATATGTTCTTCTGCCAGCAACAAATCTGTTGATTTTTGGTCTTTGACTAATCGTTCTAACCATTGAAGCAATAACAATATGTAAGAACCCTACAGCATGTCCTTCACTTCTCAGCAATCTAATAAGTTTGTCAGTTTCTTCTAAATATACTCTATCTTCAAAAAACACTTGGGCGTCTGATCTTTCTTTCATTATATATGGGATAACTCTAAAAAATGGGTCAGCCTTTCTTAAGCGATAACCATCTTTTCTGTCTCCAAAGCGTCTTTTCATAATATCATCTCCATTTCCTATTATATACTAAAATCATCGTATTAAAAGAAAAGAAAAAAAGAAGGCTAATTATTAGCCTTCTAAGTCTTTTACTAAGTCTTTAAATTGAGTTGTATATAACTCATAATAGTATCCTTTACTTTCAAGCAACTCACTGTGTGTTCCGCTTTCTATTAACTCTCCTTCTTTTATAACAATTATCTTATGTGCATTTCTAATTGTTTGAAGTCTATGTGCAATAACAAAGCTAGTTCTTCCCTTCATCATTGAAACCATACTTTCTTGAATTTTCGATTCAGTTCGAGTATCTACATTTGATGTAGCTTCATCTAGAATTAAAATATCTGGATTAGATAAAATTGTTCTCGCAATTGAGATTAACTGTCTTTCTCCTTGACTAAAGTTTTGTCCACCTTCGTACACTTCACTTTCATATCCATGTGGTAATTTCATTATAAAGTCATTCGCGTTAGCTATTTTCGCTGCATCAATAACTTGTTCTTTAGATGCAGTTAAATCCCCATATACTATATTGTCATATACTGTCCCACTAAATAAACTTGTATCTTGCAATACAACACCTATTTTGCTTCTTAAATCATCCTTTTTATAATCGTTGATGTTTTTATTATCAATTTCTATACTACCACTGTCAATATCATAAAAACGGTTTAAAAGGTTAATTATTGTTGTTTTACCAGATCCAGTTGGACCAACTATTGCGACAGTTTCGCCTGCTGGTGCTTCAAATGTAATGTTTTTAAGAACTACTTTATCTTTTTCATAGCCAAATGTAACATCAGTAAATTGTACACACCCATTAAAGTGTTCAATTTCAATTTCACCATCATTTATGTACTCATCTTCTTCATCTATCAAAGCGAATACTCTTTCAGCTCCAGCAAGACCTTGTTGAAGCGAATTAAATAATTGTGCTAAATTTGCAATAGGTTGAATAAATTGTCTTGCATACATTGTAATTGAAGATATATCCCCAACAGTAATTGCAATTCTACCTGAAATTGCTAATAAGCCACCCAGTGTTGCAATTAATAAATATATAAAATTATTCATGAAGTTAATTACAGGCATAATTATCCCTGCCCATACTTGTGCCTTAAATCCTGATTTCTTTAATTCTTGATTTTTTCTAGAATATTCGTCAATAATGTTCTTTTCTTGTCCATATAGTTTAATAACTTTTAGTCCGGATATGCTTTCTTCAGTAATGCTGTTAAGCATACCTAAATGTTTCTGTTGTGCAACAAATCCTTTTCTAGTAACTTTTGATACTTTCATTGTGAAGAATATCATTATAGGTACAAATAATATAACTACTATAGCTAATGCCCAGTTAACAATAAACATCATAATCAATGATACAACTAACGTAACAATAGACCCAAATAATTCAATTGTAAATGTTGATAAAGAGTTACTAATTAAATCAACATCATTTGTAATCCTTGAAACAATATCTCCGGCTGGATTTGTATCATAATAATTAACAGATAGATTTTGTAATTTATCAAAAGCATCTTTTCTTATTTTCTTCACAGTTCGTTGTGAAATGATTGCCATTGTATATCTAGCTACAAATCTAACAATACTAGTAACCGCAGCTATTATTACAAGTATTATTGCAATGTTAACTGCTCCACTAAAATCAGATTTCAAAATATAGTCATCTAATGCTTTACCAAATAACCAAGGTATTAGGGCACTTAGTCCGCTTGTTGTAACAACACCCAATACAACAACGATTAGACCAGCCTGATATTTCCCAAGATATCTCCAAATTCGTAGAGTTGTTCCTTTAGTATCCCCAGCTTTTCCTCCCAGGTACATACTTCTCCCTGGGCCACGAGATCTTCCTTTGGTTTTATTCATTTCTTTTGAGTAATCTTTTGTAGCTTCGTTTCTTTTCTTAATTTTTATTTTATCTAACACAATGTTTTTATGATCAAAGTCTTTGTATGGATCTACAGGAGTCTTCGTATTAGGTTTCATGCCTTTTTTCTGCGCCATATCTTTTTTCTTTTTATTCATCAATTTATCCTGCTTACTCATCAAAATCACCTCCGTTACCTACTTGAGACTGTGCAATTTCTTGATAAACTTTGCTTGTCTTAAGTAACTCCTCGTGACTATTGAATCCATCTAGTTTTCCTAATGTATCTAATACTATAATTTTATCCATGTTTTTAATTGTAGATATCTTTTGACTAATAACTAACGTAGTCATATTACTAGATAATTTATTAATCGCAGCAATTATTAACTCTTCACTTTTAGCATCAACTGCACTTGTTGAATCATCTAATATTAATATCTTAGGTTTTCTAATAAAAGCTCTTGATAAAGACAGCCTTTGTTTCTGTCCACCACTTAAATTCGAACCTTTTTGTTGAATTTGATGGTTGAAGAAATCATCATAACTTTCAATAAATTCTAATGCCGAAGCATTTATGGCTGCTTCCTTAAAATCTTCCATATTAGCTTCGTTTGCTCCCTGAGCAATATTTGTTCCAATTGAACCACTAAAGATTGTTGAAGTTTGGGTAACTACACTTATTTGAGATCTTAGCTCGCTAACATCTAAGTCAACAACATTCATTCCATTCAGATAGACTCCACCTTCAGTCACATCATACAATCTAGGTATTAAATTAATTAACGAAGTTTTACCACTACCAGTTGAACCAATAATCCCAACTGTCTCTCCTTTATTAATTTTAAAACTAAGATTTTCTAATACGTTATTGTTATCATCATCCCCATATTTAAAACTTACGTTTTTAAATTCAATGTCACCACTTAATTTAAAACCAGTAACTGGGTTTAAGTTGTTGTCTAAATCAACTTTTTCATTAAAAATCTCAGTTATTCTTTTTGCACTTACACCTGCTCTAGAAATAAAAATCATCATCATAGCAAACATCAGTAATCCAAATAGTATCTGCATACTGAAATTACTAAAAGCGATTATTTCTCCTACTTTTGGAACCATATCCCCAGCAGCATTTTGCACTAAAGGAAAAGATCCTAAATCAATATAGTAAGCTCCTAGGTAGATTAACCCAGCTAGACTTGCATTCATAATAAACATTACAATTGGATCTGCGAAAGTCATAACTTTCTCAGCTGCAGTATTTGTTTTCCTAAATAATTCATTTGCAGCTTCAAATTTATCATTCTCATGTTTAGTAGAATTAAATGATTTGATAACTCTTGGCGCATTAGCAGTCTCTAACACTGATTTATTAAGTCCATCAACTGTTTTTTGAACTTTCGCAAATATTGGGAAAGCTATAACCATTATTATTACGATTGTAATAACTAACAATGGCATTGTTACATAAAACAGATTTGATAAGTCTTTATTTAACGATATTGCCATAAATAATCCAAACCCTATCATTAACGGAGCTCTAAGGATGATTCTAAGTAACATCGCAAAAAACTGTTGGATTCTAACTATATCATTTGTAGAAGAGGTAATTAATCTACTTGTTTTAAATTTATCTATGTTCTTAAAAGACAAAGATTGAATTTTTTTAAACAAATCTAATCTTAGGTCTGCACTTGCAAACTGTGAAACTTTTTGCGAATTGTAGTTATTCAATATCCCTGCTCCAAGTCCAATCATTGCAACTGCAACCATGATTAAAGATATCATCAACAATTGATTGTAATCCTCGTTAGGAATTGCTTCATCAATGATGTCTTTCATTAATAAAGGAATAATAAATCCTGCTGCAACTTGTAATAGCATTGCAAATAATGATAATACAATATTTTTATAGTATTTTCCTGTATATCCTAATAAAATGTATAAACTTTTCACGTTATTCCTCCAACAAAAGCCCGTTTTTAATAATGTCTAAATAAAATTCAAAATCAGCAAATGTCTCTTCTTTCGTAAGGTTTTTTACTAATGTTCTATGTAAAACTGATATTTTTAGTTCTTGTATCATTTGATACATTTTAATATGTTTCTTTCTATCTGTATACCTTATGTTAGATAAATCTAATTTACTCAATATGTCCTCGACATACCTAACTCTTTTCTTATTAAATTCTAATAAGTAATCTTCATTATTAGCAATACTTTGAAAAACATTATTCATGAATTCATGTCGTGCATCTTTCTTAAACCCAATATAATCGTACTCAAATGAAATTTTTGCAAATTCAAAAAGATCACTTGTCATATCACTATACATGTATCCAGCTTCAAATATTTCACTAAATACTTCTTCTACTATGTAGTAGTATAAATCATCTAAATCTTCAAAATATTGATAGAAACTTCCTCTAGGAATTTTAGCCTCAGCAACTATATTAGAAACCCTAGCTTTTCGTAAAGGATTTGCTAAGAATTCAGCTTTAGCAGCAGCTTTAATTTTATTTCTCTTCTCGCTATCCAAATTAAAGAATGTATCTTTCGGCATGTTTATCCTCCTAATGACAATGTGTCATAAATATTATATATGACACATTGTCATTAGTCAAGCATAAAACACACAAAAAGTTTTTATAAAACGAAACATTTTATGTGTTACTTATATTATAAAAAGATATTAATTTCGATATAACTAAAACATGCTATAAAAAAATAAATCTAAATGAAGAGACATAATAATTCTGTGTTTTACTATATTGTTTTGCAATTTAATATGAAAACACTTTCTTTATGAAACACTACATTTTGTGAGTGTTTTCTTAGTATATAAAAAACAATTTTGTTATTATAAATATGAGGTGATACAAATGCAAAAAAGTAAAGTAGTTATAGTAGGTACCGGATTTGTTGGAATGAGTTATGCATACGCATTGGTAAACCAAGGGAAAGTTGAAGATTTAGTTCTAATTGATATTAATCCTGAAAAAGCTGAAGGTGAAGCAATGGACTTAAATCATGGTCTTGCATTCGCCCCTAGAAAAATGAATATAAAGGCAGGGAATTATAGTGACTGTTCAGATGCAGGACTTGTGGTAATCACTGCTGGAGTTAGTCAAAAAGAAGGCGAGTCTAGAACTAAACTTCTTAGTAGAAATGCAGGAATAATTAAAAGCGTAGTTAAAGATATAATGGCATCCGGGTTTGCTGGTATATTATTAGTTGCATCTAATCCAGTTGACATTTTAGCTTATGTAGCTTGGAAAGAATCTGGAATGGATAAATCAAGAGTTATTGGAAGTGGTACTTCTTTAGATACAGCTCGACTTAGATATGAAATCTCAAGCATTGTTAATATCGATCCAAGAAATGTTCATGCTTATATATTGGGTGAACACGGTGATAGTGAATTTGTTTGTTGGTCTAGCGCAACTATTGGTGCTAAATCAATAAGTGATGTAATAAATGACATGTCTGAAATAAGCTTTAGCGACCTCGATAAAATTTATGTAAAAGTACGAGATTCGGCTATGGAAATAATAAAAAGAAAAAAAGCAACTTACTGGGGAGTTGGAATGGCTCTTGTAAGAATAACATCTGCAATATTCAATAATGAAAACAGCATTATGCCAGTATCTGTTTTAAATACCGGAGAATATGATTGTGAAAAAGATATTTATATTGGTTTACCTGCAGTACTAAATAGAGATGGTGTTCACCACATAGTTAAACTTGCTTTAAATGCTGATGAAACAATTAAACTTAAAAATTCAGCTGCAATAGTTAGAAAAAACTTAACTAGTATTGATTATTAACCAAACAAAAAAGACAAAGTAAATTTGTCTTTTTTTATTTATTCAAAAGGATACTTAAGCCCGATATTTTTCCTTGCTTGATCCATTATTCTCATAATATCTTTTGATTCAGAATATGGCATAACATCATTTTCTAAAAGTCCATTATTAATTGTTTCTATGAAACTTTCAATCTCATGAACAAACCCTTCACCTTTGAAAGGCAAAGTAAAACGTTCACCATTAATTTTTACATTCTGTGAGCTATGAAAGTTTTCGAATGTGATTTTGCCTTTTTCAAACTCAAGTACACTCTCTTTTGTTAGGGTTTCGTTTATACTTGATTTAAGTTGAGCAACTGATCCATCAACAAGTTCTAAATTGATAATACATTCTTTATCAACTCCCGTTTCATGGAATACCGCTGATGCTTCCAATTTAGATATTTCACTATTATTAATATATCTAAAACAAGCAATTGGGTAAACTCCAATATCTAATATACTTCCTCCTGCTAAATCCATATTTAATAGTCTCTTTTCAACAGGGTAATCATTTAGTAATTCCCACCCTAGTTCAAAATATGCACTTTTTAATTTTCCTAGCACATTTGAATGTAATACTTCCTTAACTTTTTGAAATGAAGGTAAATATCTTGTCCACATTGCTTCCATTAACAATACTTTATTAGTCTTTGCACTATTTATCATCTCAGATAATTCTTCGCTATTAACAGAGATTGGCTTTTCACACAAAACATTGATCTTATTGTTCATAAAAAGAATTGATTGATTCTTATGGAAATTATGTGGAGTTGCTATATAAACGGCATCAATATTACCACTCAAAGCCATTTCTTCATAACTTCCATATCCTAATTCAAGTCCATATTTCTTTTTGAATAAATTAGCCTTTTCAACATTTCTAGAAGCTATTGCGACTAGTTTTGCACCTTCAACATACTTAATATCTCTTGCAAATTTATGAGCTATATCTCCTGCACCAACAATCCCGAATTTAATCATTAGAATGGCACGTTATCAAATTCAGGAAATAATTTTTTAGCCTTATTTAGTTTCTTAATATTAGCCATATCGTCTTTATTTAATTCAAAATCAAATATATCGAAGTTCTCAATTATTCTTTTTTTATTGATTGATTTAGGTATAACAATTATTCCTCTTATAACTAACCATTTAATAGCTATTTGAGGAACGGATTTATTATACTTCTTAGCAATATCATTCATTGTTTCATCGTTTAATAAATCGTTAATGTTTTGACTCATTAAAGGAGCATAGGCTTCTAATTTCACACCTACACTCTCGCAGTACTCTTGTAAAAACTCATTTTGCAGTGCAATATGAGTTTCAACTTGATTTACTGTTGGGACAACATCACATTCTTCTAGCAATTTCATAATATGGTGTACGTTAAAATTACTTACTCCAATTGCTTTGATTTTCCCTTCGTTATATAGTTCTTCCATAGCTTTGTAAGAACTAACAGCTAATTCATAACCTTTAAACCAGTGAATTAGATATAAATCAATATAGTCTAACCCTAATTTTTTAAGTGATAGATTAAATGCTTTTTTAGCACTATCAAATCCTTGATCACTATTCCATAATTTAGTTGTAATGAACAGTTCTTCTCTAGGAATGTTTGAATCCTTAATTGCCTTCCCAATTGCTTCTTCATTTCCATAAATCATCGCAGTATCAATGTGTCTATATCCAGCTTCAATAGCATCTAAAACAGCTTGATATACATCTTCTGTTTTACTTCTAAATGTACCTAGCCCTACTATAGGCATTAGTACTCCGTTATTTAATTTAGCATTAATCATGTGTTTCACCTCTTCTTTAATATTTTTGAATATTTCCTTAAATATACAACTCAAATCCAGCATTTTTCCCTACTATATCAAATATAACTTTATTTCCTTTGTATAATGTTAAGGTAACTAAACTATTAATACTCTCAAATACCTCAAGTAACATTTTCCCATTTTCAAGTGGTCCAATTAGTTTAACAGGATCAATCATTTTAGCATTAATCACCATTTTGGTAAATCTTCTTTTCATTGTAATTTCAACTTGGGTATCTGATATTTTGTTTATTTTCATCCTAGATAAATTGTATGTTGCAAATCGATATTCTTTCCCTTGTATATTTAAAATCGAAAAAAATCCTTTTGCTTTCCATCTTAAAACTGGTATCTTACCATAGGCAAAAGTTAGAGCTGCTTCCTTGTCAAAATGATTACATTGAATCCATATCCATTTTGTCGGGAATTTATTCCCATAGGTTTTTTCCATATATGATTTGCCAGATATAACCATTTTTTTGTTATTTAATGTTAGCTTGCCACTATACGTTCCGTCCAGTATGTTTATTTCTTGAAAACATTCTAGAGGGAATTTTGACATATATGACATTGCACTGGCATTAATATTTTTGTTATTATTGTCAGTATTTATATCTAGATTTATATTAATTTCGATATTATCAACTTTCAAATACATTTTTCCTAAAGACAAACTATTATCTTTAATATAAACTGTATCCTTCTTATATTTAAAATCGTTTACATCAAAGCGATAATACTTGCTATTCAGAGCAATTCCATCATAAACTTGGATAAATGCATGCGGATCCTCAATATCTTTTGTGACCGCAAAAATAAAAGCAAGATTAATATTTTCCGATTCATCTACTACTCTTATGTACCAACCCTCAAAATAGTTTTTGTCTCTTTTGTTTTTATATTCGAACGTATTCATGATTTCACCTCAATTTATTATACCATACGAAACAATAATATTTAATTCTCTTCACCTCCTAATTTAAGTATACAAAAAGATGCTAATATACACATGCTTTTATGTGTCTACTAACATCTTACTATTTCAAATTTCCAGTGCTTTTTTATATTTATGGTGTAACTAAAATATCTACTCCGTCACCGGCTAATATAGTTGGTAATACTCCATCCCAAGTATTGTAGTACAACTGAGATAATACTACGTCTGATATATCTTGAATTGTTAAGTATCCACCAATTCCATTTATTTCAAAATCAGTTTTTAATACATCATCAACAAAGCCAACTTCATCTAAAAATTGTCCTTCATACATAATATATATAGCATTTGCTGTTACACTTGATAAAATACGGTCTGCCTCAGCTTGTGCTGTTGCTTCTATAACAACTGTTTCTGCTTGAATTTCAGTTGTTAATTTGATTGTATTGAATCTGATTACTTCAGCTTCTTGATCTTTTAAAGCAATCTCTTTTTGTTTTGCTGCTGTTGCTTCTGCTTCTACAACTGCTTCAATTATATCACCAGCGTCAACATCTAAGATAATAAATGATTCAACTGTGATACCAAGTTCATATAAAGAAACAATTAAATCTAATTCAGTTTCTAATCTAATATCATTTAATCCACCTTTTAAGATTGTGAATATATCAAATTCAACACTATTTGATTGTAATGCTTCTCTAATTCTAGCTTCAATGGTAGACTGTGCAACAGTATTCCCACCAAAGTTACGATAAAAAGTATGAGCATTCGCTACTTCTACTCGGTATTGCAACGTTACTTGATAGGTTGCAAATTGTCCCCCACCTGTTTCTTCTGTAACTCCATCAACTATTTGAACAATTTTACCTGTTTGAGCAGAAACACTAAATGTGTCTTCTCTAAGTTTAGTTGAAATAGTATTTACTTGTTGAAATGGTGTTATGATATGTAATCCTTCACCTAATGCAATATCTTGAATACCTCCATTTAATGGGTCATAAACAATACCTACTTCATTGGCATTTACTTGTGCAAATAAACTAGGAAGTATGAATAATAATGCAAATATTGACAAAAAGCTTCTATATGAAAATCTAAATCTAACTCCATCACCAGTTTTTACAAGACTTAATCCTATAAAAATAGCGATCATTGCTAT
>Ga0307989_1001053_pt1 | contig 15695 bp, 14 predicted proteins | sample EllFjometagen185_FD_203164 | JGI IMG/M metagenome (GOLD analysis project Ga0307989, IMG submission 203164) | Marine microbial communities from Ellis Fjord, Antarctic Ocean - #185 | ecosystem: Environmental > Aquatic > Marine > Unclassified | place: Southern Ocean | collected 2014-10-08
TTTCATTTGGGTTGAATATTTCCATGACGTGCCGCATTTTACTCCTCTGTTCAGATTCAATATAAGATACGAACGGGGTGGAATTCTACGTTCGAAGCTGCAAGTTTCGCTTCTCATATTCTATGTTTCTGTTCGTCGGCTCATGATTTTGCTCTAGGCTTCCTTCAGACATCTTCTCCCGAATTTGCCCTTGCCTTTTGCTAGTAGTTAACGTAAATGTTAATAAAAACAACATTAACGGTGATCTTCCGACAGAGGACTTTCACCTCATAAGTATATACCCATGCCGGGCGTACCAAATGTTTAAAGACCGACATTCACCGCTAAAAAGCGGCGATGAATGCGGCTTAAACAGGCGTTCGGCTATAGCAATTGCAATTGCATGCAAAGGTCTTTACAATTAGTATTGATCGACTACAAACAATATTAATAAGAGGATAAATCATCATGAAAACCAAAGATTTAATAAATGAAGCTCTTTCCCTTCCGGTGGAAGCAAGGGCTCAAGTTGCGGATTCAATACTTAGAAGTATGAATCCACCTGAGGCTGAAATTGACAAAAAATGGGTTCAAACCGCAAAACAAAGATTAGCAGAACTTCGTTCAGGAAAAATTGCAAGTGTTCCAGGAGATAAGGTTTTCAATAAAATCTGGAAACGCTATTCATGAAGAACTATTCATTTCATCCAGATGCCATCGCTGAGTTTAACAATTCAATAGAATACTACGATAATTGTGCTGAGGCACTTGGATTAGATTTTGCGATGGAAGTGTATTCATCTATTGAAAGAATCCTTGCTCATCCTCTTGCCTGGACAGAAATTGAACATGAAATTCGAAGATGTCTTGTTTCAAGATTTCCTTACGGAGTTCTGTATTCAATTGAAGCGGATCAAATCTACATTCTTGCAATCATGAATCTTCATAAAGATCCTGATTACTGGAAATATCGCGCATAATGTCAAACCGAAATCGGGTAGCCGGGGGTTTTACTCCCCCAGCCCCCACAACACCCCGCATGCGGGTCCGCATGGGGCGTTTCCCTTCGGTTTTCAAGCCATTCCCAGAACCATTCTCTGCTCTGAACGAGTTTCTGTTCTCCAAAGAAAGATACTGATTGAAATAGCTCCAAGGCTCGGTTCTCTTCCACCGCCGAAAATTAACACTCCCCCGATCGGGTTCATCATGAATTTCGAGATAGTTGAGGCTTGTCCTTGTCCCACAGACCCTATCCCATCCATTACGATAGGCATTTGGCTACTATGGCTTCTGCTGACTTCTGATCGTTCACTATGTCGGTTTCCCGATATAACGCAGTCTGTTTGCCCCGGGGTTCTCAGAGGCTAAGCCCCCGTCCGTCAATTCTACTGCCTGTTGATCAGATCTCCCCGGATAAGGATATATACTTTCATCACACAACCGCATCATTTACCCTATCCACGCTGTTCACAGGACTTAGTTATGTTTGGCTAACTCATCCCCGGACTGGGCCTTATATGATATTCCTGTTCGTCGGCTCATAATTTTGCTCCAGGCTTCCTTCAGACATTTCCTCGCGAATTTGCCCTTGCCTTTTGCTAGTAGTTAACGTAAATGTTAATAAAAACAACATTTACGGTGATCTTCCTACAGAGGACTTTCACCTCATAAGTATATACCCATGCCGGGCGTACCAAATGGCTAAAGACCGACATTCACCGCCAAAAAGCAGCGGTGAATGCGGCTTAAACTGGCGTTGAAGTGCGACACGAGGTCGTATAATTGTATGTATAGGAGATAGAATATGACGTATTGAATATACTCGGTGTATCCCCACCGATCCCCTACGTGAGCCTGCTACCGTTGCGATGATGACGGGGTGTGAAGCCTCACGGACAATGTACCGAATCGGGTTTGAATGGTGACAGGAAAACCCCTCCGGAAATCCCATCCGGTTAAAGGGCTAGGGTTGGATAAAATGGTAAGATTAATCGAAGAGCTTTAAGCGCCGTCAGCTGTTACTAACCTACCGGGATTAACAGGTTAAAGGTATACTTCCTTGTGTTTGTATACATGAACAGGATGCAAGTCTTTTAACTGCTTGCACGGGATTGTTGGTTCATCGGCGTAGAGGCCTACCTAAACAATCTATTAAGAACAATTATAGGAAACGTGGAAAAGTTGCCACTTCCCCTGTGCAATGCATGGAAAACTAACCGTAAGGCAAGCCTATGGAGGGGCATCAATAAGAGATTGGAAAAAGCAAATGCTATTCTGTAATGGAGCGGATAGGACATGGAACATGGTCCATGTAAAAACGGGGGCTTTCAGCTCTGGTGAAATGCATGCAGACGTCCAATTGGTGTTTTATTGCAAGATAATATGGAGAACCACTTAAGACAGGGAGGCAAATGACGGTTTCAACTGGTGCACCTGTCGATGACGCAAAGAAATGGGCTTCTATCCATTGGGATAAGGCCCGTAGCGAAGTTAGAAGGCTGCAAATGCGTATCGCAAAGGCTGTAAAGGAAAACAAATGGGGCAGAGTCAAAGCCCTGCAGTATATGCTTACCCACTCGTTCTACGCCAAGGCTTTGGCTGTCAAACGAGTGACCTCAAATAAGGGGAAGAAGACCCCTGGTGTTGACGGTGTGCTTTGGAAAGGCACTCGAGCCAAATGGCAGGCTATTTTTAGCTTACGCAGACGTGGTTATAGACCGCAACCTCTCAGACGAATATATATTCCCAAAAAGAATGGCAAGAAAAGACCGCTTAGTATTCCATCCATGGTGTGCAGAGCGATGCAAGCACTGTATAAATTAGCATTGGCTCCTGTCGCAGAAACAATCGGTGATCGAAATTCTTATGGATTTCGAGAAAGTCGGGGTTGTGCAGACGCCATCGCAGCTGCTTTCAACGCACTGGCCAAGCCCAATTCGGCAACGTGGGTACTAGAAGTGGACATCAAAGGGTGCTACGATAATATCAGTCAACCTTGGATGTTGGAAAATATTCAGACAGATCAAGTCATTCTTAAAAAGTGGTTACAGTCAGGGTATGTGGAAGACGGCATACTATACCCTTCGCGCAAAGGAACACCTCAGGGAGGAATTATCAGTCCCACCCTGGCCAATTTAACCCTCGATGGGCTGGAACAAGTCGTAAAAAGTGCAGTCCCCCGTCGGTCTCGGGTTAATTTCGTTCGATATGCTGATGACTTCGTTATAACAGGCAAGTCCAAACGCCTGTTATAAGATCAGGTCAAACCAGCAGTTGAAGCATTCCTTACTGAACGTGGACTCTCCTTATCTGAGGAAAAGACCATGATCACGCATATTACAGATGGATTTACGTTCTTAGGCCAAACTTTTCGCAAGACTGGAAATGTGCTGCACATCACACCAGCCAAAAAGGGAGTTCTCGCCCTTAAGCAAAAGATCACCGAACTGATCCAAAAATACGTCAGCGCTCCGCTTACGATCCTGGTTAAAAAGTTGAACCAAACCCTTCGAGGTTGGGGAAACTATCATCGCCATGTAGTCGCCTCGGAAGCCTTTGCTCTCATTGATACTCTTGTTTACGAACAGCTATGGAAGATGATCCGAAAACGTCACCGTAAAAAATCCAAGGAGTGGATAGTAGATCATTATTGGACACACGGGAAACGTCGGTGGATGTTCACCATAAAGTGCCGAAATAAGAAAGGCCCTTGCATCTATCAGGTGATTCGCTTAAGCTCGTTAGGAATAAAACGATATATCAAAATCAAAGCAGACGCAAATCCCTATGATCCCAAATACGGCTACTATTTTTGGCGTAGAAGGAATCAAAAGGAAACCCGGTTACTCCCAGCTTTGTCGGCTCGGGAAAACCGCACATGCAAAACTGCTTGAGGTAAACAACCGGGGCGTCCCACAAGGTCGTCCTTTACTAAACGCTTGAGCCGTATGACGGGAAACTGTCAAGTACGGTTCTTAGGGGAAAATGGGGCAGAGATGCCCCTGACCTACCCGATCTAAACTGCTACGCAGTAGTTTACTAAACATCAAATTCTTCTATTTAACGATCCATTTCAAACAGCTCAAACATCTCCTTTAAATTTTATGAACAATTCAGTCTTTTAGAATCCTTCTCATTTCATTAGATATCTCCTTGTTTAAGGATGGTTTTTTGTCACTTTTCCTTAACCATCAAATCAGGAATATTATGAAACCCGTACGACAAAAATTCCATAATGAAATGAAACTCAGGGGGTTATTCCCCAGAACTGTTGAATCATATACGGCTGCAGTTAGCGGCCTGGCTCTGTTTTACAACCGCTCTCCAGAAGAAATCACTGAAGAAGAAATCACTGAAGAAGAAATCAAACAGTATTTGCTGTATCTGATAGATACGAGACAATTGGCTGTGTCCAGCTGTAATATTGCTCTTTCAGCGTTCAAATTTTTCTTTAAATATGTTGTTGGGGATAATAACTTAATGGTAGAAATTCCCTATCGAAAAAGACAAAAACGACTACCAGTGATTCTCAATCATTGTGAACTCGGACAGCTTTTCTCTTTGACTCTTAATCCAAAGCATCGACTATTGATGATGACTGCTTATTCATCTGGAGTAAGAGTCAGTGAATTAGTAAAATTAAAACTGGAAGATATTGACAGTCACAATATGACTATACGGGTGAATCAGGGGAAAGGGAGTAAAGATCGACTCACCGAAATCCCAAGAGCACATATTTTTGGTTATTCATTCGGTGGTCGGCTCGCAATTGCTATGAGTTCTTTGGTGCCAAATGAACTTAGCGCCCCTGCGGGGCGGACTTTTTAGATACCGCACAAACCATGTTCAAATGAGATTTGTATCCCCCTATGTATTCCATTTATGTCATACTCGAAGCTTTTTCTTTTATCCTTTTGCTTCATGTTTCTTTTCAATTTCAAGTCGTATTCAACTATTTTCATTTCTTCAATCCCATCATAGACAACACCATACTTTGGATGCCATATTTTCATCAATTCCATCTCATGACCACAATAACGGCATATAAAAGGATCATTTCCTCCTATTTCCTGGTAACGTTCTCTGTATTTCTTCTCTTTTACGATTTGATATGCGCCTTTGACTACACGCCCAATCTTTCTTATACCTTTACGTATTGTACCCGCCCACTTTTTAAATGTCTTTGTCGCTTGTAACCCATAATAACGCACTCTTTGAAACGATTTGGGCAGGATATGTTGTACCATTCGACCTATAAAACTCAAAACATCAATTCTCTCGGATTTTTGAAAATTGGTTTTATGATCCTGATACCAGTAACAAACCGTTCTACCATCGTAATCAACTATTCGTCTTACCGATATCGGAGGCGAAGCTACATATTTTGCCAAATAACGAGCCAATCCCGTGCTCGACTCCGGAACCTCGCTTTTGCTAACATTGGCTACCAGTCCCTTCGGATATTTCTTCCACAACTCGTCCACCAAATTATCTATCTCATCGTTCTTAAAAAACCTCTTGACCATTCTTAACAGATAGTATTGCCACTTCTTATGAATGATTTCATACTTGAAATATCCCAAATCGAACCCAGTCTCCAAATTGGTTTCAATCCTTCCACTCATCATAATAACGTGCAAATGTGGATTGTAACTTCCCGAACCTCCATGAGTCTGAACAACTACAATACAACCAATCTTCAACAGCTTAATCTTACCTACAACGTCCTCCAAACATTCATATCCGCACCTCATAAACGCTGATAACAAATCCCCTTCACTACGTTTTTTATAAAATCAGATTCTCAACTGTTCCAGCAACGTCAGCACTATGTGACGATAAACCACGCCGGGGTGAAGCATTGCACTGACTTGACAGACAAAATCGTCGACGTACTTCTTTGCGCAAGACAAACAAAAACAGCTCTTGCAGCTTAAAGGTACAATCCTCCTGTCAAGTCCGCACCCCATACAGACGTATTCACTATATCCATTGAATTTTTCACAGCAACCAAGCATCTTTTGAACAGGTTCCTCATACATTTTCGTATCGTATTTTGGATACTTGGATTTAAATTCAATCCAGTGATCCCTGAAAATTGTCTTGAATATTTCCTTATCATATTTGTTTATTTTTTGTGGTAGCTTCATCCTGTTGAGCTGAACATTATATCCTCGCAGTGTCAATAACCACGCCTAAAAAAATGGTAATTCCTATACTATTTACTTATTTCATAAGAGTGTTTCATATTAAACGCTTAAATATTCGAGATTAATGTCCAAAAATCTGCCAATTTATTCTAGTTTTTGGTGAGGTCTGTAAATGAATAATTGCCGTATTTTACAGGGTTTTCGTTCACGCTCTATTTAGATATTCGTAAAAGATTTTCAACAATCATTTTACCCGTCCATGAATTAAATCCCCAAGTTGCCCATTCCTGATCGGCTAAACCGGAAAGATCCTTTGAGTCAAGCAGAGCTATGTGAACAGAAGAGTTGGCATTTTTCAACTGGCTGATTAAATCAGGATAATTGTCCAATCGAAATCCATTTGCTGTGAGCAGGAGTAAAGTACACCCCTGTTGATTGGCAAGGTGGATATGATGAATGAATTCTTTGATTTCATTTTCGAAAATCGTCTCCTGAGCATACAGATTTGGGCAGTTTTGTTTGATCTGCTCAGTCACACTGTTATGGGAAACATCGGTATTAATACCCCGGTTTTCATTATTTGACAACTCAATCAAATAATATGAGTCATAACCTTGAGGTATTTGGGTACTTTTAAATTGAGTAAGCGTCTGCTGATATATTGACAATAGCTCTTCCGGTAAAATAAGGGATTCGACCTGTTTGGTAAATTTACAATATTGTTCAAGATATACCTTTAAGCGCTCATGAATCTCTTCTTTTTTTTCAAGATTCCGGGACAATTGAATATCTAGCTCCTGCTTTAATTCTAATTGATAACCAAGGCTTTTTTTCAAGCTGAATGAGGTGATCCAAAGATCAATCCCTGACTGTAATCCCAAGTGAACCATCTCGCTGACAGAATATTTTTCACTGATACCCGCCATTTCAATACAATCACTAATAACGAGCCCCTTATATTGCATTTCTCCCCTCAACAGTCCTTTGATAATCGACTTTGAAAGTGTTGCCGGGAAAGCACCATCCAATGCGGGATAGTATAAATGGGCAGTCATGATCGCAGGAATCTTTTCCTGGATCAACAAACGATAAGGAACCAGATCTGACTCCCACAAATCTTCTTTGGAAGCGTCTACCTGGCCAATACTGAAATGAGAATCTGAGATCGTACGACCATGCCCTGGAAAATGTTTTGCCGTCGTTGCAATATTTAAATTCTGATGCTCCTGGACACAAATCCTTCCATATTCTATCACCTCCTCTGGAAGATTTGAATATGCACGAGTACCAATCGCCAAATTATCAGAGCCTGAATCCAGATCCACAACCGGAACAAAGTTTAAATCAATTCCAAGATAACTTAACAGTTCTGCTTGAATTCGGCAGGCTTTATGCGTTAATTCAGATTGGTTGGCTTTGTTAAGCGCCATGGGGGAAGGTGGAACGGGGATATCTTCAGGAAACCGATTAACTACGCCACCTTCATGATCAATAGCAACAATAATATCCCCTAAATCCTCCCTGACATTATGAACAAGCACTTTAGTCTGTTCCAAAGAGTGAATATTTCGTTTAAAAAGGACAATACCCGCCGGATCCATTTTCCGAAGATGTTGGCGAAGTTTTTTTGTCAGCTGAGTACCTTCAAAACCTAGAATGATTGGGCTTTTCATATGTATTAAAAAACAAGAAAAATTTGTTATTCAGATCATGTTTGACGTCTTCTCATAAACCTATATAAAATATTGGGATTGTGAAACAAATATATTCCATTTTTTCACCTGTAGATCCCTTACAGATCAATTCCCACTTTTTGTGAGCTGACCCATGGATAGTCTTCTTCAAGTTTTCAAAAAAAAAGAACGATGTGTAATTGGCGTTATGTCCGGAACCTCCTTAGACGGAATTGATCTCGTTGCTGTTCGACTGAGTGGAAGTGGTCTCAATACTCAAATCGATCCATTACATTTTACCACATATGATATGCCGGCAAATTGGCGTAAAAGAATACAAAACGCATTTAAAGCAGATACAGAAGAGATTTGCAGAATTAACTTTGATCTGGGCCAATTCTTTGGTCAGCTCATATGCCAATTCTGTGATGACTTTCGACTCTCTTTAGAACAAGTTGATGTCATTGGATGTCATGGTCAGACACTATTTCACGTTGATCACCAGAGCACTCTTCAGTCTGGTGAAGCAGATGTCATTGCCAGTATGACTAAAACAGTCGTCGTAGCAGATTTTAGAACTGCTGATATTGCCGTTGGTGGTTCAGGGGCACCACTGGTCCCCTATCTTGACCAGATTCTATTTAAAGATCGAAAAGAAGCCGTAGCACTACAAAATATTGGAGGCATTGGAAATGTCACTTATCTGCCTGAAGATCTTAATAAAGATATCATTGCTTTTGATACGGGTCCAGCCAATGCCATTTTAAATGAACTGGTAGAGATCATTAGTGAAGGAAAATATCATTTTGATCGAGATGCGTATTGGTCAAATCAGGGGAAGGTCAATAAAAATCTGTTGGAGGATTTGATTAAACATGATTACTTTACCCTTCCACTTCCAAAATCAACTGGTCGTGAGGAGTTTGGTAAAGAATATGTTATGAGTATACTGAATAAATATGCTCGGGTATCCAAGATAGATATATTGAGAACATTTGTGTCGTTAGTCACTCAAAGTATCACAATGGCATACAGAGATTATTTTCCAGGACTAAAGACAGTATACATCAGCGGTGGCGGAGCACACCATCCAACCATCCTGGCAGAACTACAGCATTCACTTCAAGAAATGAAAGTTGAAAAACTGGATGAGATAAATGGTGTCAGCGTTGACTCGAAGGAGGCAATCGCATTTGCCGTCCTAGCCCATGAGAGATTGAATAACACTCCGGCGAACATACCCAGTGTCACCGGAGCCCATTCCAAAACTACCTTGGGTAAAATTTCAATTCCTTACAAATTAAACAACAGATAAATTATCAAATAAGGAAAATTTTTCAGAAGAAACTTTGATATATTTTCAACTACTTAAATCTTTAGCACCTTGATAGATTAAGTCAATGAGTTCTTCAATCTGTTCCTCTTCAATACAACTAAATGCAATACGAAGATCTGTTTTCCCCAATGCGATCGTACCGATACCGTATTTATCCAGCAGATGAATACGTAAGTCCTCTGCTTCCACCTTATGAAGCTTTAGACACATGAAGTAACCGGAATTAAAGGGATAAATTCCCCACTCATCATCGTACTTACTGTTTGATAAAACCGTTTTTAAACGTTGGGCGCGGGCTTTTAAGATCTGAAATTTTTCTGCAAGATTTTCATAATATTCTTTCGTGACCAGAATCTTTTCCAAAATGGATTGAGACGCATGGTTACCACTGGAAACTGTCGTTCTGATCAGCCCTTTCACCTTCATTTCCATTGCTTCATAAAGTGCAGCGGAATTCTCTGATTTAGTCCCAATCGTAAGAAAACCGGTTCTGAACCCCCATACATAGCTCTCTTTAGTAGCACCGTCCAACTTAATGGCCAGAATGTTCTCATGAAGATTACAAAGTCCGGCAAATAAAGATTCCTTAATAGAATTTTCATAGAAAAGCCCAAAATAGGCATCATCAGAAATCGTTACAATTTTAGTCCCCTGATCCGCCTGATTTTTCAATGTGTTATATACTTCCTGAGCTTCTTTTTCTGAAAGTGTATAACCCGTCGGATTATTGGGAAAATTCAAAACAACAATCAACTTCTCACGCTTTTTTGCTTCGGTTGCTAAAAGTTCGGTAAAGGCCTCTATGTTAAATCCGTCTTGATCATTAAACAAAGGAAATGTAACAATCTGAGCCTGTTTTCGGGTTTCAAAATTTAATCGATAGACGCCCCACATTTTGTCTGCAGTGATTACAACATCACCAGGGTCGACACAAAGATCCCCCACCAGACAAAGACCATGGGTTAAAGCGCTGGTAACCATTGGATTACTAATACTTTTCCCTATTAGCGAAGGATTCAAGCGTAACATTTTCTCTTTCCATAGTTTACGCAATTGAGGCAGTCCCTCAGGCGGGGCGTAAGTATAAATCTCATCTGCCTCCAGATTACTGAAATAGGGTTTGGTGACATCCAAACACATGGGTTTCTGCTCTTCCAAAGCAATGCCAATTGTTGCGTTAAATCGGTGAGCCTTCTTTTTAGCCTGCCCTGCCTGAGTGAGTATTCCAGGTGGAAAAAATATATCTTTTCCCAGTTTTGATAGACTGGCAAATGTACTTGATGAATTTTTTCGAATTTGATTATTCAATTTTTCAGCAAAAGGGTTCATTTAATTTTTCCTTTTTTTATCAGTTGCAAAATTACGTGGTTAGAAATTACATCTGGATTGTATTGGAATATATAGTATAGAATAGAATAATAAAACGAAGTGGTATAAGACAATATCAACTCTCCTGTTACAAATCGAATAAAAACGTAAATAAAGGTTTTATTATATTCTGAGATTTTTATTTTTATCATTCGTAGAATTTCAAGGTCAACCTATAATTCTGATTTCCATAAAAAATAAATTATCCCCGCTGATATTCTACTACAGTTTTGGGTGGCCAACTCTTGCTTTTTCTTAAAATTAAACCGGGTTTTTACCTAAGACAATGACTGAACTGATTATCAAACCAACAATGTTTAACCTGCCTCAATTAACGGATGAGATTATTCTTTTTTTTAATCTGCAGGATTTTTATCTATTTCGTTCAATTTATGGCGGATCAAAAGTTAAATCATTTGGGCCGGCCAAACGATTTTCCATTGAATTAAATCACACCGTAAAAACGGTACTGGGTGGAATGATTGGGGCACCTCTATCTATGATTATACTTGAGAACGCAATCGCATCCGGGGCAAAAAAGGTATGTGCATTTGGATCAACCGGGTACTTAGGACTCGAACAAAGAGAAATTGGTGATATCGTCGTACCTGCTTTCGGTAAAGATGAAACCGGAATGACAAATGACTATGGCGCAGATCATCAGGCTGAATTTTTATTTAAAAACCCATTTGATATTTTACCTTGCCAGGGAATCGTCTCTGTAAATAGCTTTTACCGGTTATCTAAGGATAAGGTCAAGACTTACCGGCAAAAAAAGATCGAATTGATCGATATGGAAGCAACTCCAATGAGTTATGTTGCGGCTGAGTTCGGATGTGATTATTTCCCGGTATTTGTAATAAGTGACCAGATTGATAAAAATTACCAATGGTACAATGGAACAAAGAGCGAGAAATATAAAACGGGAGTAGAGAATGGAATGAGAATGATAACAAACGACAATTTTTTCTAAAGCACCTTTAGTATTTAAATTAATAATTAAAGTTGTCCGTTAATGATCGGCAATTCATTTCATTCAGGAAAATACACCCTAAATTCTAGCCGGATTTTTTCTCAAAACCCATTTCCTGCATTAAATCTATTAATTCAAAATTATCATAAGGTTTCATGAGAAAATGCTGACATCCTAAATCATAACTAGATACTACTGTATCTGTATCATCCTTTGATGTTGCCATAACGATTTTTACACCCTCTTGCCCTTTCAGATTATCCTGTTCCCATTTTCTGATTTTACTAAGAACTTCATGTCCGTTAAATCCAGGCATAATGATATCCAAAAATATCAGATCATAAGGTGCGTTATTTTCATGCGCTTTAGTAAATGATTCCAGCGCTTTATTTCCATCCATAGCAATATCAGCATTAACATAATCACTCAACATCCGTTTAAGCAATTTGTAATTCTGCTGATTATCTTCGGCTATTAAACACTTCATCGCATATTACAATTAGGGGGTTTTTTCATTAAAATCAAAATAAAACTTACTCAATCCACTATTTACACAGTCTAAAAATCGAATAATAAATGTAATTCAGAATTTGTATTTGGTCAAATAATTTGATTTTTTGTCTAATGCTCTCAGCAGGAAACATCAATATTATTTATGGAAAAACAGCTGAAACATACTATTAATAGTAACTTTCTTCTATAAATACTCTTCGGGGAAATTCTTGAACCAGCCATTAATTATAATCCCCTGGCTTTGTAAAAACACCGATGGTGTTTGAAATACCAGTTTTCCAAACAATTCAGGTTTTATCGCATACACGGGGAATTTTACCTGAAAAGCTTTATCAAATTTTTCGGTTTCACTAATCCCCGAAACAATACCGATGATATCAGGCGCTTCCGGACGACTATGTAACTGATCCAGAAGTGGTAACCATTCTTTACAAACAGAACATCCTGTTTTAAGAAACACGATCAAGCAGCATTCCTGCGTGATTTGATTTTTTAATTCCGGTAGCCAATCCGGATTCCATGATTTCCCTTTTTTTAAGTAGGAAAAATTTAATAGCGGAGATTGAATCGAGTTTTTACTCAGAACACTACTCAAAAATATGGTGATTATCATCACCCCTGTTTTCCAAAAATCAGTATAGTAGCCTTTGACTGGATAAAACCAGGTAAGCAATAAAACTGTCGCAAAAAGTAAATTGGAAATCAAACTTTGTGGAACAGACAGTTTGATCATATTACCAAAGCAGCCACAATCAATGACTCGCTTAGATTTAACTCCCCAGATCGTTAATGTTGTAAATAAAACTAAAAGAGATATGGAGAAAGGCACCAGGTATTCAGGATAAACATGCATCATTAAACCTATACCTAACCCACATTCAATTTGAATAAACAAAATGGCCAACAAACTCCCCAATTTAGGAGAAAACAGTTTAAATTGCTGAACATGAATGATAAAAGGCTGTGAATAGAAGGTTTTTATAGCTCCTGATGTCAGAAAAACAGCCCCAATTAAAAAAGTTCCGAGAAAAGCCATGCCTTAAGTATTTATATGAAAAGATGATTGTTTGAAGAATGGGTATGTTAACCTTCTCTTCAAAAACTGAATTATCGTAAAATAGATAAAAATCCCCGGGCAGCAAGTTGCACAATACCACCGATATTTTCAGTGAATCCTTCTACCAAGAAATAGTACATATGTAATCTTGTACTTCATGAAGATGTATAAACTATAAATCGTCTTTTTAGATTTGTGAAGCCATCCTTCACATCACCCGCATTTATATTAAGGTTAAAAATGATCAAAACGTGATTAGACAAATCTGATACATTAAAGAATAATACAATATTGGCAATTAAAACCCCCGGAAAAAATTATAACGGAAACGTTTTCGACAGACAAGATACTTAAATCATAAATAGTAAATTATGTCCAATAATCTTACCATTTTCGCAGGAAAGAAAGCCCAAACAGCCATTCAGGAAAAAGGACTTCAACCTGATATGGTCAAAATCATTCCTGGAGCTGCCGGGGGACCCAAATGGTTGGTTTTAAACCAGTTAGATCGTACATTATTCTCCTCTTTTTTTTCTGGTAGAAAAAAACCACTCTATCTTATTGGTTCATCAATCGGCGCATGGAGATTTGCAGCCGTTTCACAACAGGATCCGTTGGACGGAATAAATAGATTTGAATTTGGTTATACCGAAAATCAAAGATATTCTACTCAGCCCACTCACGAAGAAATTAAAAAGGAAACAACCACGGTTCTAAATTCATTCGTGGATGATTCAGCAATAAAAGATATTTTAAACCATCCCTACCTTCGCTTAAATATAACCGCAGTCAAATGTAAAGGATTAGTTTCATCTGAAAGCCTACCGATATTGGGAGCAGGACTATTTTCCGCCGCACTATTGAACGCAATCAGTAGAAAAACGCTTAAATATTTTTTTGAAAGAACACTCTTTTATCATCCAGCTGATCCCCCACCATTTTTACACTCAAATGAGTTCCCGATTCAGAAAGTTGAGTTAAATACACAAAATTTAAAAGCAGCACTAATGGCATCAGGATCTATTCCAATTGTCATGCCAGGTGTAAAAAATATCCCGGGCACTCAAAAAGGCATGTACCGAGATGGAGGAATCATAGACTACCATATGGATTTGGATTATAATGTTGCCGAAGACGAGCTGGTTCTTTTTCCACACTATACAGATTGTATTATTCCGGGTTGGTTAGACAAAAAGCTATCATGGAGAAAACCTAATCCCAATCATATTGAAAATGTGGTTTTAGTTGCGCCCTCAAAAGCGTTTATCAAGCAATTGCCTTTTAGTAAAATACCTGACCGGAATGATTTCAAAACCTTTGTCGGAAAAGATGAAGATCGAATTCGCTATTGGAAAACAGTTATTGATGCAAGCAGGAAACTAGCAGACGAGTTTATGGAGATAGTAGATAGCGGAAAAATAAAATCTATTTTAAAACCGATGTAGTGCATACTAAACTATCTCATATGAATTTACTCATATTATTGATAAGTCAGAAACACCTAACCCTGATAAACAAGATAAGTACCTTAAAAGTACATTGGATATACAATGAAAACTAACGTGCTCAAATATGTTATTTTTTTTAATGTACTCATCATTAGTTTAATTTCCTGCTCTACCATTCGCCCTAAACTTCATAAACAATTATTACCCATTCAATACACTGGTGCCTCGGAAATATGGAATAGAAGCAATCCAGATAATTCTGTGAAGGTTGCCCTCGCGATTAACTCAAATCCAGCATTAAATAAAAGAATAGTATCACTATGGAAACAGGGTCATTTCTCATCTCATTTTAATAAAAACCATCCCTTTTCATCGATTAAAAGTCAGGATATACGTAATCTTCAAAAACATCTGAATTACACTCTTATCATACATCATTTAGTATTTAACCCACATCAATCAAAAAAAATCAAAGACCTGGATACTCAGATAAAAAAAATAATTGGCTGTCAACCGCTTACAAATATTGAGATTCGTTTTATTATGAGTTCTGGATCATCCGTGACATTTTCCAAAAAACCACTGACAATGCTCTTATTGTCTGCTCACGAATTACTTCTACAGAAAAAGGCAATTCCGACCTACCCTAAAGTTTACTCTTCTTTTCTAAGAGAGAAAGAAGGATTACCGACATTGAAATCATTGGAACAGATAAATCTGTATAAGAAAAAAGATATTGAGCCAAAGAATATTACTTTTAAAACCGGTTTTATTTTCTGCCAAAAAAACCGCAGAAAACAACTTATAAGGTACGAATAAATACATATATCCAGTTTTTCATAAAAAACAAATTAAGTTCCACCCAGTATAGATTACCATTCTCTAAGCGAAAAGCGAGGGCTACCATGAAATTATTTGCAAATTTTACCCATTTGGAAAAAGTAACTGAATTCTCTGAATCCGTTATTTACCGCGCCCAAAGAATCTCAGATCAAAAATCAGTTTTATTAAAATTATTTAAAGAGACAAAAGTCTTTGACAAAAAGCAGATATTGGAGGGACAGGTCAAAACGATTCATTCATACGAAATACCCGTCATATCCGAAACACTTGAAATCTTGTCAGATGACAAAAATATTGCTCTTGTTATGGAAGAACAAGGGGCAATGTTTTTGTCGGTCCTGATGCTGGATATTCCT
>Ga0307989_1001054_pt1 | contig 15685 bp, 13 predicted proteins | sample EllFjometagen185_FD_203164 | JGI IMG/M metagenome (GOLD analysis project Ga0307989, IMG submission 203164) | Marine microbial communities from Ellis Fjord, Antarctic Ocean - #185 | ecosystem: Environmental > Aquatic > Marine > Unclassified | place: Southern Ocean | collected 2014-10-08
GGGTATTTATCAATTCACGGTTCTACTACCCTGTGTTCACCATTTTATTCCTCGATTTTGGCCTGACTGTGGCTCAGTTTTCTATCCTAAACGCAGTGTGGGCGGCAACCATTGTTCTGGCGGAAGTGCCTTCCGGGGCCTTGGCGGATGTTTTTGGTCGCAAGCGTCTGCTGGTGTTCACGGCTGGTGTCATGATCGTTGAAATTGGTATCATCGCTTTTATCCCGAAGACTGAAGTTTTCATCATTTTTATTGTTTTTATGGTGAATCGTATCTTGAGTGGTTTAGCGGAGGCAGCATCCAGTGGAGCAGATGAAGCCATAGCTTATGATTCCCTGGCTAAAGAAGGGTTGGAGGGAGAATGGGGGAAAGTACTAGAAGTCCTCAGTCGCTTTCAGTCCATGGGTTCTATTGTTGCTGTGACTGTGGGAGCTGCCATTTATGATCCCAATTTGCTGGATCGTCTGTTTGGTTTTTTTGGAGTAGATACCGCCTTCAACCAGGAAACCACCATGCGGTTTCCTCTTTACCTGACATTTATTCTGGCTATTTTTGCATTGGTTACCGCCCTCAAAATGGTGGATGTTGATCCCGTTGTCTCAGATACAAAACGTGAACATCCTGCCAATGTATGGGCTATGACTCTTGATGCGGGACGGTGGATACTCAAAACCCCTTTTGTTTTATCTATTATGCTGTTCGGGATGATGTTTGACGGAATTCTTCGTATGGTTCTTACGCTGTCCAGCCAATATTACAGGATGATCCTCCTGCCTGAATCGCTGTTTGGTTTAATTGGGGCGTTTGTGGCCATGCTGGGCTTCGTTATACCAAGTATCGCCAATTGGGTTGTTCAAACAAGATCACCAGCTACGGCTGTCTGGATTAATGCAATCCTGGCTTTCATCGGGCTTTTTTCCATGAATTTTTTCTGGCCATATGCTGGTATTATTCCAGCCCTTATCACATTTGCGGCCATAATATTTAATGGATTTTTTGTCAGTTATTATTTGAATCAGGTTACAGAATCCGATATGCGGGCAACTGTGCTCAGCTTTAAAGGACTGGCCTACAATATATCATATGGAACGCTGGGAATTCTATATGCACTGTTGCTGAAAGCCAACAAAATGGGTCTAGAGGGGCAGATTGATGGGAAATCACTCGAAAATCAGGTGTTCATTGATACGTTTTTCTCATTTCCTTTCACGTTTGTGATCTGGTTTGTTTTGCTTCTGGCTTTCTATTATTTAAAGTTAAGAGAAAAAGTTGTTCAATAAACAGCTCTTATTCGGCCAAACTGCTTGTCATTCCCACGAAAGTGGGGATCCAGGGCATTAATAAAAATTTTTGTTTGTACCCTGGATCCCCGCTTTCGCGAGGATGACAAAGGGAAAGAAGAATGGGATTTCAATAGTAAATAATCAGGTTTTTTTTTACTCCTCGGGTTCATTTCGGTGTTCAATCTCTTTCTTTTAGGCTAAACTGAGAACATAATTTAAATTTTAAAACATCAAATAAGCGAATCAATGGACAATTATAAAAAGAATTCTGAGGTGTTGTTTAAAGCATCAGGAAAGGGGTTGAGCGTTATCATTCACGGAAGGAAGAAAGAAGATGGATCATGGGAATGTGCTGTCGAAAAAAATGACGTTCAAATTACTCAAACTCCAAAAGGTGACCTGGCTACTTCTCTGGGACTAGATCGTGATTATGAAAAAACCGAATTCATATATCGTTTTGATGAGGCATTTAAAAGACTTGAGTACTATGAATGGTATTTATGTCACCCCGGTAAAGTACATGCGGATTTCACGGAATTCGTGACCGTCGAATATGACAAGAGAATCAAAGAATATGACAATGATTTCCCTTCAGAAAGTCCCATGGAAAGTTTTATCCGAGACAATAAAACCAAAGAGTGGCGAAATATAACCCGCCCAACTTCCTGAACATTTGCTGCTGACGCTCTTCCGTATGGGTATTTATTCCTCAAAGTGGATGGTCAGGGCTCCAGCAGAACAGGTTTTTACACAAATAGGAAGATCTCCTTTTTCTAATAAATCGATACATAGATTGCACTTCTGCCTTTTACCGTCATCTCCAAATTGGGGGATGTCGTAAGGACAAGCATCAAGGCAGGGGGAGTCTTCATCCCTTTTTCACACCCAAATCCAACCAGAATTCATGCATGGATTTGTAATTCCCCAAGGGTTCAATGACCTTCTTTCGGGCTCCAATCCAAGTCGGTGTTGTCTCAAATGGAATTTCAGTATCATAAGAAGATGCAATGGGCATTACGATATCTGCATATGCATATTCAGCTGTCTTCATGACATCAATCGTGACAAAAAAGTCAACTTTCTTTAATGCCGGGATCACTTTCTTTGATCCCCGGGTACTGGCAATCGGTTGTGTTCCCGGTGTATCCTTTAATTCCCACAAGCTTTCCATTTTCCACATGTGCATATATCCCATATCCGGCATCGGGTCCGCACATTCCACAAACGGTAGGAGTGGTTAATTTACTGTTTTGATTTCTGTTCATACGACTATTTGATCGGGTGATTAAAAATCTTTGTTTTATCCTGAAAAAGAGGCTGGATTTAAAGTGATTCGCTTTTGTTTTTAGATTAAAGACTATCATAAAGGTTAAATTTGTTCATTGAGTACGTTATATTTTAATCTGAATTTGGAAAAACCAAGGCAAATAATAAAGAGACAACTGTTCCTCATCTAAAATGGCAACTTTAATTATTTTAAATTAAGTCTTGACATCATGGTTTCCTTAATGTTACCTATAATGAAACAGCAACATAAAAACCATAGAAAAAATATGAAAGAACCTGATATTATTGATAAAATTAAGAGTATCCGCCTGGATCGCGGTTTCAGTTTAAATCAGATGGCAAAGATGACAGGCCTCTCAAAAGGATACTTGTCCAAGATTGAAAATGGTTTAAGCAATCCGCCCATTGTAACTCTTTACCGAATCGCGTCTGCTCTGAATGTTGACTTAACCCATTTTTTTTATAGCGAAGAAGATCAGGAAGATTTAAATTGGCATAAATCCATTGTCCGTGGAGATTCTAGAAAAGAAGTAATCGTCAACAATGGCGAAACCCAATGGAAGATGTCACCTCTTGCAGAGAAAATGCCGGGTCGCAATTTTGATCCATATATTATTGAAATTCCAAAAGATAACTTCCAGGTTTTTAAATACATGGGAGAAGAATTTTATTTTTTGCTTGAGGGCAAAGTTGAACTGGAATACGGTAACGAAAGACACGTATTAGAAGCAGGTGACAGTATTTATATTGATACCAGTATTCCATATTCGGGGAGGAGCATTAGCGAAAAACCAGCTAAAGCACTTTTAGTCAATTATCATTACAGGAAGTTAGGAACTGATCTTCCGTTTTCCAAAGGCCTGGTGGAATCTAAACATTCTAGTGGGTTTGATAACTGATATTAGAATCGAGCCAGCATTTTACTGAGTTCGATTACAAAATCGCCGTAATTTTATAGCTGAAGATATAGGCTAGATTACCGAGGGTTTTTTTTGCCCATAGGGTTTCCTAAGGGTTTCAGATAATGAAACCCTTAGTTAGGAAACCAATATTATATCAACAGAGAAACTGAATAATCAAATATAAACCGGTATGGGAAATATTATTGATTTAAAAATGGATCTACCTCAATCCGCGCTTGAACTGGCGGAGCAGATAAAATTCATGGTAGTCAACAAAAATACACCAGGTGTGGCCAATTATAGGCGAATATTCGGTCCGCAATACGCGGCTTCTCTAGGGATGAGTATTGAAGAGCTGGAAAATGGACACAAAGAATTGAAACCCGAAGACTTTGATGCCTTGGTATTATCTTTGACAGAAAAGCTAGCCGTGTCACCAGAGCGGTTTATCAAACAGCTTGATAAAGCCGGAATCAAGTGGTGTCTGATAGATGATGCAGACAATACTAAAATCTGCGAATTTATTAGATATAATCCAGACCGGCTTAAAGGATCCTTCACAATCGACCCGCATGAAGGCGTTGAGGGGGTCGAAGAAATGGAAAAAACAGTTAAAGATGATGGTTTAAAAGCGGTTTATTCCTCTTCCTTTTTGTCTAGGATAAAACCGGATGACTCAAAGTACTATCCGTACTATACCAGGGCATCTGAATTAGGCCTACCCGTATTTATTTATACAACGATGAATTATAGCACCGAACTGCCCATGAACATTACCCATCCCATCCATATCGATCAAATTGCCATGGATTTTCCGAATTTGAAGATAGTGGCAAGTAGCGGAGGCTGGCCCTGGGTTCCGGAGATGGTTGGTGTTGCCAGACGCCATCGGAATGTATTTATTGACACCTCTTCGCATCGACCGAAGTACTTGGCGACTCCGGGATCCGGTTTCGAAATGCTCTTGCAGTTTGGCAATACGTTGCTACAGGATAGTATCGTGTTTGGTTCTGGCGTGGGAGATCTGGGTTTACCGATTGGCCAGATAGTGGATGAAATGAAGGCGCTTCCGCTAAAAGATAGCGTCAAGGAAAAATGGCTCTATACAAATGCTTGTCGACTGTTTAATGAAGGTTGAAAAAGCCATTTAAAAGCTAATTAGTGCCTGAACGAAAAGCCCCTATTTTTAAGTATAACTTGGTTTTCAAAATAACATTCAGTATGCAAGTTATTAAGCCATCAGTTGTCAGCTATCAGCCTTCTGTAAAAACAAATATTTTTTCAGTCACTTAACCCTGAAAAATAGGATAAGTACCTTAAAAGCATTTTCTGCTGAGCCCTTAAAAAACAGGATAAGTACCTTAACTAATAATTTCCTGCTGGAAAAACGCAGAAAATAACTTATAAGGTACTAAAAACTGAAATCTGATGGCTGAAAGCTTGAATCTTCATTATGGATTTAAGTCGGCTAATTGAATAGTAGCTGCTTTTTACAAGGTTTTCGTTTAGGCACTAATTATGACGATTTTTAACAAATCAACTAAAAAGGAGAAGTCATGGCAGTCCCTGGATTAGCAAAAAATATCGGACAATTACTTGAAGATTCTGCTGCTCGTTTTGGCGACAAAGAATTGCTCTATTTTCATCATGATGAAAGATCTTTCACCTACCGACAACTGAATTCCCAAGTTAATCAATACGCAGCAGTTCTTCAGCAGGCAGGTATCAAGCAGGGAAGTCATCTGGCAATCATGCTACCGAACTGCCCTGAATTCTTTCTGGTCTGGCTGGCATTGGCTCGAATCGGAGGTGTGGCAGTACCGCTAAATACACGCTATCAGGTTGACGATCTGGAATATGTATTAAACGATTCAGATGCTACTGGCCTGATTATTGATGCTGAATTTGCTTCTGTGTTCAGGGATGCCCAAACTAAAGTACCCAATGTTAAAACAGTGTTTACGGTTGGCAGTGGGGCTGAAGATTTGGGTAAAGATATTACACTTCTGGCACCAGAGATGTCTGGAGAATTTAAATTGGTAAGCCTGTCCCTGGATGACCTGATGAGTATTCAATATACCTCAGGAACAACGGGGTTTCCAAAAGGTTGCCTATTACCACATGAATATTGGCTAACATTAGGATTTGTTGCTAGTGAGAATATGATCGAAGAAGATCGATTCTTGTGTGTCGAACCTTTTTATTATATGGATCCGCCCTGGGAACTCATCATGTGTATGTTAAAAGGTATGACCATGGTGGTGGCCAGAAGTTATAGTCCATCTGGTTTCATGCCGCTGATTCGTCAATATGGCATCACCGTTTCATGGGCACTGTTACCGCTTTGGATACTTAAACAGCCGGAATCTCCTCAGGACAAAGAACACAACTTAAGAGTGTTACTGGCCGGAGCTATTCCGAAAACGATCCACAAACCATTTGAAGACCGATTTAACGTTCCTCTTAGAGAAGGGTATGGGATGACTGAAATCGGGCCGGGTATTATGATGCCCTTTGAAGATGCTCATATGAGTGGGTCCGGTTCTGTTGGTATCCCATCCAATTACCGTACGGTCAAGATTGTAAGCGATGATGGTCAGGAAGCTCCCAAAGGCGAAATAGGGGAACTCTGGGTGACAGGCCCTGGTATGTTTAAGGGGTACTACAAAAAGGCAGAAGCAACTGGAGAAGCATTTGAAGGAGAATGGTTTAAAACCGGAGATCTGTTTCGCCAGGATGAATTAGACTATTACTATATTGTTGGACGAAAAAAGGACATGATTAAAAGAGCGGGTGATAATATTGCTGCTTCAGAAGTGGAAGCTGTCCTGCTCAGCCATCCGGGAATATTGTCTGCTGCGGTTGTTGCTGTTCCGGATCTGGACCGGAAAGAAGAAGTCAAAGCATATATCATTCCGGCTCAAGGCGAAACATCTGAAACAGTATCGCCATCCGTTATTATCGAATTCTGTAAAAGCAAACTAGCAGAATTTAAGATACCTCGCTACATCGAATATAAGCAGGAGTTTCCTGTAACCCCTACAGGAAAAATCAGAAAACCGATTCTGCTAAAGGAAAAAGAAGACCTGGCTTCGGGTTGTTATGACAGACTCTCGGAAAAGGGTTAAGTACCGTAATTTATTATCACACTGACTAAAATAGATTCCCCGTTGGTTTTGATAATGGAAAAAACAGAGTGTTTTGATTCGTGATGCAAATGCATCTTATCCTACCTGAATTTCAATTGTGGAAATCAGGTTACAATGTTTAAAGGGAGAATTAGATTATGGAACAGTTACTCAGCCCTTACCTGGTGGCTTTATTCTGGGTTTGTATTTTATTACCCGTCGGCATATTCCTTCGTAAAAAGATAGGTTTTTTTCAGAAGTACCTTGTTCCCTCCAGTCTGATTTCAGGATTCATAGGTATGATCCTGATGAACCTTGATCTAATTGGCGTACCAACCGCTAATGGATGGGTCCCTTTGGATTTTAAGACCTTTGCCCTGCTCACCACGCTGATTTTTACTGCCAATTTTACCATGATTGGACTCAATGCCGGTAAAAGCAGCGAAGGGGGATCGAAAAGCAAGGAAATTACCAGAGGGACAATTTGGTTGTCCATCACCTTTGTCGGTGGCTATGGGGTACTCATGGTAGTCGGTATTCCTATGATTTGGGGATATAATGCTGTAACAGGAGCAGGGCTGGAAGCTGCCACTGCAATGAATATGGTACAGGGTTTTACCGGTGGTCCAGCCCAAGCACTGACCTATGCTCAAATCTGGGTTCGAAATGCAAACAACGCCGATCTACCTCATATTTGGAACATTTCTTCAGATGTGCTGGTTATGGCAGTTAGCTACGGTGCCGTTGGCTTTTTAGTAGCAGCCTTTGTTGGTGTGCCATTGGCCAACTATGGAATCCGAAAAAAAATGGCCATGGACACGACTAATACTAAGGTAGACGACGCCTTTCTTCATGGTATTATGCCAAAAGGCTCCAATGAGTCAATGGGCCGTCATACTCTCCATCCAGGGAACATGGATACAATCACCCTTCATATTGGATTGCTTGGTATTGCCTTTTTCTTTACCTGGATTGCCTGTTATCTCATGAAAACCAATTTACCTAAAGATATCTCCTTTCTGGGTTTCGGATTGATGTTCATGTGGGGGATGTTTATTGCCATAATATTACGTAAGGTTATTAATGCGACCGGTAACGAGTACCTGATCGACGATGAACTGGTAAACCGTATCAACGGTGCTTTTGTTGACTTTATGATGATTACAGCACTGATGGCAGTGGAATGGGGTGTATTGGGCAAGTACATTGTTCCTTTTATCGGCACCATTGTGCTGGTTACTATTGCACTGTTTTTCTGGTTTTGGATACCCTCTCGCTGGTTGGGACAAAATGGTCTGGAACGTTTTCTTGTTAATTTTGCTGCCTGTACAGGGACGTTGGCTTCCAGTCTGCTTCTTATGCGAATTGTCGATCCCAAGGGGAAATCCTTTGTAACTGCCGAAGCTGGATTCTCTCAATTTATAATGATTCTCCCTGTTGCACCCATGGCTCTTTTTATCACGCCGGTCCTTGGGATAAAAACAACAATTACCACCCTATTTTACACCGGTGTCGTTTACCTCGTATCCTGTACGGTGCTTTTGCTTGTACTGAAGGCAACGGGTTATTGGAAAGGGGCAAAAGACTAATATATTTCTTATGATACGTTCTTTTGAATAATAATTGACGTTAAAAAATGAACTCAAAAAAAGATGATTTAGGTTGGATGGAGGGATTTCCACCGCCAGTAGATAAAACGATCAGTGTCGATCAAGGTAATCATTACCATTGGCCGCAATTACGCTGGACCTTTTCCAACACACAGCAGCTCGTTCCCACCAAATCAATTTGGCGGGGGACTGGAGCAGCCAAACCGCTTGAATTGAAAGATGCAGGGTTTGACCAACTGGAGATTACCAGTCTGGACGGAAAAAATCTTTCCTGGCAGGAGGCTTTGGAAACCTCTGATACCGATGGATTTGCTGTCTTGTATAAAGGTGATCTGGTCTATGAGACCTATCTGGGATATTGTGGTCCCCACAAAACCCATCTGATCATGTCCTGTGCCAAGTCTTTTGCCGGTGCAGTGGCAGAAATGCTGATTACTGAGGGGATACTGGATGAAAAAGCTTTGATCCCACAATATCTTCCTGAACTGGAAAATACGGCATGGGGAGATGCCACCCTGCGACAGGTGATGGATATGCTAATCGACATGGAATTCTATGAAGATTATCTGGATCTTTCTTCTGATGTTTGGAAATACCTTCGGGCTGGAGGAATGGTTGCCGGGAAACCTAACGAAGGTGAACCCGCACATTTAGCAGAATATCTGAAGACAGTAAAAAAACAAGGAGACAATGGAAAAGCTTTTGCCTACCGGGAACCCAATATCAATGTGCTCACATTTGTTATTCAGCGTGTAACCGGGCAAGATCTGCGGGATCTGGTATCTGAACGAATTTGGCAACATATAGGAGCAGAACACGATGGCTGGTATATGGTCGATCCTGTTGGAATGTCCACCACAGCAGGATGTACACTACGAGATTTTCTACGTTTTGGTGAACTGATGCGCACGGGTGGTGATCATGCCGCAGTTGATACTTCAATTCTAAATAAGCTGGTGACAGGGGGAGACACGGAGCTCTTTGCCAAAGCCGAGTTTAAGATTCCTACAATGCAGGGGTGGTCTTACAAGTCACAGTGGTGGATACGACATAAAACTGGCGGTAATGCAGCCCTGGCCAGGGGTGCTCATGGCCAATTACTGTATATAGATCCTGCCAACGAGCTGGTGATTGCTCGTTTTGGATCCAGCCAATTGTCACCAGGATACTTGATTGATCCAATAGTCATACCTATGATCGATGCTATCACCAGTAAGTTGGCATTTTAATATCGTCAGGCGTGGAAGTACAATCGATTTAAAAACTAAAGATTGTTGATAAAATTAAAAAACTATTTATCAAAACACCAAAAAAAAGGAATTGATATGATTAAGAATATTATGAAATCAGCTTTTGCCATATTATTAACGATTGGCACAACTGCGTCTATATCAGCCGAAATTAAACCCTACGGTTTTGTCCTCACCCATTTTGGGCAATACTCAAACAATGCAAAAACAACCGCATATGATTCTGATGGTTCTACCGCAGCCGCGAAAGCCGAAAGTGCGCGTTTTGCTTCCTATTACTCTTCTAAAGTAGGTCTAAAATTCACTGAAGAAGATTTCACCGCCAAAGCAGCTGTTAGTAGCAGAACCGGAAATACCAAGGCCAACAAAACAACCGCTGAAATCGATTATAAAGCAACAGAAAATATTCAGGTAACCATGGGAACAAGCCTGACTCCGAAAGGATCCATTGGATATACGATTACTGGAGGATATCTAGGATCAAATGAGAATCATGTTTTAGATATGGGTATCACCCATGGGGGTCTTGCGTATATTGAACATCCAGGGCTGATTGTCAAATATGCGATTAACCCATACATGGCCGCTTATATTGGTTTGTATTCAAAAAACACCCTTTTCAATAACTGGATTGGTATACCGGAAGCTGTCGCCATCGCAACGGCCTCAAGTTGTGCGAATTGTGCACCTGCAATTACAGATAGTGGCAGTGGGAATTCATTAAGTTTTCAGGGTATGCTCTCAAAACAGTTGTTGGTTGGGGCTGCATATCTGACATCGACGCGGGATAATTTTAACGGTCTGTCGACAGACTGCGTATTCGAAATAACCCGTATTATCAAATCACTGGATGGTACCATTTCCGTATGACATGGACATACTGTTTCCTGCTCAAAATTATGACCCAGGGAATCATGTTGGTGAGATTACCTGTAGATCCAGGTTGGGTGGCGTTTTGAAATACTATTACCGTAAGGCATCTTGAGGAATGGATGGTTATTTGAGGTAGATTCTTATGTAAAGGCTCTCCGATCATAGCGTTATGACGATTTTACTTTTTTGACCCCACGACAAGTCAATTTCTCAACCAAGTTTTTCAGCTATCCACATTTTTATGACGGCTTGCCGATTAATGCCCATATGTTTGGCTTTGCGATCCAATCCATCTAACATCCAAATCGGAAACTCAACATTTATCCGTTTTTGTTTTTCGTTTGGCCGTTCAATATTTTCTGTGTCAAAATATTCAAGAACATCTTCACCAGCATCAAATTTCTTATCTAACTCTTCAGCTTTCATATAGTGCAAACTCCTGTTTTCGAGAACGTCTAACTGAAATGATTCTTACCTTTTCATCTCTATAGGTGATAATCGCAGTCCAGAGTTTTTCATTGATTTTTCCAATCATTAAAAATCGATCTTCGTCTAAAAATTTTGATTTTAATTTAACCAAATTTGGATCTGAAAAAAGGGATTGGGCTTCCACAAAGTCAATTCCATGTTTTAATTTGTTTTGCTTGCTTTTGTCTGGATCAAATATAAATAACATGGTTCCTTTGTAGGTTTTGATGTTAATTTAACATCAATTATACATCAAATATATATTCTGTCAACTTTTCAAGAGGTTGTGCCTCCTCAAAACCTCATTGGATCATAAATATCAGTTGATTACTATTATGTAGATTTATTTGATTGGAGATGGTTATTTTTGGAGAATGCCGAATTAAGATCTCAAAATTGAACACAGGAGCACGCAGATTTCCAAAGATGGTTTTTCAAGTGTCATTCGAAATTTGGGAATCGAACCCAAATCCCACCAAAACCATTGGATTCAGATGATGATGGTATAGGCAATAACGCTGATACTGATGACGACAATGATGGAGTACCAGATACTTCTGATCATTTCCCATTAGACTCATCAGAGTCCTTGGATACTGATCAAGATAGCATCCATCGCCAGAGTAAAACGTTCCTTACTCTCCATTAATGCTTCTTCAGCTTTTTTACGATCTGTGATGTCGCAAAATGATCCTTCAATTCTTATTGGGTTATCCTGCTTATCACAAATGAGTCGGGCACTTGTCTGAACAACTATTATATCACCATTCGATTTTTTGATCTTTATTTCAAAGTCTTTTATAAATTCGTTTTTTATCAGTTCATCTATACAGATTTTTCTATCTTCGGGGTTCTGCCAGAAATCTGGTAGTTTTATACCCTTCGCATCGAAGGCGGGATCAAGTCCCAGTATGTCTTTAAACGCAATATTATAATCTAACAGTGTCCCATCCAACGTAGTAGAGAAAAATCCTTCCTTCAAATGGGTGATGATGTCATGGTACTTTTTCTCATTTTTCCGAAGTGGCTTCTCTGCTTTCTTTCGTTTGGTAATATCAGTAAAAACACATGCAAACAGACCTTCCGCAGGTCTATATGCATTTACTTCGTAATGCTTTTCAAGTTCCTGCGCATAATTTTCAAAACTTATCGGATTTCCTGTCAGAACAACCTCTCCGTAGGTATAGGTATTGTTGCATATGAATATGATTTGAATATTAATGTGTGTGACACTGAAGGATGGAGTGAATCTGAGAACGGATGTGTTAATGATCCCATATCATTAGATAGTGCTGCAGGGCGAGTCCTTCTCCCAATCTATGGATTCAGATTTGTCTTATTCAGTATTTACTCGGATTTTGCAATATTTTCAGTTTTTGATCTTGATTCCAAAGGATCATCTCAGGGGGTAATAGAAAGCAAGTTTACGCGCGGTACTTTACTGAGAAAATACAATGATGATGTGTTGAAGGTAGCATCACTTACGTATTTATTTTAGAAACCAGATGTTAAAGCCACATGGCAAAAATAAAAGATGAGATAGGGGCGGCTAAGAAGGGAATTCGGGTAGGACCAAGCTAAATAGAATCAAATTGAAGCTGTAGCACAAAATTCGGTACCTTTTTATAAAACAGAAACAGGGGTCAAGTCTTCTTTTGAAAAATAGGGCGTGTAGTCTAAATATTATTTTCCTCGTAAAACCTGAATAGATGGTCATTAACGAGGAATTTCAACCAAATATTCCATCTGTCCCTCTCAAGCAACTGACCTGTACCGGTATTCGATTATTTTTTTAAATTTGAAAAATATTTGGTCCAATCGACAACCAACCATCCCCGCAAACCCAATAATACTAACAAATATAGCCGTTCACATAGCATTGCAATAAAATGACAATTTAATATTGAGCATGATAATATCGTTTGCAAGTATCGTCATGTTTTTGTTTTTAAGTAATAATTTTTTTCATTCTGGGCTGAGAACGGACCATCCCCTTAGGAAACTCACTAGGGGTAAGATCTCCACAATCTCCACCATTTTACCCCCAATAGCTTCCATATCACTCATGACGATTGCTGTAACTACTTCTTTTTATTGCTATTTATTTGTTTATTAAGAATTTTGCTTGAAGATTCGTGTGTCCCGTTTGTTACTCTTAGTTACTTTAATATCACTACAGAATGGGCTGAATAGGGCTGGGGTTTGGGCTGAATATTTCTGGTAGCTGGAGTCAGCTTAGTGAAGTATTTTTGAATAAGGTTTCTGAACAATTTCATTCCAAAAAAGCGTTGCAGTTTGCTAAGCTGGTCACAAACCATCTATTTCTTTAGCCAACATCTCATTTGTTAATTTTTCACTGATATAGAGCTTCCTACCTGACTATGTTTCGTGCTATTTTCTTAAGAAACCAAAAAGATAGGCCAGGGTAATCTTATAACTCACCATTACTGATTTGGTGCCATTATTGGTGATCAGGATTTTGATTTTTTGTTTTTATTTATCTACAATTTGCTGGTTCTGATTCTTGTAATCACATTCATTCATTGTCATGATTCTGTGGGACTGCCTATTACAACAATTACTCTTCAATCTAAAAGTTCCCAGTTGATTTAGTGTCGATATCCTGTAACAATCTCCCAAACAATCAGATATCCTGATTTGATTATTGAAGATTTCTTGCCAAATGGATAAAAATGGAAAAAAAGCTTTTTAGATTTTTACTCCTTATCGTTCTCCCATTCAGTCTTCTTTTAGCTTCCTCTTGTAGTCCCACTGGGGTGTATAACGGCTATGGTACAAAAACATATTCAAACGGCAAAAAGTATGTTGGTGAGTGGAAAAATGGTAAGTATAATGGCCAGGGTACAATTACAGATCCAAACGGGGCAAAGTATGTTGGCATCTTTGAAAAGGGTAAGCCAAATGGACAAGGCACAATTACATTTCCAGATGGGAGAAAGTATACTGGTGGGTTTGTAAATGGTGGGCGTAATGGCCATGGGACAATGATATTTCTAGACGGGGGTAAGTATTTTGGTGAGTGGGAAAATGATAAGTATAATGGGCAAGGGACAGAAACATTTCCAGATGGGAGTAAGTATGTTGGTGAGTTTGAAAATGGTATAAGAAGTGGACATGGTACAAAAACATATTCAGACGGTGGAAAATATGTTGGTAAGTGGGAAAATGGCCAATTCAATGGCCAAGGTACATATACTTTTCTAGACGGGGGTAAGTATTTTGGTGAGTGGGAAAATGATAAGTATAATGGGCAAGGGACGTTTACATTTCCAGATGGGGGGAAATATGTTGGTGAGTGGGAAAATGATAAGTATAATGGGCAAGGGACAGAAACATTTCCAGATGGGAGTAAGTATGTTGGTGAGTTTGAAAATGGTAAGCATAGTGGACAAGGTACTTACACAGGTTCAAAAGGGTTAGTTTATACAGGAGAGTGGAACGATAAAGGTACTTATGGAGAAGGATTTTTTTTGGCACCCAATGGTACTAAGATTATAATTAAAAAATGGTGGGGTGCAAAACAAAACTATGCTCTAGGTGTAATTCAATATTCTAACGGAAATAGTTATTATGGAGAAATATCTGAACCAGAAGATGCCTCACTTCAGAAAATGGAAGCTCACCCTGATGATCATTTTATGTATCAAGGTTCAGGAATTCTTGTGCTACGCAATGGTAAAAAACAAGAAGGGGTGTGGAAGGATAATAAATTAATTAGTTTACGGAAAATCTCCGACCCTAATATTATTTCTCTTCTAGCGACCAATCTTCCTAAAGCAATTACTCACTTAGATACAAGTGTTCCTAAGATTATTTTAATCGAACCTAGATTGAAAAGAGGAATAGAAATCACTTCAAAAGAAAGTAGAATCCTAGTAAAAGGCAGAGTGACTGATGAAAGTGATATTAATGAAATAGTTGTAAATGGAATTAATATTGAAAATATTGAAAAAGGGTATTTTGCGGTTAGAGTTCCCCTAAAGACTGGTGAAAATCGAATTTATATACGAGCTACTGATTTTGCAAACAATCTAGCAGAAAAAACTTTTACTATCACCAGAGAACATGAGCAAGCTCCATTTCTAAAAGACGACAAAGGATTTTCTACAGGAAACTATTTTGCACTTATCATCGGTAATAATGACTACAACTTTCTTCCAAAGCTTCAAACAGCTACTAATGATGCAAGGGAAATTTCTAAACTTCTAGAGAAAGTATACGGTTTTAAGACAAAATTACTACTTAATGCAACGAGAAAAGAAACACTTCGAGAATTCAACAACTTCAGAAAAAAGCTAACCTTAAATGATAATCTTCTAGTTTATTATGCTGGTCACGGTGAATTTGATAAAATAGCTAATAAAGCTTTCTGGCTACCAGTCGATGCGGAAAGAGATGATGATTCAAGTTGGATAATTGTTGATTCGATTACTTCAAATATAAGAAGAATATCTTCAAACCATATTTTAATCGTTGCTGATAGCTGCTATTCCGGGACTTTGACGAGAAATGCTGTTACAGATGTAAGTTCAAATGAAAAAAGAGATCGTTATTTAAAGAAAATGATAAGGCGGAGCTCAAGAACTCTGTTGGCAAGTGGTGGTAATGAACCCGTTTCCGATAATGGTGGGGAAGGACATTCAATCTTTGCCCAAGCATTTATTGATGGATTGAAAGAAATGGATATGACAACATTCACAGCGGAAGAACTTTTTTATAATTATGTTAAAGAGGTTGTGGCAGGAAGTGCTGAGCAGATACCAGAATACAACACAATTCGAAACTCTGGTCACAAGGGTGGTGACTTTATTTTTAAAAAAATAAAAGGCCATAGGAAATGAAAAAAATTATTTTAATAATCTT
>Ga0307989_1001055_pt1 | contig 15666 bp, 20 predicted proteins | sample EllFjometagen185_FD_203164 | JGI IMG/M metagenome (GOLD analysis project Ga0307989, IMG submission 203164) | Marine microbial communities from Ellis Fjord, Antarctic Ocean - #185 | ecosystem: Environmental > Aquatic > Marine > Unclassified | place: Southern Ocean | collected 2014-10-08
GCTCCAATCCAATATTCAACGTGTCCCTCGATAACAGTGCAATATTCGTCACTGATATTATGGACGCAGCCTCCTCTGGCGAACCCCCTGTTTGTTTTGAATATAGTTACCTCGGGATAATTAATCAAGTCATTTTCCAATAATGAAATTGTTCCCCGGTCATCTGTATGTATCTCTCTTAGTTTCATTATGCACCTTATGAATTTTTAATTAATAATTGTTGTCTCTCCAATTTCAAATCATTGTCAACCATTAACTTAACAAGTTCTTTGAATCCGATTTCCGGTTCCCAACCAAGCGTCTTTTTAATTTTTGATGGATCCCCAAGCAAATAAGGAACCTCGACGGGGCGATTATATACATCACTTGTTCTTAGATATTTATATGGATCCAAATCTAAATATTCAAAGACAGCTTCAAGGAATTCCCTAACAGAATATGCTTCACCTGTTGACACACAGAAATCGTCTGGTCTATCATGTTGCATAATCATATGAATTGCCTTCATATAATCTTTACTATGTCCCCAATCTCTTTTTGCTTCTAAATTTCCAAGGGTTATATGATCCAGAACGCCCAATTTAATTTTAGCGGCAAGTCTCGTTATCTTTCTCGTAACGAACTGAAATCCCCTACGTTCACTCTCGTGGTTGAAAAGTATACCGTTACTGGCAAATATTCCATAGCCTTCTCTGTAGACTTTTGTTATATTATAAGCAAATGCCTTTGCACAACCATACGGAGATGCTGGCTGGAACAGTGTCGTTTCGCTTTGGGGTGGTGGAGTCAATCCAAACATTTCAGAACTCGATGCTTGATAAAATTTTGTTTTCTTTGTGAGGTTCAATTTTCGAATACCTTCCAATACTCTCAACGGACCAACTGCGTTGGTGTGTGCTGTGTATATCGGTGTATCAAATGAAACTCGAACGTGCGACATTGCGGCCAAATTATAAACTTCGTCTGGTTGCAAATTATATAACAGATCATCGATACCATCTGTCATGTCACCATAGTGAAGTTCCCCCTTCACTTCGGGGTCAAATATATGATCAATTAATTGTGTATTTGGATTAGCAGATCGTCTAATCAATCCGTGAACGTCATATCCTTTTGATAATAATAATTCGCTTAAATAGCTTCCGTCTTGGCCTGTGATTCCCGTGATAAGAGCAACTTTTTTACTCATGATTTCTCCAATAGAGGTTTTAAATAATCTTCCCATGCCTGTTTAGCATGGTTATTGTATTCGTTGAGATTGTTATATGCGTTTTCTTGTAGGTCTCTTGAATTCCGTGACTTATATACTCTTTTTATTGTATCGACAATTTCCCTTACATCTGTTCCCGAACATTTTAATTCCTCCGGCAACCAAGTGATACTCTCCCCACCAATAATCGGGGTTCCTTGAGATATGAAATCGGCGGCCACAATATTAAAACTTTCAGTCATGGATAGTTGTATCCCGATATCACTGCTCCGGATCAAGTCCAAGAATTCCCCATGGGGGCGCCAGGCATCAACGACTAATTTATGCTTACCATTTTTTCTAAACAGTAACTCCAGGCTGGCCCGAATTGTACTACCGGCATCATTATCTACATCATTTATCCTGAAGTATAAAATTTTACCAAGTTCGTCCGCGGCCTGCATTGCGGCAAGGGCTTGCTGTATATGATTCTTCAATAATCGAATGGCACCATAACAGGCAATGTCAATTCGATTTGATCTTAGTTCCTTCTTTGATTTTCTGAATGGTTTGTCATAAATATTTGGCAAGTATGTGAAATCTTCTTTGAAAAGGTTCTTTGTACTATCCGAGAAATTTAGTGCGTTCAATGCGGATTTGAAAACGGGGGTATCTCCCGGAAATTTGTCATTGATTTCTTGAATGTCAAATAGGAATTGAAAACCTTTTGGTTCAATAGAAAAATATGTGATGTCCGAATGGACTCTTACAATTATTTCCTTCACAAAGGGATTTTCCTTTGCAATACTAACAAACTTCTCCGGCTTCAACCACATGGCCTCCATAATAACCACCTTTGGCCTGAATGATTTAAGTGTTGCATCCAAATAACCACCATCCGGTATAATTGTCAACTGAGAATCGATTCCAATACTTCGAAGGTAATCGGAAATAAACATTCCAGCATTTCGTAGTCCGTGGTGTTGTGTTTTTTTATTTATTAGACGGTCTTTTACAATGAATAGAACGTCGGTACTTTTTACCATTTTAATTTCCTAAAATTGTTATTAATTCAGCTATCCTATTTGGATTTTGTAAGTTTATTGTAGGGCCAATGCTAAATTTCCATCCCTGGTTATGACAGTCATATATCATTTTAACCTTATTTAAATTAAAGATGTTTGTTATGGGGACGAATGGAGCTGTCTGTACACCTATTATATAATCACAGGTGGTTGAAAGGTTCCCTATCTCTAAGATATTCAACTTGGAATCTAAGGTGCACTCAACTCCTTCAGTATTCGGTGCAGTGGTTATAACATCTTTACCAGAAGCTTTCAGGGTGCGTATTAATTTGTCAAAGCCAGCGTTTCCGTTCCATTGCCCACTATTACCAAGCGAATTTATTACCAACCAATCAAATTTTCTGGAAAGATTATTCGTCTCTAATAACAACGGATTATCTATCAAAAAGTCGTTTGATGTTCTAATGGGATTATCCATCTTTATTTGGCCAGATAAATATTTGTAGAATTCGATATACATTAAATCATAATTGAACCCCGTAGCGACACCCCACGTCATAAAATGGCCGGTTGAATTTATCCAACTATTCACAGCATCAGTTGGTCTATCTTTTATATCATATAACTTTATATCGTAATCACCTATGAAAGTTTGAGTCTCGTTATGAAACTGAGACTGTATATAAAAACCGATTTCTAAACCTGGATTGGCATCTATTAATTTTCGGCAATAATGTATATGGTAAAGACAATCCCCTAAGTGGAGTTCATTATAAAAGTTTATCATGTCGTATTTTTTTTAAAAATTGCAAATCCGTTTCGTAAGTTCCAATCTTCATGAGTTAATTTATATTTCACATCATTAACTAATCTATAATAATTACTATTATTTTTGATATCATTAACATCATCTAAAGCGATAAATTTAGCTCCATATATATCTTCAAATTCCGCATCACCTGAAAATGGCCCACCATCTAATAACACAAAATCAAAATCTGTTATTCTGTGGTCAGATTTAATTTTAAGGATACCATCTTCATAAAGTAAATTTTTATCTTTAATATATACATCTATTTCATTTTTGAACTCATTCAAAACCCTGTCGATTGGATATTGGTTTAATGTGGTAGGTGTATAATTATAAAAATTTATTATGTCTTCTTCAGTCATGTGCCGTATAAATCTCACAGCGTTGGTTTGATATATCTCGATAAAACTTTCTGGATTGTTGTCCCTTACTTGTTTAGCCCTATCCTCTACTATTTCTATACAAAATAATTTACAAATAGTTTCGGTACCCTTATCCTTTATTGCCTGAGTGAATGCCTTTGTACTCCCCCTCTCCCGTACCAGATCCAGATTCGAGAATTGTAAAAATATCGTTGTTCATAACCGTTTCATACAATGCGTTAAAAAATATATCATTATAAATCTCTCTCATATTAACCCTTTGTTATTTTTAAATATTTACACCAAACACTACCACTATAAAAATTAACATCCTTTAATATTTCATCTACAGCTTTTTTAATTCCTGGCCATCCATCACTGTCATTATCATAATAATCATGCCCTGATATTATTCCATCACTTTTTAATTTTGGCAACCAAGAAATTATATCAGTCTTAACGGATTCATAACTATGATCCGCATCTATAAAAACAAAATCTAAAGAATTATTTTTAAATTTTTTAGATGCATCAACCGATGATAATCTTATTGGGGTTATAATATTTCTTATTGGATGAATATTACGAAGGAATTTATTATATAGATAGTCTTGTGATTTTCCAGATAATTGTTCTTGATGTTCATTGGAACCATTCCATGTATCTACACAATTAAAACTAATATTTTTATTTGAATTATAAATTTCAACACCCATATAAGAGGATGATTGCCCAAGCCACGAACCTACTTCAACAATTTTAGAACCATTTTGTAATTTTTCAACTATCATTTTATAAAAATTTTGAAAATTAAAAACCCATCCAATTCTTGATAGAAATGTTCCATATTATCTTTTTATTATTTTTCCATTTTCACTTTCGTACCCAGAAAATAGTCTACTCAATGGTTGTGGAAATTCCGTTTCTGTTTGTAGCCTTTTCCAGTTTTGGAAAAAACCTTCGCCATACCCATACCAGTCAGCTTTGAACCTTACATCCTCCTCAAAATAATAAGAATAGTGTGCACACGTTTTATTAATTTGAATGGTTTTACCGTTGCCACCATTTAGAACTGGAGGCTCGTGGCGTTCAAAAGTTTCCCCGTTCCAATTCCATAATCTATTCTGCCAATTATCCCCCCAATTAGGGCCTTTGGCTACAATATCTTTCCCAACATATTGGTTGAATTTTATTTGTCCCATTTTATAAGTGTCACCCAATTGAGCCTCACAATATTCCATATCCTCTACAGTCCATTGTTCATCTATATCAATTTGCCAGAGAAATCCTTTTTTGTGTCCGTTATCTTTCAGTCCTTCAATTGCAGCATTGACCATTCGATCCTTATTATCCCACAAATAATTTTCAACATTATATTTTATATTCAGTTTGTCCGGATATTTCTTCTTGAGATCTTCCAATATTTTTCGGGTATCATCTATCGAATGTCCATTGCTATGATATTTTGAATTGTCCCCCTTACACCAAGTTGTAGAACCTGTTGAGTGACAGGCACCTTCGGTTATACTCCAAAAATCCAAACAATTCTCTAATAAATATTCCGCATATCCATTATGTAACAAGTGTTGTTCACCGTTCAATATTATTGTGAATGCTAATCTCATTTTATCTCCAGATGTAATTTTTGAAAGGTGTTTCTTTTCTCTATTAAAAAATTAGTTACGAAAACCAAGGAACTAATTACATAACCTTAAAACAGTCAGTCGGAGAATCCATGTCCTTTAGGGCTTGGCAGTTCAAATTCCATAAGATGTAATCGGTATGTCGTATATTTTGTTAAATTTCATTAAAAATTGTTATGGATTTTCGGAGTAATAAATAAGTGAGGTTGAGGAATTTTAACTGTTGCCTCGTTGTATGTTTTAAAATCTGATTCGTGAATATGAAAACTTCTAATTGAGAATGCAGGATTACTCATCAAGTATCCAACTTCTCTCAGTTCCCATGCAATTCTGTTGTCACAACCCGGAATACCAAGAAAGAAATCACAATACTTTGGTATCGTAATCTTTCCTCTAAAAATCCAACTATCCTGACTACCAGAACCAAAAAGCACGGTTTCCCCTTTAAACTTGTCCCAACGGCACAACGCATAACACTCCTTATGAGTGATACTGTTTGCCTCTTTAATTGTATAATCAAATATTACATCAGAGTTGCCTAAAATATTTATATCGTCGTCTTTAGTATTTTTATTAATAAATTCAAAGAAATCTCGATACGTATATCTTTTGTCCACTCTAAGATATTCTATTTTTTTGTGATGATATCTAAATCTTTCATCTACTTCACCATCTTGTAGAACATAGATTTTGTCAAGTGCTACCAGAGTAGTATTAACAACCAAAGACGCAAGATATTCTTGCGTCCTGGATAGATTAGTTAAAGGGAATAAATTTATAAATAATTTTACCATGTCTTCCTTTTCCTTAAAAATAAAGCCCAGTCCGGAAAGACCAGGCAGTTATAAATTATATGGTCAACTATTAAGTTTTGGCCATTTTTGATATTCGTTGGCACTTTTTGCCATTTCAATTTCCTATTTGTATACATTTTTGCTATACAATAAATCATTGGTTGGTCCAATATTATTAATTTGAACATCTCTTTGAAAGTTATCCGAATATCCATAGTCATGCCCACAGAGTCGCGGTGTCGAACAGTAACTCTTTTTTGAGCCATCGTATTGGATTCCAAATAAAATCGTGCTGTCGGCCGGGTTTGTAAGCTTAGACCACAATTTCAAGAGGTGTTGATATACCGTTTTCTTAACTGCCACCGCAAAGAGGCCATCCACCCAAAATGCTTTCTTGAATGATTTATTTATAACCTCCCCGACTGTGTCATAGTTTCTTCGGGTTCCGCCAAAATAAACCATGTCCCAATCCGCCGGTAATATTTTCATTTGATCCCCAACGAGATCATCGAAGTTTACATGAAAGGTGACATCATCTTCAAACATTAATATTTTTTCGTATCCATTTTTAATTGCGTCTTTGATTGTATTTTCATATGTTCGAATAATTGCAAGGACACTCGGCCTCTTCAAAACCTGCTTCTGTAATTTTGTGATTGATCTCCACTGCCCATGAAATAATCGATCTGATCCGTCAACTGCCTCCATACGTTGTGCCTTAATCCCATGTTTATCAAATCGCTCACTGACAGAGTCCCACCTATCGGATCTCCGCTTTAGATTGTGGCAATAGATATTATCAAAATATTCATTCCATATCATATACTATACTCCGGACCAGGCGTGCATAGCCTGACCAATATCAAGAACAATTTTAGCCGTCCCGGATGCAATTTTGGGAGCCAGTATTTTACCCGCAGGGCCTCCCGAAAATAGAACAAGTTGGTGGGGTAGTTTTCGGGCCTCATTAATAACCCCTGAAACGTCCTGCCAGCTGTCCAATGATAATCCCTGGACATTCTTAATTGAAAACTTCTTTTTAAAGCCCTCCACATGCTTGGCGTGGTCTCTATGTATGATTAATATACCAGCAACGGCCGTAAATAACATTTTTTGCATCTCCTGGCTCCAAGAGTAGGGAAAGAAGTTATCGATGTAATATGCCCGTTCACGGAAATGATTATATAGAAAATAATTATGGAGGTGTATGCCAGAAATGGAGGGGCCGAAATGTGTACAGGTATTTCCTGCCTCGAGAATAGAGTTTTGTAACTGTGCTAATGTCATACCAGTGGTACCAAATTCTTTTTGCCAAGCATGGTCGAAACATAGGATATTATTGGTACTGTTCTTTGGTTGATCCAATATAATTTTTTCCCCATCACAGCACCGAACAAACGACAACTCTTTTTTGCTGGCAACGGCGTCAGCCACCATGGCAAAGAATGCATGAAATGAAACGGTTTTGGAACATAAGTCCAGGTAGGTTTTTGAAAGGCTGGTTATTTTTTGATTCATAAAATTTCCTCAAAAAGAAAGCCCGATCCGGAAAGACCAGGCAGTTATAAATTATATGGTCAACTATTAAGTTTTGGCCATTTTTGATACTCGTTGGTATTTTCTGTTCTCAGTTTGTCTTCCTTGCTTACTGGAGTATTGGTATAGGTGGTTCCGGATCCGCATTTTGGACATGTGGAGGGACCAGATTCATTCATACCTAACACTTGAGTATAATTACATTTTGGACAGAAAAATTGTTTTGTTTCCAATATCATTTAAATCCTCTTATAAATGTCATAAAAATATTTATAACTTATATATAGAAATCCTAAGGTTTTATTTTTTAATATCCGACATCGGCTAAGTTATATGTCTCCTGACCATCTTTGGTTTTCAATATGATATATAGTCCGGATGGAGAGAAATCTACAAACGTTCCCTTTCCTCCACCATAATCAGGATCTATTTTCATTTTAGCTCCATCACCATTTTTTCTCAAAAATGTTTCGACATCTTTCTTCGTCTTGAAATATTTAATTTTACCCTCGTCCATTTTAAATTCTGAAAAATATTCCATAATTTCTTTCTTTTTTTGTTTTTGATTTGAGTGGTGGCCTCTTTTGAAGGCTTTGTTGGAACCCTCTTTTCTGGAACATAGGGAGTATATTTATCTTTCACAGAGTCATAAATATTTGGTATTTTGTGTATCATTTTTTACCTATGCTGTCAGCGATTTTAGCTGCAATTGCAGTTGTCACCAATCTGGATGTAAGCATATCATATAACAATCCTTTTTGAACCCCAAGTGCCTTAGCAATTGCTCTACCAATGGCAGGCCCCGCAACAAACCCAAGTCCGGCCCCGGCAAGCTTCTTAAAAAAACCTTCGTCAAGGGCCTCCCAATTATCATTCACCACGGCCTCGGTAATGATCTGATATGTGTTTTCCAGGTCCGAGTATTTTTCAATCATGTTGTTGTTTTTATGATTTAAGTTTTTTTGAGATCTTTCAATATATCGTTGTATTTACCTTCGGCCTTATCCATCTCTTTTTTTCTCCCCTTTGCCTCAGGAGCATCTTCTTTTTTCAACAGGAGGTATCCGGCCAATATGGAAGCAAACCTGACTCCGGCATTATATAGCTTTACAACCTTTGCATTAAAATCTTTGAACTTTTCTTTCCCGGCATCTTCTTTTTCTTTCATGCCGGCCCAAAAATTCTTTTTATTTTCAGATTTCGTTGGTTTTTTATCTCCATGATCATTTGATTTTTTGCTGTCTGTACCTTTTTGGACATGAACGAAGCTCTCATCTATGTCATCTACCCCCTTTGCCATTGACAAAAGTTTCTTGATATAGGACTCCACTTTAGAAATCTCTCCCTTATCAATCTCTGTTTTCTTACCAAATAATCCCTCATTTGCATTGAACTCTGTAAAATATTTCATACTAAATTAATTTTTTTATATTCTGTATATCTTATATATCAAACTTTTTATTTCACGTTGTGATAGTCCGTCCCAGTTCCGCAAAACTCTTAATGCGTCATCTTTGTCCGTCATCATTGCAACGCAATGTAAAGCCTTCATTTCAATTGCAGAGAATCTTTCCGCGTTCATTACATAGTCTTCAAAAGCCTTATATGAAACGGGTACAATTTCTTTCACGATACTTGCAATTGCATTTGAATATTGTTGCATCTCCCATTGAGCATGTTCGTCGGAACGTAACCCTATAAAATGGAACAGGTTGTGGAGGTCCATTTTCCAATACCACTCAGTATACTGTGAAAGGGGAACCACTGTCCGGGCCAACTCATTTGTTAAGCCAGAATTGATTAGACTGTCATAGTCATCATTGGAATTTGAAAGTGAGGATTCAAGATCGAGTTGAATACCTATGGAGGATGAAAGTGTTTTGTCTAAATCCGATCCCTGTTTATTTGTACTTGATTGGGGATTTATTCTTGACAGTTCGGGAACATATACCTCGTTCTTTAATTTGGTATATCTTGCACTGACTTCATTTACAGAAGCAGTCCTGTGACGGATCATTTGTCTGGCACAAAATATTGGTAGTTTGATATGGAATGTAAATTCGACTTGTTCGAAGGGGCTTGTGTGTCTGTGTGACATCATATATCGTATGAGTGATTCATCTTGTTTGGGATCAAATTCGTCTTCATGGTTTTGATAACTAACTCTTGCAGCTTCACACACTCTTTGATCGGATCCCATGTGATCAACTAACCTTACAAATCCATGATCCAGAACTTTAATTTTTTCTTGCATTTTACACCGTCTATTGTTTGTTAAATAAAATAGGTGATGGTATAAGTTTATATCATCACCACTACTTGTCTATTTTAAATTGTATGGTTTATATCGTGCAGTAACATAATCTCTATTTATTTCACATACCGGATAATCACATAACATCCCATCAACATGAGAACATCCATCATGATTATATACATGACAATGCTTCACAGGATCGTTAATCTTCGACTCCCGATAGGAAAAGAAAAAATATGAAATTGCTTGAAGGATTCCCATCTTAGCCCAACTCAACTTTATCACTGGTATCAATCATTTCACACAGTCTTTCGAAAGGCACACCAAATTGATAATTAAGTGATACTATTTTTCGAACAAAGTCCTCATAACTTTCCAAAATCTTTTTTTGGTTTCTCATGACACAACCCAGAACTATCTTAATATCATCATCTTTAACATTAATAACCTTGTCATATTCTACGTACTTCTCTTTCCCATCTATCTCCGCAATAGACCCAACTTTGATAGTAACTTCTTGCATTCTAAACTCTCCTAAATTAATGATTAAATAAAAAATGAATGTATGGCCAGGTCGTTCAGTGAACAATGCATTTCCTTCCGGATTTGCACCAGAGATTTATGATTTAGTAATGATCACACTAATCTCCAATACATGAAGTCAGGAATGCCCTTGACATATGATAACTAATCTTTCATATCCGTGGCATCCACGCTCCTGTTCTACGTCTTAGTGCCGACTGCCCTCGCTGCACACATTCACGATAATTGTACCCCCTCAGGTATTCGAAACCCGATCTCCAGATCCGAAGTCTGGCGTGATAATCCATTTCACTAAGGAGGCAATTTAATGTTTCAAAAATAATTGTTACTATTTGTGAATCCTGTGATTTGTTTTTTTCTTCTTGTCGTCACTCATAATTCAATGATTATTTTACCTGAACGCCCACCAAGAGTTGAACTCGGAACACAGAAGCCAAATTTCTGGGTGATACCGTTTCACCATAGGCGCATATAATTAATTATTTTGTTTTCTTCGTAACCTTCGAATTATCTTCAATCTTTCTCAAACTGGCCGGTTGTGCCTGGACCATAAGCCCGCATTTGTCATCCCAATAAACATTACGGCCACTATTCTTTTTACTAAATTCGGCGACCAATGTTTTATGGAATGCAAAATATCCACCAGGAAGATTCGTAACCACTGTCCCCTTTGGTAAGGTAATGGTTTTTGATCCACGATAGAAAGTAAAATCTTTAAGCTCTTTGGTGAGCGTATATTCACGATATTTTAAATTTGTAACCGATCCCGCTTTGGTTCCGGGGGTGGATGTTTGTGTGAGTTCGTTCATTTTAAATTCTGTAAAATATTTCATATTTTATTTTATTTTATTTTTTCAATTCTGTCGAATATTCCGGATCGTTCTTGACTAAGCCAATTATATCCTCGGAAATATATCAATGTGTTTTTCATTTTGTGCCTCATTTGTTGTGTTCCTAATCATACCATAATATACGAAATTTAAGAACTCGAACCAAGCCTTATTTTATATATTCAAAAACTTTTTCCATTCTTTATTATTTGGATTAGATTCCTGATATCCAATAATATGAGTCCTGCTTGGAATGAACGGCCTGGACCTCAATTTCATGTTCGCCTCTTCCGGAGTTCGATTGTTTTTCTTATTATTGCACCTGAAACATGACGTTGTCATATTTGTCCATACGTTTTTTCCGCCACGAGATTTTGGAATTATGTGATCCACGGTTGGAGACTGACATTTTTCCCCACAATACTGACAAACATATTTATCCCTCTTGAATATATTTCTTTTGCTTGGCTGGAGTTTTTTATAGGGCAGGTGAACATAGTTTGACAACCTAATGACACTTGGCATATGCATCGTTTGGTTTGGGGAATGGAGCTCGATATCCTTGTCCTCTTCGACGATCATTGCCTTTGTTAAGTATACCAGGGTTATTGCCTTCTTTGCGTCACAGGTTCCCAATGGCTCATATCCGTTATTCAAGATAAGAACGCTTCTGTCCAATATGTTCATGCTAATTCCATTTTTAATAAAGTGAGGAAAATAGAGGAATTGAACCCCCACCCGTTAGGGCGCCCCGGCGTTCGAAACCAGTTACCGACCATTCAGTGGTATCTTCCAATTTAAATTGTGTTTTATCCTTCTTCTTGTATCGTGTTGCAACAATTTCCCCAAAAGTTAATTTCGTCTTTGTAATCCATAAGAGTTCCCTTTGTAAATTAAATGAATGAATGTGAGGCCAGTGACAGATTTGAACTGTCGAATAATAGGTTTGCAATCTATCCCCTTAGACCAGACTTGGGTAACCGACCATTTAAAGAATTGTGCGGCGAGTAGGATTTGAACTTACACTGCATCGGTTTTGAACCGAACGCCTCTGCCAATTGGGCTACCGCCGCATTTTAAAAATTTGTGCCCCCCGGAGAGAATCGAACTCTCATATCTTGCGAAACCAGTTCCTAAGACTGGCGTGTTTACCAATTTCACCACAGAGGCATTTTAAAAATTTGTAATCCCGACCAGATTTGAACTGGCAATCTTCAGATTGAAAGTCTGATGGCATGACCGATTAGCCCACGAGATCATCGTAAAATTATTAACAGTCACCATCCCAGTTGTCTTCGGTGCGTTCCCTTGACTGGCCTATATAATACGCGTTGACTGTTAATACTTATTATAATATTCGTCGCATTCCCCTATTATAACGTTTGAAAGTATGCCCAGATGGAGTTGAACCATCACTGTATTGATTTTAAGTCAATTTTCTCTGCCAGTTGGAATATGGGCACATTTGAAATCTATAGTCGGCCTGACAAGATTCGAACTTGTGCTTACCCCTTCGCAAGGGCCGTGCTATCCGCTACACCACAGGCCAGTCCCAGCTGCGAGGCCGGGAGGAATCAATTTTTATATTATGGCTAATTCCAGAAACCATTTTTTTATATTTCAATGAACTTATGATCTAATAATAATTTAAATTTGTATCCATGTTCTTTATATGTCTTCATTTTATCCATCATATTTTGTTTGTCGTATGTATAATTCGACTTCACCTCTACTATTAAATTGTCTTTTATTAAGAAAAAGTCTGGTATTGCAACTCTTTGACGTTGCTGTTGAGAATCCCAATATAAAATTCTTAATTTTTCAACTTCATACTCGATTTTATTTTCGTCAAGTTCCTCCATGTAATCCAATTCATAACTTGACCTATAAAAAACTTTTTTGTCATTCCATGTTGTATGCCATCCGTGCTTATATTTATAATTATAAGGTGTTTGATACTCTTTATCTAACATTACCAGTGTCTGTGACTCACTTAGTGTTCTTCTCTGTATATCTAATGAGTTCAATATTTTCATAAAGTTTCTTGGATTTAGAGATGTATATTTATATTTTTCCATCATTTTGGGTATTGATAACTCTAAGTCCCAATAATCCTCTCTCAATAAATTTTGAATGCGTTCAAACTCTTCATATACCCCATATGTTCCAACTTTAGATTCATCAAATCCAAAATATTTTATTAGACCCGGAATCAATTGGACTCTTTTACAGATGTCTTTTCGGTTACATTTTTTTTGACCACAAACCTTACAAAGTTTCTTTCTATTTTTAAATTCTTTTTTGCATGTCGGGCATCTTGCCCATTGCGGGGATGTTCTTTTATCGAGGGTAAGTTCACATCCGCAATCCACACAATTATATTTCTTTAATTGTTTGAATTTTATAGATTTTGTAGCAAAAGACTTTATGCATGATTGTGAACAAAATCTCCCCGAACCATATTTTCCGTCATGTGCTTTATCACAATTTTCACATTTTTTCGTTTGATCCATATACCTTTTATTTTTATATATAAAATATAGGGATCAAAAAAATTGTACACCCGGCAGAACTCGAATCTGCAACAACCACATTAAAAGTGTGGGACTCTACCAGTTGAGTTACGGGTGCATAATAATAAAATAAGATGTGAATAATGACTCTATGTATAGGTGTAACGTTACTTCACCATTCACCGTCATTTCTGCGCTTCTAACATTCACACGTCATCCGGATGGACACTCGGTTTGCGACCAAGGAGAGTTTATATCCACTCTTATTTTTTTGTACTGATGGCTGGTTCTGCCCCAACTACCTCTGCAATATCAGTGCAGTGCTCTGACTAATTGAGCTACACCAGCGTTTTTCTAATTTTCAAGGAACAAAAAGTGCGCCCGGCTGGTTCTGCCCCAACTGCCTTCACGTTATGAGCGTGCTGCTCTCACTAATTGAGCTACGAGCGCGTTTTATATTTTCGAATTGTATCCCCGCGAGAACTCGAATCCCGATTGTCGGATTAGAAGTCCGATGCACTTTCCAGTTGTACTACAGGGACATAATAAAGTATGGCCGTTCGATAATATCTTCCATATTATAAATCTATTTAATTTTCAATGAACTTTTTTCTTGCTCCGGGGGAGAATTACGATATCTCGACTTTTGCATTAACAGTGCAATACTCTGCCTCTGAGTTACCCCGGAATGTTATATTTCAATTCGTTTGCGACAAATATTTTTATCCTTCTTCCACAATTCATCCATCAACAGTAATTAGCTGTTAATCTTCGCGCATAAACAAAGCACTTTGCCTATACATACCAGAGCTTATTTTGGGTGACCGACGGGGTATGATCCCGCAATCTTCAGATCCACAATCTGACGACTTACCAATTCGTCCACGGACACCATGTTAAAATTTCTAAATTTTCAATGAACTTTTCTTGTTGCACGAAGGCAAGGATTTGAACCCTGATCTTTAGGTTTGGAATCTAAAATTCTACCAATTGAACTACCAACGCATTTTTTCTAACCAACAAATACAAGTTACGGAATATATTTGACAATTCCTAACTAAAAACAAAAAACCTCTCAAAATTTCCGAAAAATATTTTAAGAGGTTTAACTCATGATTATATTTTTCGTGGACTCTACAAATCGTCCTCCACTATAATAAATAAACTCCACGCACAATTCAACAATCTGCGTGAATTTACTTCCGCGGAGACGAGATTGTTAATATGTTTATGCTGCTTGTTCATCATTTGTATTTTCTTTTTGTACTGTATATTTGAACTACCATGACCTAAAGGACATGGATTCTCCGGCTGACTGATCTAATGATCTTGTCATGTATCCAAGAGCGTTACTTTCCGGCATCAAACAGGTAGGTTTATTTTAAAAGGTTGCCTCCTTTTTTAAAACTAACAAAAGTTTTTTAAGGTTATGTAATTAGTTCCTTGGTTTTCGTAACTAATTGTTCTCCTTACAATGTATATAGGAAAATTATATTTTTATAAATCTATATTTTTATAAATCTATATTTTTATGGATTATTATTAAATTTCAGTTATTATAACAGAGGGCCCTATAATTTCGTTGTTCATTTGAGAGTCTGGACAACTTGATGGAATCTTTTTTCATTTTTATTTCCAGTGAGACCAGCATGTCGACGTTGTCGAGGTAGTCGTTGTTATAATTTTTTCGTTCATTGAGCTCCGCGGCACGCTTTTGTGCATTGGAGAACTCCTTATTGCCGGCAATTTCGGACATCTGTTCTGCCTCCCAGCCCTTCATGGCATCATTCAATTTTCCAATTCCCCCACCCTGAGTCAAAATCTTCAATTCGAGTTTTTCAATCAACACCGGATATTCCATTAATTTCTGTTCAAAATTCGTCATTACTTTTTCCATTTCCATTTCCATTTCCTAAAAATATGAATGTAAGATTATTTGTTATTTAGAGGCGGGAGAAGGATTTGAACCTCCACAATGAGTTTTAAGCTTCTTTGGGATATGAACCCAACGTGTTACCAGTTACACCATCCCGCTATATTATTTATACTTGTCGTTTTTATAAAAGTTTGAGGAATTTTTTAAATTCTTGTTCTACAAATCTTTTATTGGCCTTTCCCATATCTTTAATTATATATGGTATATATCATAATTCGTCGGTGTAG
>Ga0307989_1001057_pt1 | contig 15638 bp, 10 predicted proteins | sample EllFjometagen185_FD_203164 | JGI IMG/M metagenome (GOLD analysis project Ga0307989, IMG submission 203164) | Marine microbial communities from Ellis Fjord, Antarctic Ocean - #185 | ecosystem: Environmental > Aquatic > Marine > Unclassified | place: Southern Ocean | collected 2014-10-08
TTATTTGTGCTTCAGTGATTAATGCCATCTGGAAAATTAGGGTGGGTACAGAAGATGAGTTCCCAGGGTTTGTATATACGGAATATAGAGCGATATCATATTCAGATTTCAATACCAGAGCCTTATATATCTGAACTTAAACTAACCCAATTTAAATAAAATATTAGGGTATTCAATATGAAAAAAATAGAAGCTATTATCAAACCATTTAAACTGGATGCTGTAAAAGACGCTTTAGAAAAGGAAAAAATATTTGGGATGACAGTCACTGAGGTTAAAGGGTTCGGACAGCAAAAAGGACATACAGAATTATACCGTGGCGCTGAATATCAAATCGGATTTGTACCAAAAATCAAACTGGAAATTGTAACCACAGCAGATAGAGTACCTGTTATTATTGATATCATAAGAACAACCGCTGCTTCAGGTAAAATTGGAGATGGAAAAATATTTGTAACACCCATTGAAGATGTTATTCGAATTAGAACCGGTGAAACCGGACCTGATGCTATATAAGGTTTAATCTGGCATAAAAATTATCCTCACTCACTCTGATCACGACAGGGAAGTTCATGATGATCATTTTTTCTAAATTTTAAATCTTGAAACTTGCGTTTCCAATTGATCCGTCGTTTCTTTAATTTTGGCAATGGTATCTTTATTTTCATCGATAGAATGAGACAGATCTTCCAGAAGATTAACATTTTTATCACTGGCACTGCTTATTTCCTCTGATCCTTTTACCAGTACCTGTATTCCGGTATCATGCTCACTGATGGTTGTTGAAATTTCCTTCACACTCTTAGTAATGTTTTGAACCTGATGAACAACATGTTCCAGTACCTGACCGGTTTGTTCAATTACTCGTTTACCCTCAATGATACTAAGATTGCCTTCACTAATTAATTTTCTGATTTCTACGACAGCACTATTACTACGATGGGCCAAATTACTGACTTGTTCAGCCACGATTGCAAAACCTTTACCGAATTCCCCGGCATGAGCGGCCTCAATCGCTGCATTTAACGATAAAAGGTCGATTTGGTTGGCAATATCTGTAATGACATTAACAATACCGTCAATATGGCGACTGCTAACCTCCATTTTATCCATGGCATTGTAAGTTTTGCTGATGACATCAATCCCCTGGCTGCCGTCCTTTTCTGTATCGATGCTAATATCCTGAAGTTCCTGCATTTTCCTGGCTGTTTGTTGCAGCGATGAAGATACTGCCTGGATTGTATTTGAATTTAGTGCAATTGAAGTCGACGTACTGGTTTCGCTGTCTGCAACATCAGAGGAATTCTGTTTTATGAAATTGGATGTCTGTGCTAATTCTTCTGTTGAGGCAGTTAAAATAGCTGAATTTGTACTGATATTCTGAAGTGTAATTTGTATTTTTTCCAGAAAGCGATTCAACCATTCAGCAAGTTCTTTAACTTCAGCTTCGTCTTTCGTTTTAATCCGTTTGGTGAGATCTCCTTCTCCCTCAGTAATATCCTGGAGCCTGACCAATACTTCATTAATTGGATCGCTAACAGTCTTAGAAGTAAAATAAAGCGCAATACTTAATATGACAAGGGTGATGATAAACAAATAGGCAATTATTACCGCCAGATGTCTCTGAATACCACCAAAAAACTCATCAGTTGCCACCGTAGAAACAAGAATCCAATTAAAGTTCTGGTAATATTTAAAAGCCATGATTTGTTTTTTGCCGTCAATGTAATCTTCAATAATGCCTTCTTTTAAATCAATCATGGTTTGGGCATAGTCTTCCTTAGCTACACTTAGTCCCTCTTTGGAATTGTGAATAATCAAGTTAGCATTTAGATCCATTACAAAAAAGTATCCGGTTTTACCGAAAGTTATTGATTTAAGCGCTCTCTTAATCTGTCGAAGATTATTTTCCTTTACTGCGATACTCAAAATACCTTTAACCTCTCCGCCAATCCGGATAGGTTCGTAGGCTGTCAGGTACCAGTCATCAATCATATATTCACGATTTTTATAACGCTTACCCCGCAAAACATTCTGAATTGCTGGAGACGCATTAGCCGCAAAAGTCCCTGTCAAACGTTTACCGGTTTTGTTTTTAATATTCGTTGAAATACGTAGAAAACCAAGGTCTGTTTTCTGATAAATAGTGGCGATATCACCTGTCATCGATTTAATTTTATCAACTTTATCATATTCATTCTGGATAGATTTATTCCCCAGTTTCCATTGAGGAACGATTACTTTTTCCCTTGCCATCGTTAAGGGGTTTACAATAGCCATTTCGATTTTCGTTCCGGGTATTTTCAGTTTACCCCAGGCGGTGTAAAACAGGTAGTGGAACAGGTTTAGATTTGAGTTTAATCTTTCCAGTGCATTTTGGCGGGAATCATCTACAATATGCCAGGCGGTGTTTATTTGCGCTATTAAACTCTCTTTGGTCGTTTTATTGATACTTCGATCGATGGATAAACCAGTTAAAATATAGAGAGAGAGGAAAATTAAGAGTAGAATAGTAATTGTGGGAATAATAAGTCGGTAGGATAGTTTCCATTTGTAAAAAGAAAAACCTAACATTTGTCACCTAGTGAAGAAGTTTTCAAAAGTACTGAATTAATCAATCGATAGCCCATATGTAAGCGCTGGTGATACTAGTACATACTGTAGTACCCCAGCCGTTGTCAATTAATTAAGCAGCACTCTGCCGGCTACTTCTTCTTCAAACTACCTCTGAGTTGATGCCGTTTCTGCATCGAAAGAATCGTTTTTCTCAAACGGATCGATTTAGGGGTTACTTCTACCATTTCATCTTCCTGGATAAAATTGATGGCATCTTCCAGAGTCATGGGACGAATCGGTGTTAACACAACAGCATCATCTTTCCCTGAAGCCCGCACATTTGATAGCTTCTTTTCCTTGGCAGGATTGACATCTATGTCTGCATCTTTGGAAGTTTCTCCCACTACCATCCCTTCATATATTGGCTGTCCGGGAACAATAAATAGTCTGCCGCGTGGTTCCAGATTAAATAGCGCATAAGCCACGGAAGTACCTGATCGATCTGCGACAATTGATCCTGTAAAACGGCAGGGAAAATCACCACGATAGGGTTCATAACCGGAAATGTATGAATTCATAATTCCGGTTCCTTTTGTGTCGGTTAAGAATTCATCCCTATAACCGATTAAAGCTCTTGAGGGGACACTAAATTCAATTCTAACTCTACCCTTGCCATTATTGACCAGGTTAATCATTTTCCCTTTCTTGGCCGAGAGTTTTTCACTGACGATACCGATAAAAACTTCCTCGCAATCTACAAATAGTTTCTCTATGGGTTCCAGTTTCTTGCCATCCTCTTTTTTATAAATAACTTCGGGACGACCCACACATAATTCGAAGCCTTCTCTTCGCATGGTTTCAATTAAAATGGCCATTTGAAATTCACCACGGCCTTTAACTATAAAGCTTTCGCTGGTTTTGGACAGTTCCAATTTAATAGCAACATTGCTAAGGGTTTCTTTAGTTAAACGTTCTTTAATTTTGCTGGATTGAACCAATTTTCCTTCTTTACCTACTAGCGGTGACGTATTTGGACTAAAAACCATAGATACAGTGGGCTCATCAACAGAAATTCGTTTTAGGGCTTTAGGAAACTCTTTATAACAAATCGTATCCCCAATCGTAACCTCATCAATTCCGGATAATATGACGATTTCTCCGGCATCGGCCGTTTTGGTATCTAAATATTGCATGCCGTCATACACCTGTAATTTACTGATTTTCAATGGTACATGTTGGCTTTTACTATTTATGCAGATCAACTTTTCATTGTGTTTAATGGTTCCATTGACGATTTTTCCAATGGCCAATCGTCCTAAGTAATCAGAGTATCCCAAATCGGAAACCAGTAGTTGTAGTGGTTCTTCAGCATCAAAAATCGGACCGGGGATGGTATCAACAATGGTGTCAAAAAGGACTTTTAAGTTTACTTCTTTATCATTCAACTCTTTTTGAGCGATGCCTGCTTTACCATTTGCATATATCAGGGGGAACTCCATTTGTTCATCATTGGCATCCAGATCAATAAAAAGATCACAAACTTCATTTAATACTTCATCAGGTCTGGCATCTTTTCGGTCAATTTTATTGATGACCACAATAACTTTTAATCCGGCTTCTAAGGCTTTTTCTAACACAAAACGTGTTTGGGGTAAGGGACCTTCAGAGGCATCAACCAATAAAATGGCACCATCTGCCATGCTGATGGCCCGCTCCACTTCCCCACCAAAGTCCGCATGACCCGGTGTGTCAATGATATTGACTTTGACATCTCTCCATTTTACAGAACAGTTCTTAGCTGAGATGGTAATTCCTCTTTCACGTTCCAAATCCATGTTATCCATAATCCGATCATCGACATTCTGACCTTCCCTGAATAAACCACTCTGTTTGAACATGGCGTCTACTAACGTTGTTTTACCATGATCTACATGGGCAATGATGGCGATATTTCGAATGGTTTTGTTTTCTGTTTGACTTTTCATAAGCTGGACTTGGTATAATAATGTTGGGATTAATAGTTTAAACTTTTTAGATTATTTTTCCGAATTTTTGGGAGGAATAAAGAATTGTTCAATATCTTCGTGATGAATGTTTTGTTCAGGTACGGCTTTTCCTTTGATAGAGATCTCTGCTTCATGAACTGTTTCGTAACTGCCGGAGTTCAGATGGTGCCATTCTGGCAAATCCTTCCCTTCAGCTAGAAGTTTATAAGCACAACTGTCAGCCAGAAAATTTAATTTTTTTGCCTTGTCCGGGGTCATCGAAATACAGGTGGGGACATTGATGGATCTGGATTCATAGTCAGTGCAGGTACATGTTTCACTATTAAAATATTTGCAGGCGATATAGGTGAATATCAATTCATCAGTATCTTCATCAATAAACTTTAACAGACAACATAAACCACAATGATCGCAAACGGCTTCCCATTCTTCCTTTGAAAATTCTTCAAAAGGCTTGTTTTTCCAAAATTCTTTTTCTAACATCTTGTTATTAGCAGACAATTTAAATCATGTTTTTTATGAACAAACGATTATTATCATCAGACAAGATAGCATATTGTCTAGCAAAAAATAAATATTGCAGATATTAAAAAGCTCCTATTGTTTTTTAGCAATACTCCCACTACATTACAAGACACCAATTAGTGTCATATCAACGATGGATGCTTGCAAATAACCTGGCTGAAATTTTGAATGAATTGCGACGCTGGCAGCAAGAAGTACACATTCTGGTACATCGCTAAAAAAATCATTCCAGCTGAAACATGTACCCTGATTTCAGCGGAAGTAATCCGACACTGAAATATAGAAACAATACTAACCTTTTTTTTAACCCGTGTGATATAATATGGATTTATTCGAATATTCTTTACAGGAACAATTAAAGAAAGAAGCTCCTCTGGCTGATCGCATGCGACCAAGAGATCTTGATGAATTTTTTGGCCAGGAGCATATTTTATCTAAAGGGCGTCTACTGAGACGGGCCATTCAAGCAGATCAGCTCTCCAGCATCATCTTTTATGGCCCTCCGGGTACCGGAAAAACAACTTTAGCCAGAATTATTGCCAATACAACAAAATCCCAATTCATCTCATTGAATGCTGTTCTATCCGGGGTTAAAAACATCAGAGAAAGTATAGAACAAGCCTTAACCCACCGAAAAGAGCAACAAAGAAAAACAATTCTATTTGTAGATGAGGTGCATCGATTTAATAAATCCCAGCAGGATGCTTTGCTACCCCATGTCGAAAACGGAACCATTACCTTAGTGGGGGCAACTACCGAAAATCCCTATTTTGAAGTTAACAAAGCCCTGGTCAGCCGATCCCGCATCTTTCAATTGTATTCTTTAACACAAGAGGATCTGGATAAAATCATTACCATTACTTTCTCCGATAAAAAAAGAGGCTTCGGACACCTGAATATTAATATAGCCAGGGAAGCCCGGGATCACCTGACATCAATTGCAAACGGTGATGCCAGAGCCCTCTTAAATGCTTTGGAACTGGCTGTGGTTACCAGTAAACCGGATTCAGAAGGGGTTACCCATATTAATCTGGAAACCGCAGAGGATTCTATTCAACAAAAAGCGGTTTTGTATGACAAAGATGGCGATGCTCATTTTGATACGATTTCAGCCTTTATTAAATCCCTTAGGGGGTCGGATCCGGATGCGGCATTGTACTGGATGGCAAAAATGATTTATGGCGGTGAAGATCCTAAATTCCTTTTCCGACGAATGATTATTTTTGCTGCTGAAGATGTCGGATTAGCGGATCCTAATGCACTTCAAATAGCCATCAGCGCTTCTCAAGCCTTTGATTATGTTGGTATGCCCGAAGGGCGTTTTCATCTGGCAGAAGCATGCCTTTACCTCTCAACAGCTCCCAAAAGCAATTCTACTTTTGCCTTTTTTGATGCATTAGACAGTGTCAAAAATGAAGCCAGAGAAAGTACACCGGATCACTTAAAAGATGGCAGCCGGGATAAAAAAGGGCTTGGTCATGGAGAAGGTTATCTTTATCCCCATGCTTATAATGACCACTGGGTTGCCCAACAATATTTACCAGATACACTCCAGGGAAAATTATTTTATCAACCCGGAGAAATTGGATATGAAGCCAAAATCAGAGAAATCGTTTTCCAAAGACGGGATGAACAATTAACTAATTTAATGAATGAAGACTCCCTCTGGAATAATCAGGATTTATGGAAAGAGAGAACCATCAATGACACCTCCCATATTTATGCTGAATTGAGAGATCAACTTTTTTCTTTGTTACACCTTAAATTTGATGATCTGGTACTTAATTTAAATGCTGGAAACTGCCTGTTGCTTCGAAAATCAATTTCATTGATCAAGGATGAGTCTGTTTATGCTCAGGTATTTAATGATAAAGAAGCATCGGTGATTACGCACCAGTTTTTTAATCAAAAACAAACCCACGATCCAATTTTAGTGCATCTGGATTCCTCCAATATCCAACAAGGGCTGGTTGATTATCAAAAAAAGGGGATTCAGTTTAATTATTTGCTGGGTTTGAGCTTTTTCACGATGGTGAAAAACAAATCCCGGGTTTTATCTATTCTGAAATCAATGCTCACTCCCGGTGGGAAAATCGCATGTTTTGAAAAGATTCCCAGGCTGAGTCAGAAATTAAGTGCTTACATCGATGGTTCTTTACCTGAAAAACTACAAAATCTATTTGAAACCGTTGAAGATGAGATTTATTGTGATCCTGTTAATCCCAAAACAAATTGGAACGCTACTTTTACTGAGGATCAAATTGAAAAAGCAGGCTTTGAGTTGAACACCAGGGATCAGATTTTTGAAAACCAACTTCAACTGTCACCTTCCAAGATTGAGCGCTGGTTTGATACTCAATCACCACAAAACCAATCACTGGGAAGTCAATTACTTAAAAAAATGTCAATTGACGAAATTACAGAAATTAAAAAAGCTTTAATCAAAAAAATCGGTCAAAAACCCATTACCTGGAAATCCTGTTGGCGATTTTATCTTCTAACGAATAAAAACTGATACTCTGGGCAAGAAAATCTTATCACTCTAAGAAAGAAATACTTTTCCCTTTGACTCCCAGACTGTGTCACAATTACGTTTACAACATGAAATGGTAACCTTCTCTGTCATCTCGAGGAGCTTGCGACGAGAGATCTTATTGAAATTAAAAAGATTTCTCACTTTGTTCGAAATGACAAATTTTAGCTATGGGACAATAAGGTGGAAGCAATGATAACACCTTCTTATTTTGAGATACTGAAAAGGAAAATATTTTCCATTGGTATTGAGGTAGATATCAAAGGTTTTAACTTGAGGACGCGTTAGCTTTGGGTTAAAAAAAATTCTAACCAATACAGGTGATTTGATGGTAAAAAACCCTAACAAATACCTAATAATTCAGCCAGTTCCATTTGATCAGCTTCAATATCTACTTGCCTGAACACATATTTGGTCCAGATATTTAGCAGATAGTTTTGATTAAAATGATCTAATACTTCCGGTTTAAAGATAGCTTCAAACTGAGCAAGGTGTGATTTAATCTCGTTATGCTTTTGCAGGTACATTTTGGTGACCTGTTCATAAGAAGTGGTTAAATCCGAGGCTGCAAATTGATTTAAGGGGATTGATATGGAAATATCTTCTGTTTTACTAATTAGAAAAGTCATTAAAACTGAAATTTCCGTCAAGTAATTACAGTAGTGACTATATGAGATGTGATCGGGGGTCACAATCAATTCAATAAATTCTCTAAGCCGTATATCCCGCTTAGCTTTGAAGTGATTAATAATCGTTTTTAAGTCGTTAACATATGTTTCCGGTGTTATTTTATTTAATTCAGCCATTGGAATTTTCCTGAATATCTATTTCAACAAATTGCGGTTAAAGATAAACGTTTTTAGACTTTAACGATTTGATCTCTTTCAGGCCAGTAGATAATTTTTTTATCACCACATTCATTGGGATTAGTATTGAATGTAGTACTGATATCTTTAAATATTTACTGCGGACAGTTTATAGAAACGATGTGCCTGATGGGAACCAGAGTAATGTTTTCTGATTCAGGATAAATAATTGTAATAAAATCCTGTCCGATTTCTGAAATAATACCTTCAACTTCATTTCCATTAGATAAACTGAGTGTGAGAATGTGAATTCCCATATAAGCAGACAGCTTTTCTTGCAAATCCTGAGATTGTTCAGGTTTGTAGGAAACAGGTTGTATGATTGTTGACATAATTTTAGATGGAAAAATCCCGCGATTAAGCGGGATTTTGTTATGCGAGTTCCAACCAGAAAAACCAGGTTGCATGGTTGGTTTTATACCAATTTAGAATTTCAACCAGAAGTTCTTTTTTATCCTCCGGAATGATTTCAGGGATGATTCGGTCACAATAGAGTCTGATTTTATCATTACCCATAAATTCCAATGCTTCAAAACAGAGGGTTTGGAGTTCATTTCTAATCCGACCACTATCAGAAATCTTAACAGCACGATCAATGTAAGATTCACCGGCTAAAAAGCGATTTAACAGGGGATTAAAGACGAGTTGGCTGGTTTTTAAATCTTCCATTAATTCCAAAGTAAATACGACCAGTTTTTCGCCTTTGGTAGCAGAAAGTCTTACGGTAACTTTATAAAGGCTTTTACCTATTTTTTCGACTCCTGCTGCACCGGTATACGGATCCGGTTTCATGTAACCGGAAATGGCAACAAGGTCCCAAATTTTTTCAGGAAAAAAGTCATCAGCATCTATAGAAATACGATTACTGGGGATACCGGCATCCAAACCTTCGTAAATCATTTCCCGATACCTGGCCAGTGTTTTTTCATCGGCTTCTTTATCAATTAAAGCACTTAACTTTTCTTTAAAATCAGCAGCCTTAGGATCTAAACTCATGACATACTGTTCACGATCATAAGCGAGCTCAAAAGTGGAAGTAAATACAGATAGAAAAGCCTTGATTTTTAACATTGGTGCAAGGCTGGCAGCTTGCATTGATTCAGCAGACGCCGCATAACCATCACAGATAAACATATGCAATTCTCCCTGATCATCTGTCCAGGTGCCAACCTGATAAGCTGGGGCATAGGTTCCGGAATCAGTAAATGCTTTTAGACCTGAGGGTAGGGTAAGATCATCTCTGACTAAATGAACACCTGCTGTTTCCCACTCTTCCCAAAGTTTTCCAATTCGCTTCACGCGACTGGGACCTTGCAATGTCCATATATGAATATTCTTTCTTTTAATTTTTGGATAAGTTGCTTCAATAGCTTCTACGATTAATTTTCGGGGTGTTCTGAAGTTGACCAGTATGGAAGATTTGGCTGCTGTTTCCACAACGTCTTCAGGGACAATTAAATTACCAATATATCCTTCATAGGGTTTTGAAATACATAAAGGCTGGTCAAATAGATGTAGAATTGTCAGTGGTCCTGTATCAGAACCCTTAGCAAATCGGGATGTATTTTCCAATGTATCAATGGCAGCGCCCCAAACAGTGATGCCTGCGCTTTTGATATCTTTATAAAAATTGTCCCAGGTATATGATTTATGATTGATTAACTGGACAACCTTTTGTTCAAGCCAAATTGCAACCTCAGGTCGGGCATAAATTCTACCAAAACCCAGGTTGGGATTAGATCCCATTTCCGGTGTTTCTCCTCCTTTCGCCATCAAGCCCTCACCCAGACAGACCATGATGGCATGATTTTCCGGTAATTGTCTTGATAAAGCCCACAAACTTTCACTCATTGCATAGGCAGAAATTGCATCAGCATCTTTTTTTGCCTGATTTAACCCGGCTTTGTCTTCTCCTTTGCCTTCACCAAATCGACCGAAAAGTTGCGTTCCCAGTGCAGTAACTGCCCCGGTCATGGCAAATAGTCTTTCCATGCGGCCATTTAAAAAAGTAAAATCATCTAATGGTTCGTGTTCCTCTTCTCCTCTGGTCCATTGAACATCTACATCTTTTAACCAAATATGAAATCTACTCAATATCGGACGTGTATCAAAAGCCCACTGAGCAATAAGATTTTTTTTGTTTAGTTGTTTACTATTCACGAGCCCCCCCAGAATATCATAAAAACGATGGTTGATATGGAATTAATTTAATCTTAACATTTTTCCTGGATTTTTATTAGATTTACGCTTCCGGAATCAGTTAAAAATGGTTTTGTTTAAGTAATCTTAAAGTTTTGTATTGGTTCAACGCTAAGATGCTTTTTTTCTTTTAAATCAGCAATCAATAAATCACTAATTTTCACGGAATAATCACGTTCCATTTGTTCGACCTTGAACATATCGAAAAAAGCACCGGCCGACCGGTATGAAGTTACCGCAACCCTAATTAAATCATGATTTTGTAAAGGTTTCCCATGATAAGTGAGTTGACTCAATCTTGAACCTATGGGTTGTCCAATATCGAGATCGTAATCTATACCATGCCACATGTCATAGTCATAGCTCCTTATTTTAACGATATGCCAATCTTGATGTATATCAATTATTCTACTATTTTTACCATTTTGTTGATAACAAAAAAAGCTTGCCGATTTTTCCAAAGCTTTTTTCAGGATTTCACCGGTAATATTTAAAACACATAGCGTATTGTTAAAAAAATAATTATCCAAAATATCTTTAACATGAACAGTTTCTGGCAATCCTTTGAGATTGGAACTTAATAATGAGATGGCTGAAATATCAATACCTGTATATTGGCACATGACATTTTGAATCCATTGAATGAATGAATGCTTTCTTAACCAGACATCCTGCATGGGATTTCTGATTACAAATGATTTATCAGCAGTACCAATGAGTTGATTTAAGATATTGTCACATATTTTATAGTAGGGTTCAAACTGCTTTTTGAATGATTTTTCCGGTTCAATATTAATAGATTTAATAAGTTCGCAGGTTTTTTGAATGACGGGTCTTCTGCTGGAAAATTCTAATATGGTATGCGACCACAATCTGCCTTTACTTGAGCCTTGAATAAGCGTCGCTTTTTGGGGCGATTCAGGTTTATGGATATAGGTACGGTGTTGATGTCCCAATAGCAATAAATCAATTTCATTAAACTGATCCCATAATTGAAATCCCTGGTTTTCTATCACATTACTAATTCTGGTCGGTTTTTGGGTGACCGGATCTTTCTCCAGACCACCGTGATAAGAAACGACTAAAAAATCACACTCCTTTTTGAGTTTCGGGATGTATTCACTGGCTGTTTCTACGACACTGTTAAACTGCAATCCAACAATACTAGATTGATCTTCCCAGTAAGGGACATATTCAGTCGTCAAAGCCAATACCGCGATTCTAAAACTTTGAAACTGAAAGATTTTATAGGGTTCAAAATAGGGTTTTCCGGTTTCCTGATTAACAATGTTCGCAGATAGCCAGGGGGTTTGAGAGTCTTTCCGTATCCGATCAATATGCTTCAATCCATAGTTAAATTCATGATTTCCCATCACCATACAATCAACCTGTAGCGCTTTGTGAACCAGATTTGCAGGATGGGTTAATCCTTGAAATCTAGAATCCTGATAATCAAATAAATCAACAATATAGTTCCCCTGAATCATATCGCCATTATCAATTAACAATATATGTTCCCCTTTTTCGCGAAGAGGGTTCAAATAGGTGATTAATCGATCAATGCCAACCTTACGGGGCCTACTATCATAAGGGTCATCAGAAATAAAAGCACCGTGTAGATCAGTATAACTAATGATATTAAGTGTTACTGGTTCGGAAAGCGTCATCTAATTACTTATTGAAAATTGAATGGGAGCTGAAACAGTTCACTGATATTAATTGAATGCTTATTAAAGCATTGATTCAGTATAGTTTCAGGCTTGATAGAACCATGAAAATCTGAGCCGGCGGTTGAAAATAAACCATTTTGTTTGGCCTGGTTCAAATAAAATTCAATTTGAGAAATGGAATGCGAAGAGGAGTATACTTCAATACCATCCAAACCAAAATCCATCAGTTTTATTAGGTATTTCTTAAAATCGGGTTTCGATAAATTAAGTGTTTTGGGGTGCGCTAAAACCGCTTTTCCGCCGGCCTGATGAATCATATCAATGGTTTCTTCAGGGAAAAATATTTCTTTGCTGACATAAGCGCTACCGTCTTTCCCCAGGAACTTCAAAAAAGCTTCATCCATGGTTTTGACAATTCCCATTTTCAATAATTGATTGGCAATATGCGGACGTCCTAAACTGCTGGTGGACTTGCTGGCATCTGAAAAAGAAGTTTTTGAAATCGAAATTCCCAAAGTGTTCAGTTTATCGAGAATTTTATCATTCCTGATTTTTCGAGCGGACTGTAAAGATTTTAACTTATTTAGGAGAACTGTATTATTAATATCAATATCGTATCCCAGGATATGAAGCGCGCCGCCTTCATATCTGGCGCTGATCTCAATACCGGTGACAAAAAATATATTTTGTACTTTAGCTTCAGATTGTGCAGCTTTGACACCATCGATGGTATCATGATCTGTAATAGATAAGTATTTGATATTTTGACTTTTAGCTTCTCGAACAACTTCAATGGGAGAAAAAGTGCCATCTGATTTGTTGGTATGAACATGCAAATCAACAATGCCATTTTCTTGGCTATTATCGGCCATAATCGTCTTTCATCCTGGTAAATAAATTATTGAAAAATTCCTTTTTTTGTAACAATTTTAAGCCGATACACTCTTGAGGGATTCGACAGTCCCGATTTATAACATCTATTAATTTTATTACCGTTCATGAGCCGTAAACTCCGCAGATTCTATTCTTCCCACATGGGTGCGATTATGGGTGCGATCATGGGCGACTTTTCTAAGCTGAACAATATGAGAAAAACAGGATTGGGCATTAAAATCTTTTATTGCCGTTGCATATATCAATTGAAAGCCAAGCTCTTCGGCTAATTGTACTTGTGGTTCGACCAATTGAGGCGTGGTGGCTCTGGCAAATGGATTATCCAATAGCAAAAAACCACCAGGGGCTTGTTTAACACCAATTCTACTCTCCGCACGCATTTGGGCTAAAACTAAATACAACAGCAATGCGGCTGTCATACTTTCACCACCACTCCCTTTGATTTGATCAATGGGTGAGTATGAGATTGTTTGAGAAAGTTTGATAATTTCAATCCCTAGTTTTCCTTGCCTGTTTTTAGCTTTGGCAATGGAGATCAGGGCTTCAGCTGTTAGCTCATCACCACTATCATTACTGGTATTGGGGATTCGTTGAGAACTGATCAGATCATTAATGAAACCTTCTAATTGTATGCGACGTTGCTCAAGGCTAATACCCGAAAGATTCGTTGACAATCTCAGGATTTTTCGATTACCCAGATTTTGTACTTTTGCCGGAACTCTCGCATTCTTCAAAGCTGAATTGATTTTTGAAAGTGCCGTTTGCATATGGCTATTTAAGTGTTCAAGGCATATTTCTAAATCTTGTTTGGTTTTTTCAATTTCATCAGTCAATGCTGCAATTCGGTCATCAGTTGACTTTAGATGATCTTTAGCAAACTTACATGCATCTTCAAATGGGTTTCGGGTCAATTCCACGGCGGTTCTATTTTCTAATAACCTAAATTCCTCCTGCTGTACAACGCCAATGACTTTTTGATACGACTTTAGAGCCACCCCATTCATTTGATCGTATTTTTCCCGCCGCTTAGCAATGTCATCATTGCACTGGGTTACCATTTCACTAATTTTTGTTTGAGAATCAGGTAAAATCATGGTCTCAAGTGTGTCATCTAAATTTTCCGGGACATGATTAATTAACACCTTTAACAGCATTTCAGAACTGGATAGTTCCTGTTTTAGAGAACTGATAATATTAAATAGTTTTTTGATTTCTTCTAGCGTTTGGGACAAGCTTGTCTCTGCCTCTAATGCCTTTTCTTGATAGATAATTAATTGATTGTTGATTTCATCATCAGATAATTTATCTCCCTCATATTTTTGCTTAGGATGTTTTCGTCCAGCTTCAAATTCTTTCTGCTCTTTGGTTGTTTGATCAAATTGGCCCAATAGGCGACCATTTTCTGATATAAAGTTCTCTATTTTTAGCCCACTTTCATCTTTTAGAAATAGCAAGTCTTCCTTCTCTGTTTCAGCCAGCTTGAAGATCACATCCTCTGCCAGATCTTTTTTTTGTCGGTCATACTCTGTGCTTTTTAATATCAGGCTTTCCCTGGCACTTTCCCTTGAGGCTTTCAGACCATGTAATCCTTTGTCTGATAATGCATTATTATATGCCTCTTGACGCACCTTAAATGAATTTTCCAAATCCACTTCCGAATGAAATCTATCATCCTCGCCATTTTTAACTTCGAGAATATCAACTTCGGCTATTTCGTTGCTTTTATTTTGATAGTTTTCAATATCAGAGGAAAGTTGCAGACGTTCATCAATCAATTGAATCCGTTTTTGATCAAGGTTCGTATATTCACTCTCTATGGTTTCATTTCTTTTCGAAAGTGTTTCTAATTCCGTTTTTAATTCTGAAAGTTCAAGGATAAATCTCTCATGATTTTTTTCAAAATCCCTGTTGAAATCTCTAATGGCCGTCAGCCGAATTTCAAATTCTGTTTTTTGGTTTTTAAGATTGAGTTGATCTTGCTCCAGTTCTGTTAACCTTAGCTGCAGCTGTTCTTTGGAACCCCTCAATGCTTCATTTTGTTTTTTACTATCATCTAAATCACTTTTAACCCGATCCAATTCTTTATTTAATCTGGACTGAACTTTCAAACTATATTCTTCCAAATAAATGCCTAATAGTTGTTGGGTTTTTTGAATTTGACCATACAGTTGCCCAATTTTATCTAAACGTTCTTCCAATTGTTTATTCTCTGACGCTAAAGCCTCCAGTCTATCATTGACTTTATCCTTATCATAAACGTCTCTGTTTTTAGGTGGGAGTGTAATCTGGCTTTCAAGCGTCAAGGCATCACTATCTTGATCAAGACCGCTCTTAAGGGAAACGATCACCGGTTTATCCAGCACCACTATACTTTCTTTGAGCTCTGCTG
>Ga0307989_1001058_pt1 | contig 15611 bp, 16 predicted proteins | sample EllFjometagen185_FD_203164 | JGI IMG/M metagenome (GOLD analysis project Ga0307989, IMG submission 203164) | Marine microbial communities from Ellis Fjord, Antarctic Ocean - #185 | ecosystem: Environmental > Aquatic > Marine > Unclassified | place: Southern Ocean | collected 2014-10-08
GGGAAATAAATGTTGTGCTGTTATCGGTAAATCGGGAAGGCAATATAACATATATAACACCCTCGGTAGAGGATGTTTCCGGTTACACACCGGAAGAGGTGATAGGTAAGCCGTTTTTTGATTTTTCAGGTACAAAAGACTTGTCTGAAATGGATGGAGCGTATGCGCAATTAAAAGAAGACAAAGTTGCCTTTGACGAGTTTCTAATTGTTACCAAATCAGGTTCAAGGATATGGATGGCTACCTATGTCAGAAGGATACCCAATAAAGATCGGTACTCAGGATTTTATGGGATTTTATTGGATGTGACTGCGCGCAAAAAGTCTGAAATTGCTGTTCGGGAAAGTGAAGAGAAATATCGCAATATACTTGAGACAATCGAAGATGGATATTTTGAAGTCAATTTGGCGGGGGACTTTACCTACATAAATCGTTCGTTATGTACGATCTATGGGTGTGGTTATGATGAAATGCTGGGAAAGAATAATAGAGACTATACATCTTCGGAAACAGCTAAAAAGATGTTTGAAATTTTTAATAATGTTTATCGAACGGGAAAGTCTGGCTCAATTTCTGACTATGAAATCATCCAAAAAAATGGTGAAAATTTATATCTTCAGATCAGTACGTCGCTTTTGAAAGATAAGGAAGGAACGGCGATGGGTTTTAAAGGTATCGTCCGGGATGTTACAGATCTCAAAAAAGCCGGGGAGGCACATAGATGTAGTGAGGAACGGTATAAGAAGCTTTCAGAAGTGACTGTTGAAGGCATTGTCTTTCACAAAAACGGCATTATGATTGATGTAAATAAGTCTTTTTGTGATATGGTCGGAGCTGAGAAAGATGAATTGATTGGCAAGAATGTAATATCCGATTTTATTCTTCCGCAATACCACGCCATGGTGAATGAAAACGTTCAGATTGGCTATGAAAAAGCATATGAGGTGATGGGAAAGCGGAAAAATGGCGAAATATTCCCGGTCCGGCTTGAGGCTAGAGCAACGTCAAATGATTTTGACAATCTTCGGATCGTTTCAGTTGTCGATGTAACGGAGCAGAAGAAAAACCAGGAGGTTATGATTCAAACAGAGAAAATGGTTTCGCTGGGAGGCCTGGCAGCGGGGATGGCACATGAAATTAATAATCCATTGGGTGCCATTATTCAGGGTGTTCAAAATGTTATTCGTCGTCTTGATCCGGGGTTTAACAAAAATCTGGAAACAGCCAATCGATTAGGGCTCGATTTACACTTGGTTAAAACTTATATGGACGACCGTGGTATACTTAAGTTTTTGGAAAGTATCCAGGAATCAGGTAAACGGGCTGCGGATATTATAACCAATATGCTTACATTCAGTCGTAGAAGTCAATCAAAAATCCAGTCAATGGATCTGATTCAAATTATTGAAAACACACTTGAGTTGGCCGGAAAGGACTATGATCTGAAAAGAAAATTTGATTTCAGAAATATCAAGATTATCAAAGAGTTTGATCCGGAATTAATTTATGTTCCCTGTGTTGAAACAGAAATTGCGCAGGTATTTTTGAATCTTTTGAAAAATGCAGCCCAGGCAATGGCTGAAGATAGAGAAAAACAACATATTATTATCCTTCGTGGTAAGGTCGATGGACAAATGGCTCGTATTGAGATAGAGGACAATGGTCCGGGTATGGAGCCTTTTGTCATAAAACGGATATTTGAACCATTTTATACGACGAAACCAGTAGGACAGGGAACTGGATTAGGGCTATCTGTTTCGTACATGATTGTGACACAGAAACATAATGGTACATTGGATGTCGAATCTGAAAAAGGCAAAGGAGCCCGATTTATTATTCGCTTACCATTGGTTAGATAGTGTCCAAATGAAAAATCTCTGTTTTCAATGGTCTTTTTCTATGATTGTCACATAATCGTCTGCAAAACCATACTCCACTCTACTTCGCCTTGATTCAAAGGATATAGCACTCATATTTCCTCTGGTTTATCCATCAGATTCGAAAGTTTGTTTTTTTCATTGGTCTCTCAAGAGTTAGTTAATTGCCTTGTTTACTTTATCGAAATATTTGTATATTAAATGTAGAAAAAATAAAAGTAATGCGAAAGCAATTGCTACCAGTCAACAGCTGGAAAAACAGGAAATGATTGTGGTAAAAATGATTCAATCAGCTTTTATTCTTTATTACTGAGAGGTACTGTTAATGGATAACATACAATTTGAAGCGACAAATTCATCCCCATCGATCGTAACCCATTTCGAAATCGGGCAGGTTGAAATTCGCGGAAAGTCCTATCCAGAAGATACTTACGATTTTTTTCTACCTTTGGTGAACTGGTTAAAATCATATTTGGAATCAAACAAAGAGGCTCTATCTGTCATTTTTGAAATCCAATATTTTAATAGTACCTCTTCACAGGTTTTTTATACTATTTTTGAGATTCTTGAAAAAGCGCTGCATAAGGGAAAGATAATTAAAATTGACTGGGAATTTGATCCGGAAAATTCCAGTGTTGAAGAAGAAGGGGAGGATTTTCAGGAGGAGTTCGAAACTTTGACAATCAATATGGTTCCAAAAAAAGGAGATATTTTGTAATTTCAGTCAAATTTTGAGATGGAGGATTAAGATCCTAACCTTTATAAAATACGAATTGAAAGGAATCAATGGAGTCTAATATTACCATTCATGAATATAAACATTTAGAAAATAAGGAGAACAGATGTCAGATTTTATGAAAATATTAAAAGAGAGAAGAAGTGTCAGGAAATATGAAGACAGGCAGATACCAGAGGATGTCCTGAATACAATTTATGAGTCAGTTCAATGGTCTCCTTCCTGGGCAAATAGTCAATGCTGGGAAATCGTAAATGTAAAGGATGAAACCTTGCGTAAAAAGCTTCAGGAAACGATGTCTGCCGGAAATCCGTCAACCAAAGCAATCGTAAATGCGCCTGTGTTATTGGCTATTTGTGGTAAAAAAGGTGTATCCGGGTTTTATGATGGTAAAGTGTCTACCAAACTTGGAGAATGGATGATGTTTGATCTTGGGATAGCGACACAAAGTCTCTGTTTGTGCGCAAAAGCACACGGCATTGGAAGTGTCGTGGTAGGATTGTATGACATTGATAAGGCGGCTGAAGTGATTAAACTTCCTGAAGGCTATGAGCTGGTTGCGTTGATTCCCATGGGATACCCCATTAAGCAATCCAAAGGACCTAAACGAAAAGAGATTGATGAGTTTGTGAGAATTGATACGTTTTAAAATCAGGTTTTCGGCTCATAGGGGTACTTATTCAGTTTATCTGGGCTAGGTATCTCTAATTGATTTTGCAATGGCCGAAGGAGATACGCCTAAATATTGACCTGTTGCCGTCAGGGTTAATCCCATTTCTTCGACCAGGATTTTGGCCAGTCGAGACCTGACAGTAGAGATCTGCCTTCGCCGGTTTCCAGAAATCAGCGCTTCCAGGCTGATGCTTTCTTCTCTACAGACCTTTTTAATGAGCTCATCAATTTTGACAGGGTTGACCAGGGTGGATAACTGGTTTTTTCTGAATTGATTAGATTCAATTAATAAAGATTCCACAAACTCGCTTCTGCCAAGAATTCTCTCATCGGATTTTTCCCGCTTTCCTTGACGGCGCATCTCTTTAACGTTTTCCCAGCCTCCTTGAGATCTGATCAGGCCACCGCCTACCAAGTCTGGCCGATGTCCCTCTTCGATTCCCCTATTGACAAAATCATTGTACGCTTGAAGTGCCTTTTCTTCAGATTTGTCGAAATATTCTAATACATACTTGCGCTTCATCCAGGGATGTTTCCCTGGATTCAAAATTGTTGAGTGTCCGCTATAGGCATAATGAGCGAGTTTGGAATATGATTCAACCCGTCCGGCCCTGAGAGGGTTGAGGTGAATGTATCGAACCAACTCCAAAAAATAGGGTTGTTCCTCGCAGATGATTGATTTATAGCGATTCTGAAAAAGGTGTCCATGGCGTTTATGAGTTCTATTGAAATAACTTGCATAACCGGAAAGGAATCTCCTCATAAAGGTAGAAAGGCCGATTGTACCACTACGGAGCAGTATATGAGCATGATTGTCCATCAATGCCCAGGCAAAAATATCAGTATCGGTACCTGTTGACACTTTTCCCATACGGGAAACAAATTCATCTCTATCTTTGTTATCTCGAACAATTTCTCTTTGCTCAATTCCGCGAACAATAACATGATGTAAAGCCCCGGGAGCATCTAAACGGGGTTGTCTTGGCATAGTTGATTTAATTGCTGGAGGTTAAAACGGTGTATGAATAATCAATGATTTGAATATATCGATTGAAGTAATTTTAGTCAAGGACGTCCCTGTCAAAGAGACCATCCTATCCCATCACTTAATACTTTTTAATATTGAGTGATGGGAATAGGAAATTGGGTGAAGATGATAAACGTGTACTATTTATCTGTGAAAGCGGGGTCTCTCTTTTCCAGGAATGCGGCGACGCCTTCTCTTTTATCGTCGGATTCACAGACCTCACCAAAGAGTTCTCTTTCCAGTTTCATGGAAGCATCAAAATCCATTGTAATGCCTTGGTTGACAGCTTTGAGAGCTGCCTGAATATTGACCCGACTTTTTGCAGCAATTGTTTTTGCCAGTTCAACCGCTTCAAACAATACCTTTCCTTCTTCAGAAGTACGATTGACGATGCCATATTCAGCAGCCTGTTTCCCATCCAAAAAATTTCCGGAAAGAATTAATTCTAAAGATCTGGCTTTACCGATCAGTCTTGGTGCTCGTTGAGTTCCACCATATCCAGGTATTACGCCTAGTTTGATTTCCGGTAATCCGATCTGAGCTTTAACATCGGCCAATCTGATATGGCATGCGAGTGCGAATTCGAGTCCGCCGCCGAGACAGAATCCGTTAATCGCTGCAATGAATGGTTTATTAGAATTTTCAATCAGGTTGGTTATATCCTGTCCAAATTTGGGGAAGGCAGCCCCTTCCTCTTTAGTATTCAAGTCAACAAATTCTCTGATATCGGCACCAGCGATAAATGCTTTCTTCCCGGCACCGGTAAAAACGATAACCCGTACTTCATCATCGTTAAGCGCTTGAGTCACGGCATCTTTGATGTCAGTGAGAACTTTTTCTCCCAGTGCATTTACCGGCGGGTTGTCAACCATCATTACTGCGACACCATTACTGGTAGTGTATGAACATTTTTTGTCAGACATGGGTTTCCTTTAATTAGGTGTTAATATCAAGCGGTTTTAAAAATGATTCCATGAATAAGCACGATAAAAGGGTATTGAATTGATAATCCGTCTTCAATTTGAATATTAGTGAAAACGCCTCCGAAATGTCAATTGCATCTCACATGAGATTTGCCTATTGTCAATATTAGCCATAAATATACTCAGGATCGGGTTATTAAAGTGACGCAGATTTTTGTGGGTTTTATTCATTTTTTAACCTGAACCTAATGAGGTAATGGGACATTCAGTTAAATGGGGATCAAATTTTACCTAAGAACTATTTACTTATTTGATATAACTGTCTAGAGTAATGGGGATATTCCATTGATTGTATTGAAATGACAAATTATTTTTTAGTAACTCAATATCAGAAAGTTAGGTCGCTATGCTGCGTGATCAAAATGTTGTTCTTGTTGAAAGCATCCGAAGGCTTCTGAGGCGTGGTGCAACGACGAATCTGTCCAAGATCGTAAATAAAACCCACGCTGCGGATTTATCAATTGTCTTTAAGTATATGTCTCTGGGTAGTCAGCGGAAGCTATTTGATCTTATTGAGGATATTGAACAAAAAGGAATTTTGTTCTCAGAGCTGGAAGAAAATATCCTGCTGGATTTTGTCAACGGTATGACATTGGACGATATTGTTGAGATTATGGAGAGCATGCCGTCTGATGATGTTGCCGATTTTCTGGGCAAGCTCCCACAAGCTAAAGCAGATGCTATCCTTGAGGAGATGCACGCTGAGGGTTCTGAAGAAGTTGAAGATCTGTTGCGCTATGGGGACGATACGGCGGGTGGTATTATGGTTCCGGATTTCATATCACTCAGAGAAGATTTAACCGCGAAGAACGCTATTGAATCTATGCAGAAAGAGTATCTGGATGTCGAAATGGCGTTTTATATCTACGTAGTGGACGAAAACTCCAAACTATTAGGTGTGATTTCTCTGCGTCAATTGGTGGTTGTGAAGGCTGAGACTCCCTTGCGGGAATTCATGACAACGGATATCTTTTCAGTCAGGACAAATACCGACCAGGAAGAGGTTGCTAAAATTGTTGCCAGGTATGATATTCTGGCAGTCCCGGTGGTCGATGATAACAATACGCTGGTGGGAATTGTTACGGTTGATGATGTGATCGATATTATCCGTCTGGAAGCCACTGAGGATATGTTGAAAATGGCTGGGGCCGGAGAAGATTTTGTTGAAACCCAATCTGTACTCAAAAGTACACGGATTCGTTTACCCTGGCTATTTGCGAGTGCTATTGGTGGTGTGCTGGCGGTCTTTATTATCAGTCATTTTGAATCAAGTTTGCAGAAGTTTGCCTATCTGGCTGCGTTTATTCCAGTGATCATGGGGATGGGCGGTAATATTGGAACCCAATCATCTACTATTGTGGTCCGGGGTCTGGCTACTGGACGAATACATGCTAAGGACCTTTGGCAGGTCGTATCTAAGGAGCTCGCCACCGGGTTTATTCTGGGAGCCGTTTATGGGCTTTTTATTGCCGTAGTGGCTCAGGTCCTGTTTCATGATTCAGTGACTTCTTTTGGTTTTGCCATCTCAGTTGGACTGGCTGTGGTCTGCTCCATGTCCATTGCTGCTCTGGTCGGGTCATTGGTTCCCATGGTGTTTGCCCGGTCGAATATCGACCCGGCCGTGGCAACAGGTCCCTTTGTTACCACTTCTATCGATATTGTCAGTGTATATCTCTATTTCGTATTTGCCACAAAGATTTTGGGTCTATAAGCGTTTAATCCTGCCTTATAAGTACCTTTTAAGGTACTTATACCCGTCAAGCGAGTACTGGAAAGAGTCCTGTTTATCAGGGCTTGGGTTTTAATTGGCATAAAGCTGATTATGATCTCCCCTCGGTGTGTTATCATTTTTTTTGTTTTTTCTAAAAGAAATATGTTCAGCATACAAGTCCTTTATATCTTGCTCTTAATCGTAATCTTAATCTTGCTTGTAATCTTAATCCTTTTTTTTTCCCGAAAAACCTGCCCAGCATCCAGTAACTGTTCATGAAAGTGCTCGTTTGAAAATTCTCACTCATCTTGTCAACAGTCGGAGAAAATCCTTTCAGTTTAGTGGTTTACAGGGAATTTTGGAATTGGGCTCCGGGAACTTATCCACCCCGGTAAAAAAGCTGAATGCGGTTAAATATATTGAAATCTATAAAATATTCGAGGATAATAAACCGTTGACAACCATTACGTTAACTAGTGCCTGAACGAAAACTCTGTAATATTCAGCAATTGTTCATTTAGTAGACTTAGATCCATATTGAAGATTCAAGCTTTCAGTAATCAGTAAATAGTAATCAGTAATTAGTAATCAGTTTTTAAGAGACTGAAAACAGGCTTTTTTTACTGAAGACTGATGTCTGAGGACTGACAGCTTCTTGACTTTCATATTGAGGTCTTAAAAAAACGGTCCATATGAAAAAGACAAAACCATTTTTTATCAAGTTGATTGGGATGTTATCAATATCTCTTGTTTTTCCGTTTCCTTTGCTCGCTGGGGTGACAGTGATTTCTCAGGGAGAGGTTGTTGGATGGATGGATGGTAGTGAAGGAACGCAAACAAATAGAGACGCAGGTATTCGTTATTTGCCAATGATTAAACTGGACTATCCAGTATCAGATGGGCTTAATTTCGATACTGAAATCACGGCAAATCTTTATACTACCGGGAAAAATGATGAAAATGGGAACTTTCAGACAATACACGACGAAAAGGCCTATCGCTTGTGGACTAGACTATTTACCGATCAAATGGAGATCCGTTTGGGGCTTCAGGAGATCAGTTTTGGTCCGGGAAAAATTCTACGATCACTGAGGTGGTTTGATCAAAAAGATAGCCGCGATCCCACCCATTTTAGCGATGGTGTAAAAGGGTTACTCTTTCGGTACTATTTTGAAGATAATACAAATTTTTGGGGATGGGTATTAGATGGGAATCGTAACTCCATGGGGATTTCTCCTTTAAAAACAGACGAAAATCAGATGGAAATGGGGGGACGGATACAGATTCCCCTTGGATCAAATGAGCTGGGAGTGGCCATTCATCAACGAAAGGTTGATTTTTATGATTTTCTGAATATTAACAGTGTAAAAGGTCTGGAGATTACCGAACAGAGAATTGGCATCGATATGTTCTGGAATCTGGATGTTGGGGTCTATTTTGAGAGTACCTTTTTAAAACTCGATCAAAATGCCTATTTGCCGGAGGAACAGGTCTTTTTGACTTTGGGATGTGACTATACGTTTGACTATGCTGATGGTATCAGCAGTGTGTTGGAAATTATGGGGGTTCATTTGAACTTTGATGAGGAGAACCGTTTTGATACCACCTTCTGGTTGGCTTCTCTATCGGAACAGATGTCTCTGAATCTGCTGGATCAGTTGCAGGTATTGATTTATCGTGATTTTGGAAGCGATGTCACCAGTTTAAATGCTTCCTGGAAACGTTCTTATGACGATTTCATTCTTAATGCTGTTTTTTATTATACAAGTATGCCAAGTACCAACCCTATAAGCAGTGTGCAACAGTATTCTTTTCCTGAGATGTCTGAGGGTAAAGGGTTGCGTCTGCTGGTTCAATATAACTATTAAATGGATGGAGGACCTGATGGGAATCAATGCCGTGGTTGAAATCAAAAAAATGAACAAGATTTTTCCGGTGGCCAATGATGAGTTTTATGCCCTGAAAGATATCAACCTGACGTTTGGGGTCAGTGAGTTTACCGGAATCGTTGGTCCCAGTGGATCGGGCAAAACAACGCTACTGAATATCATGGGGTCACTGGATAAACCGACAAGTGGATCGGTAGATTTTATGGGAAATAATATTACAGGCTTCTCATCCAAAAAATGTGCTGAGTTGCGCAAGAACAATATTGGTTTTATCTTTCAAACATATAACCTGCTGCCGGTTTACAGTGTGTATGAAAACCTGGAGCTTCCCCTGATTTTGCTTGGGATGACTTCATCAGAAAAAAGAAAAGCCATTATGGAATCTCTGGATTGGGTAGGTTTGACCGATAAAAAGGACAGTAAACCCGCTCATTTATCTGGAGGACAATGTCAAAGGGTCGCAATTGCCCGTGCGATGGTAAAACAGCCTAAGCTGGTTTTGGCAGATGAACCCACGGCAAATCTGGATTCGAAAAACTCTCATATTATACTGAAGACCATGAAAAAAATTAACGAAGAATCCAAAACTACTTTTATTTTTTCAACTCATGATGAAAAGGTGATTGGCTATCTAAATCGAAAAATCACTTTGATTGATGGAACGGTTCAAAAGGATGAAATCAGCTGAATGTTAGAGTTGACACATCGCTACATTTGTTCGCTGACTTAAAATAAGGAAAACTCCATTCGGAGAATACCATGATTTTTAAAATTGCTTTAAAAAATGTCTTAGCAGCCGGTGTCAGGACTTGGTTGAACACGTTTATTCTCGCCCTGACATTTACGTCTATCATTCTACTTCAGGGGATTTACAACGGAATGATGATACAAATTTCTGAAAATAGAATTGCAGAAGAAACCGGTCACAGCCAGATTTGGCATAAGAACTATGATCCGTTTGATCCCTTATCGCTGGAAGAGAGTCATGCCGAAATTCCACCGGGTATTGATAAGGCCATATCCAGGAGAGAGGCGATTCCGGTATTGATGATTTTTGGATCTGTCTATCCACACGGGCAGGTCTTTCCTGCAGTTTTAAAAGGTATTCCGGCAGATCAGAAGATTTTGGCATTACCTTTTAACGCTTTGATGAAGAAGAGTCCGAAAGGAACTCTGCCTGGGATGATTGGTAAAAAAATGGCGAAATCGACCGGTCTTTCAATGGGTGATATCATTACTGTGCGCTGGAGAAATAGTAAAGGAGCATTCAATGCAACCGATGTCTCCATTGTTCATATCTTTAACGGAAAAGTCCCGGCAATGGACAGTGGCCAGGTCTGGTTGAAATTAAAAGATCTTCAGACGATGAATCTCTCGCCCGGACATGCCACAATTGTGATCTCATCCAAAGAAGCGGGTAGTGAAAGTTTAGGTGGGCAATGGATACAAAAATCACTAAATGATTTGTTGGCAGATACCATTGCATTAGTGAAGAGCAAATCCACAGGTGCTTCCTTTCTATATGCAATTTTAATTTTCCTTTCAATGATTGCTATATTTGATACTCAGGCTCTCTCTATTTTTAAACGGAAAAAAGAGATTGGTACACTGATGGCTCTGGGTATGACAAATGGGGCTATCGTAAGGACATTTACCATCGAAGGGGTTCTGTATGGAATTCTGGCATCAATCATTACATTGGTTTGTGGAGGGCCGCTGTTCTATTTTCTCCAAACCAATGGAATTACCTTCCCGGCCCCAACAGAAGGGTATGGTTTGGCCATGAGTAATCACATTTATCCACATTATAGTTTGGGACTGATCCTGGGGACATTTGTCATCATTATGATTATCCTGACAATTATCAGTTACCTGCCGGCACGAAAAATTACCAAACTTCAACCATTTGAAGCATTAAGGGGGAAGATATCATGATAAAATTTCTATTGAAAGGGCTGATCAGAGATCGATCACGAAGTCTGTTTCCGATATTGATCACAGCTTCTGGAGTCGCTTTGACGGTATTGGCATTGGCATGGATTGAGGGGGTTTTAAATGATTCCATCGAAACCACTGCAAGAATGCAAAGCGGGCATGTGGCTGTTCAGACGAATGCAATGATGGACAAAAAGTATCCCAATGTCATGGAATTAGGATTATTAGATCTTTCACACTGGACTAAAACACTTAATTCACAATTTCCCGATGTTTATTGGCAACCGAGAATACAATTTGGTGGATTGCTGGACATTCCTGGTAAAGATGGGGAGACCGTATCTCAGGCACCGGTTGTGGGTATGGCTGTTGATCTTTTTACCCCTGACAGTCCTGAAATCAGTAATCTGAATCTGAAAAAGGCCCTGGTTAAAGGATCGATTCCGACTCGACCGGGTGAGATTCTGCTGAGCGATGATCTGTTTGAAAAACTAAAATTGCAGCTGGGGCAGAAGTCCACCTTAATTAGTTCAGATATAAATGGATCCATGGCATTTTATAATTTTAAGATTGTCGGGACGGTTGCCTTCGGGATTCAAATGCTTGACAGGGGTGCGTTGATTGCTGATCTCAGCGATGCTCAGGACGCACTCAATATGGTGGATGCATCTTCATCAATTCTGGGGTTCTTTAAAAAAGGGTTCTACAATTCTAAAAAGGCCAAATTAATGACAATGGCTTTTAATAAGCAATTTAATGATAATGGGGATGATTTTGGCCCGGTGATGGCTTCCCTTGAAGAACAGGGTGGCTTGGGCGAAATGTTTTCGATGATGGATTCAGTCCTGTCTGTTGTTATTGGTATTTTTGTGTTTATTGTGAGTATTGTGCTGTGGAATACAGGGTTGATGAATGGAATCAGGCGCTATGGTGAATTTGGTGTCCGTTTGGCAATCGGAGAGTCCAAAACGCAACTATACATCAGTCTGGTATTGGAAGCGTTTATGATTGGGATTATCGCCTATGTGCTGGGGACGATATTGGGATTAATTCCCGCTTATTATCTTCAGGAATATGGATTTGACGCCACTGAAATGTTGAAGAGCAGTACATTTATGATATCCAGTGTGATGAAAGCGCGGATTACACCTGAAATTTACTGGATTGGTATTATTCCTGGTGTTTTTTCCCCCGTAATTGGATCTTTGATTTCCGGTTTGGGTTTGTTTAAAAGAGATACATCACAACTTTTTAATGAATTGGATGTATAATAGAACCTGATTATATACTATTGACATCCCATTCTTCTTTCACATTGTCATCCTCGCGAACGCGGGGATCCAGGGAGTAAACAAAAATTTTAGTTAATACACTGGATTCCCGCGTTCGCGGGAATGACAAGAGGGTTAGCCGAATGAGGGCTGTTGATTGTACATAATCAGATAATAGAAACCTTTTTTCTAAAAGGATATATAATGAAAAATGGAATCATAGGTATATTTATCTTGCTCTGTTATTCAACTGTGATGGCGGGGGAATATCCTGATGTCAGGATGATTTTGCAGAAAATCGATCAGAGCCAGAATGTGGAACGGCAAATTATTGAATCATCAATGGTGATTCATAGTATTCGTGGATCCCGCCAGATAAAATATAAGTCATGGATTATCGGAAAAAACAGATCATTTACCGAGTCGCTTGCCCCTGCCAGAGAAAAAGGGACCAAAATGTTGAAGATGAATCAGGACCTCTGGATTTATAATCCAAGGGCGGATCGTATTATTAAAGTAGCAGGACATATGTTGAGGCAGTCTATGTCAGGGTCGGATCTATCCTATGAAGATATGATGGAAAAAGGAAAACTGCTGGATAATTACGATGCGAAAATCATTGGGGAAGAAAAAATTAGAAATCGAGAAGTCTGGGTGATGGAACTTAAGGCGAAGACAGAGGATATCGCTTATCAGGGGAGGAAGATCTGGATTGATAAAGAGCGATTTATCCCCTTAAAAGAAGAGCAATTTGCTGCCAGCGGAAAAATATTGAAACGTTTGGAAATCAAAGAGGTATTTAAAACATCCAGAGGATGGTATCCGCGGACTATTCTTTTTAAGGATGTCCTGAAAAAAGGGAAGGGCACTGAGTTTCATGTTCATCACGTCGATTTTGATGTTCGAATTCCCAAATCAAAATTTTCAAAGGCAGCTTTAAGAAGATAATGGCTGACAACCTTAACTCAACAGCCTTCCATGGAGATATAGGCTATTTCAGATAATTATACGCATCCAGCATTTCTGGCCAAAAAACACTATAATCAAAACAAACGGTACTGCCGGCTGAAGAACTATTTTTAATGAAAGACAAAGTATCATCAACTGCTTCTGGTGACAGGTAATATATAACGCCTTCCCAAACAAACAGATTAGTTTGATCATTTTTGTAACCAAATTTAAAAAGAACATCATCAAGTGTTTCTGTATTGAAGTTGATTGGTACAAAAGTTAATTGTTTTGGAATGGTTACTTTATTTTTATGCAGTAATCTAATCTTATGCTCTTGCGTAGAATGTCCAATTCAAATATTTTTGTTTTATCAATCAAATCATTGAAGCGATAAGCTCTAGTATCATAACCAGCACCCAGAAGCACAATTTGAGAAATATTTTCACGAAGTGCCTGTTCAACAATAAAGTCAAAATAGGCGGTTCGTGCAATTATATATTCATACATGCCAGGTGTGCGGCTTAAAATCGCCTCATTCGACATATTTGTACCTTTCAGGGAAGCCTTCATGTTTTCAGGAAGAAAAATTTCTGCGAGATAATCATTTCCTTTTATCTCTTTTCTTTCCTCAATAGCTGCCCTTGAACGTGCTAAAGCAACCCCCATAGCTGTTTGCGATGGTTGCTGCTCAACGGACTGCGTGACTGTGTTCACTATAGTAGTTTTGATTCTCATAATATTTTGGAATAGTCTATTATAGTTACTCTTTTTACATTGAGTCTGAATCCATAAACACCATGTTTCTTAGACCTTTATACATTTTACTGACCCTCATTTCTAACGCTGGCATGAGCGGTGGGTTGAGCGCAGCAAAACCCACCCGTCTCTATGCATTTGTTGGAAATGCCGTTACCCAAGGAGTAATAAACTTTTAAACTTCCAAGTCAAAATACTTTCAGGCAATAACCAGCTTACAACCAAGCGCTTCAATGACTTTTTTTACGGTATCAAATTTTGGAGAGCTGTTTGCGGACAAGGCCTTGTAAAGATTCTGACGGCTCAGATTTGTTTCCTTTGCGATTTCGCTCATGCCTTTGGCTTTGGCAACATTACCAATGGCTATCATAAGCAATTCGCTATCTCCTTCTTCAAAGGCGGCTTTAAGATACTCATGGATCATTTCAGGATTGTCCAGATATTCGCTAGCATCCCATTTTTTGGTGGTTATTTTCATCGCTATTTACTCCAGTTCGTCTAAAATGGTTTTTGCTTTTTTTATATCTTTGCTTTGGGTGGACTTGTCGCCGCCGCAAAGCAGAAGAACGACTTTTTCACCAATGATAGTGTAATAAAGTCGGAAGCCGGGGCCAAAGAAAAAACGCAACTCAAACAGGTTTTCGTCAAGTCTTTTATGGTCTCCAAAGTTCCCCAATTGAATGTGATCAAAGCGGCTGATTATCCTCGCCCGGAGTCGCATATCCTTAACCCCGGCCAACCACTTATCGAAAATATTTGTTGTAATGATTTCGTATTTCACAAACGTACTGTCGCATATATAAGACATATTGTCAAGAACAGACTGAACTGCCAAGTCAACAGGTAATGGCAAGATTCACAGCAAGTAATAAACTCAGACTTAGAGGCTTTCTAACGCCAGCATAACCAGCGTTTTCCGCAGAGCGAAGCGGCGCGGTAAACGTCCGAGTTCATGCATTTGTTGTGTGGTTTTCAGGTTGACACCTAAATAATTAGTTTGTACTATATAATGTACACAAAAACATATTCTATGGAGTACAAATGCAACGACTCAATCTGAACAAAGACATTAAGCCGCTTTCCGAGTTTAGAGCAAATGCAACAGCCTGTATAAAGCAGGTTCATGATACTAAAAGACCAATTGTGATAACTCAACACGGCAAAAGCTCGGCGGTACTACTTGATGTGCAAGAATATGAATCATTGATAGATGAACTTGAGACATTACAAGAAATTAGACTTGCTGAAAAACAGATTTTGAATAATCAAGGTATTTCACACAATTCTGTTAAAAAACAAATATTGAAGCAAGTCAAATAATGGAAATAATTTGGTCACCTTTAGCACAAACAAAGCTTTCGGAAATTGCAGAATACATTGCACTTGACAAGCCAAGTGCTGCAATAAAATGGGTTAAAACTGTTCTTGATAGTGTTGAAAATCTATTGCTTTTTCCAAAAAGCGGACGTAATGTGCCTGAATTGGAAAACGACTATTACAAAGAATTAATAATAGGAAACTACAGAATAATATACAAAATTTCTGACAACCAAATTCAAATCCTTACAATTAGAAATTTCAAACAAATCTTATCTCCCCAAAATCTTCCGTAGAACCCACACAACGCCAGTTTAAGCCGCATTCATCGCCGCTTTTTGGCGGTGAATGTCGGTCTTTAAACATTTGGTACGCCCGGCATGGGTATATACTTATGAGGTGAAAGTCCTCTGTAGGAAGATCACCGTTAATGTTGTTTTTATTAACATTTACGTTAACTACTAGCAAAAGGCAAGGGCAAATTCG
>Ga0307989_1001059_pt1 | contig 15609 bp, 15 predicted proteins | sample EllFjometagen185_FD_203164 | JGI IMG/M metagenome (GOLD analysis project Ga0307989, IMG submission 203164) | Marine microbial communities from Ellis Fjord, Antarctic Ocean - #185 | ecosystem: Environmental > Aquatic > Marine > Unclassified | place: Southern Ocean | collected 2014-10-08
ATAATGCTGTTCGTTCATTATGCAAACATTTAAACGAAACGGAAACGATCTATCCCGGAACAGAATTCAAATTGAACTTCGAATTGGTATCAAATTAAAATCGCGCAAGTCAGGAGTTCTGAACTTAGGAAGAATTTCAGTTTCAGAAATCGTGAAAAGTTATCTCTGGAGTGACCCAATAGATGACCCAAAAACAAATACGAATTTTGGATAAAAGTGGCGGAGGTAGTTACTAATCGAACATACCAAGGACTGTTTTACAGCCCCAAGCACGGTTTTGAAGTCCGAAGGCGCTGGAAAGCATAATAAGAGTTGGAAATAATAAGGCAAATACATAAGAAATTCACTTTTTAGCTACTGACAATATCTTATTAGCTTCTATCTGTACTCCTTAATCGATAATGTTCTTCGGAATTTTTGGACTGCATAAATTGACTATTTTAAGTGCAAATAGGGTGCAGAATCAGTACACGATTCGTTACGATCCAGCCCCCTAAAACTGTGCTATTACTGCAACCTTTTGAAATCATTACTGCCATTACGAATGTATCAAATCCTAATCCGAATATTTTCATTTTTACTTGTTATCACCAAGGCAATTTTAAAATCCAAGGATAATTTAGTGTTGGAAAATTTAGCACTCAGGCAACAACTAACAACTTATCATATCAAAAAAAAACAGCCCCGGTTTTCCAACATTGACCGATTATTTTGGGTAGCTTTAAAACAAGTCTGGGAAAGATGGTTACTTCCTACAGGAGCCCTTGGCAAAATGGAGTGGCAGAAAGGTTTGTATTGAGCGCCCGAACTGACTTACTCAATCATATTATTGTCTTTAGTGAGGATCATCTCCGCCGTTTGATGAAGAAATACGTCAAATACTACAACGAAGATCGGTGCCATTTATCATTGGGAAGGGACACACCATTTGGTCGGAACGTTCAAGAGAAACCATTTAAATCTAGTAGAGTAATATCAATTTCAAAGTTGGGTGGATTACAACACAAGTGTGGGTGGAAGCAGGTAGCTTAATTTATACTGTCTTTTTCCATCAGCTTCTACACGATTATTTTCAGTGGATTGCTACGTCTTCCAATCCCAGAAACAGCTTATTTTCCTTTCAAAAATAAAACTTTCATCCTAACTTTTCCTGAACGCCTGAGTTTTAAACCGGGAATTTTGATGAAAATATATCAAATTGTGTCCAGATGGTATTTTGACGAGGCACAACCCTGATAAAAAAACTAAAAAAGTAAAGTCTCATGAAAGATCTACAGTTCGAAACCGACACTGTTGGCAATTTCTTTTATTTTGTTCTTGGCAGTAACCATGTCTTTAAACCATTGATCGTTCTGCGCCCAAATCTCAATCACTAGTGGCGCGACATAATCGATATCATTTAATATCTTAAAGATGGCGTGGAAGTCCACTTCGCCCTTGCCGATCACCAGATCACGAAACTGGCCCTTACAGGTGTCGGATACACACAAAGTATCTTTCAAATGCAATTGTACGATATGGTCCTGACTCAATGCCAGTTCTGTACAGACATCATGATTCCAACCAGAAATATTGCCAACATCCGGATAAGTCATAAAATACGGTGATGGAATCTCACGTTTTAGTACTTCGAACTTACTCAGAGAATTCAAGTAGGGCGTATCCATAATTTCGACACCGAGCATAATACCGAAACGTTCGGCCATCTTAGTTGCCTGCTGCATGCCATCAACAAAACGGAGATGGGTCTGTTCAGATTGCTTCTCGTAATAAACATCGTAGCCAGCCAACTGAATACAGCGAATTCCCAGTTTATAGGCCAGCATGATGGCTTTTCCCATAATCACAAATGACTCGGTACGGATAGCATCATCCATCGAACCGAACGGGAATTTACGGTGCGCACTTAAGCACATAGATTGAAGCGGCATTTCAAGCTTTTCACATAAACGCCGAAGTGAATAAATTTCGTCATCGTTCCAATCCAAACGGGCAATGCGATCATCGGATTCATCAACAGAGATTTCAACAAAATCGAAACCAGCTTCTTTGGCTTTGGTTAAACGTTCTACCCAACTTAGCGCACCTGGCATTGCCTTTTCATAAATGCCTAATCGGGATCTATTTTTCAAATTACACATATCGTAACCTTAATTTTTTTTTAAACCGATCCAAAATGGTGAGGATTTTAGATAGGGACTTAACCTTGTATGCTCACTCAAAGTAATGACCAACTATCTGAGATGGCTTGATGAAATTTACCAGCTATTTCTGCACCATTTTCAGCAGCCAGGGCTCGACCTGCGATAAAAGATTTCACTTTCAAATTTTTAAATAAATGAATATCTTGAGGTACAATACCACCAGTAATCGAAAGCTCAAGACCTACGTCCGACAGCTGCCTCATCTTCACTAAATCGGCGTCGGTCCAGGTAACACCGGCCAGCTCAGCATCGCGTGAGCGGTGATAGATGGCCTGGGTGATACCCATAAGAATCCAGGCTTGTGCATCCTGCATCGTCCAGTTTCCATATAGCTCAATCTGAATCTCTCCGCCCAGTTTATCAGCAACTTTCTTGGCTGCCCGGATGGTTTCGATGTGCGCTGCTGCACTCACCGTGACCCAGTTAGCACCACTTTCTAGTGCTATTCGCGTCAGAATGCTACTGGCATCAGTGATTTTCATATCACAAACAATGATGTGATCCGGGTATAAATCACGTAATTGACGAACGCTGCCAACACCAGCTCCGAACGCAAGAATAGTTCCGACTTCGATCACATCGACAAAACTGGATACTTTAGCAGCAGAATCTAAAGCCGTTTCCATATTGGTGCTGTCTAGAGCAATCTGTAATAGAGGTTTAGTCATTGGAGGTTTCCTCAAATTCTTTGAACAACGCAATCAGTTTCAAGTAGCGGCGATATTTTTTTTGATAGACGTCAAAGTGTGCAGGGTTGGGCTCTACCCGACGTACACCACCATCTAACGAAGCCAGAGCATCGTTTAGCGTGGCATACTCACCGTTTCCGACCATGGCGATAGCAGCAGCACCTAAGGTACCGGTTTCTTCGACCTTCGGTATTTCCAGAGTCATACCGGTCAGGTCTGCGAGCATTTGCATCCAATGTTCAGATGCTGTAGGCCCACCGGTTACTCGCAAAATACTTGCATCCGGGAAGCGGTTACGCATGCGTTCAAGGTGAACATTGTGACAAAATAAAATGCCTTCCCAAATGGCCTGTACCCAATCGGGTTTTTTATGGTGCGATTGCAGACCATAAAAACCAGACTTGATACCTAAACCCATGTTCGAGCCAAACAAAAACGGCACGAAGAACAGTGAGTTGCTGGCCACTGACAACGCTGCAACCTGATTTTGAATGGCGTCGTGATCGAGCTCGCCATCATCACCAAGATAATCGGCGAACCACTCGTAGTTACTGGCCGAGGTTGGACTGGCTTCATGAATAATGTATTCATTATCAACGGCATAATGACCGTAGACAAAGTTATGCGGCATGGTAGTTATTTCGGTTGCAATACCAGAAGTCACGGACCAGGTACCCATAACGTAATTCAGTTTTTGCTCGGTAGCGTTAATACCGGAACAAATTGCAGTGGCGACGACATCGAACAACCCGCCAAAGACCGGAGTGCCCGACATGAGACCCGTCAGCTTAGCAGCGTCTTCACTAATTACGCCGGCTTGCTCATCGGCCTTTATAATAGGTGGTAGGGCATCCCAGACCTCATCGATACCAAACAGGGCAAGCAAGTCTTTATCGTACTGACCTGTCAGCGCATTGAAAAAATTGCTCTCTGACATGTTAGTCAGTTCGCCATGTACTGAACCGGTTAAGCGATAGCGCAGGTAGTCGTGTGCCATCAAAATTGAACCGATGTTTGCGTAGTTTTCAGGCTCGTTTTCTTTTAACCAGCGTACGATAGATACGGGATGACCGGTCCACAAAGTTTGCAGCGTCATTGGGTAGATTTTCTCAGGTAAACCCTGCTGCTGCCATTGCTTAACGATAGACAGTGAGCGGCCATCGGATGACAAGATACCATGACGTAAATTGGCGCCATGCTTGTCAAGCAAGTAGATGCCTTTACCCTGGGCTGAAATGCTTAATCCCTTAATCTGTGAAGGATTGACACCAGTGCTGGCCAGCAATTGCTGTATCACAACCGAGGCATTTGCCCAAAGATCATCGAGATTGCGTTCGACCCAACCTTTACGCTCGATCACTACAGAGGCGGAAACGCGAGCTAAACCAATTTGCTTGCCTGATACATCAAACAGGCCGGCTTTCATGAAAGTGCCGCCCGAGTCGAGGCCTATATAAAAGTTCATGATCCTACCTCAAATTTTTTGTTATGTTTTTTTTCACCCATCTTGTATACCAGCTCATCATTGCCATCTTCAATTTTAGTCATATGAATTGGCCTATTCCTTATTTTTGGCCGTAATAGGCATCTTTGCCGTGTTTACGGTTGTAATGCTTTTCGAGTAACTCTTTCTGAATACGGATTTCGGTATTCAAAGAACGAGTAGCAATCGCCATGGCCGAAATTTCTTCTAAGACCACGGCATTGTGCACAGCGTCAAAGCAATCTTTGCCCCATGAGAACGGTCCATGGCCAGAAATGATCACACTCGGCATAGCGACAGGATTAATGCTGCGTTTGGCGAATTCTTCAATGATCACCAGACCGGTGTTCCGTTCATAATCAGTGGCAATTTCCTCGGCTGTTAAACGACGTGTGCATGGAATATCACCATAAAAGTAGTCCGCATGTGTTGTACCGAGTGCTGGTATATCCAATCCTGCTTGCGCCCAAATGGTAGCGTGGCGTGAATGAGTGTGAACGATACCACCGCTGGTTGGGAAGGATTTATATAATTCAATATGGCTTGCTGTATCACTGGAAGGGTTGAGTTTGCCCTCAACAACCATACCTTCTAAATCAACAATCACAATATCTTCAACGGTCATGATCTCATAGGAAACGCCCGATGGTTTGATTGCAATAACTTTCTGATCGCGGTCAATTTCTGACACATTACCCCAAGTGAACGTAACCAGTTTGAATTCTGAAAGTTGCAAGTTTGCTTTGAGTACGCGCTGTTTTAGTTTTGTATACATCTGATTGTCTCGGGCCTGGTGCATTCGGCTGAATGGTTTGTGAAAAAGTTGTTTGATCCACTAAAACTATATTTCATTGCTCATTTTGATTTATACATTCACAAATCGAATATAATTAGGTGCCGGAATTTCGAAAACCTCATCGGTCATCTCTATCTTTCCCGTTTCAACATCTCGTGAGAATACCCGGATGTTCCCTGAATCCTGATTGGAAATAACGACGGCTTTCCCGTCTGGGGTGATGGCAAAATGACGGGGAAATTTTCCGCCCGTTGGAGTTAGAGCGACACGCTCAAGCTGTCCATCTTCCAAAACCTTAAAAACAGCCAGTGAATTATCGCCTCGATTTGAAATATATAAGAATTTTGCATCTGGCGACAATTTGATCTCAGAGACATAACTCACATTGTCATGATCATCAACAGTCGATACATATTGAACAGGTATGATCCTGGGTTTAACTGTATTAGCCTCGCTATTATCCATCCGTGCGACACATACTGTATTAAACAATTCGTTGGACACGTAACAAATATCCAGCCTAGGATGGATAACCATATGACGGGGCCCAGAACCTTTTTCAAACTCAATCCAGGTTTCTCTTTCTAATTTTTTTTGCTCTGCATCCCAACGATACTGAAACACAGCATTTTCACCCAGATCCGGAATAAATACCCAATCATGCCAAAAGTGTGCGCAATGAGCATGCGGCCCAACCTGTCGATTTCCCCAATGATCTTCCCTGTTAGATACCTGCCTCCATTCATTTTCCGAGCGGTAGTATTGCTTGAAGCTTTGTACAATATCACCCAGTTTACCCTCGGCATCGACATCCACAACATCGATAATTGCATCCCAGTAATTGATAACGATGGCAGCATCTTTATTCGGTGATAAAGCCAGATAACATGTCGATTTACCGGATGCCTGAAAGCTATCCAATTCCTTCAGGCTACCATTTTTCTGGATGACATAACGTATGATTCGACCATTTTCTCGAATGGTTTCTAAAATAGCATAAAGAATTTTTTCATTACTATGGGGGATCAAAACAGCAGGATTTAATGCTTGAATCGTTTCATTTAATTTTAATTTCCCATCAACATTCAGTGACATTGCATACAGGCCTTCACCTGGCACCGGTGAATAGGGCTGATGTGCTAATGCATCCATATCACTATATGTTCCCACGATGAATGAGTAATTACTTTCCAATTTCATATGATTCCCTAAATATTTTTGAACAAAAATTATGTTAGCCTTTTACAGCGCCTGCAGTCATTCCTGTAATGATTTCTTTTGAAGCGACAAAGGTGAAAATAATGGGTGGCACGGCAAGTAACATACCCGTAGCCATTATGGCACCCCAGTCTATATCGTATTCCGTTAGTGAATTTACAATAACTACAGGCACTGTACGTGTTCCCCTGTCAAGCAACGCATTCGCTAACAGGAACTCATTCCAGGCAATTCTAAAAGTGAATATTGCAGCGGCTGCCAATCCAGGTTTGATTAAAGGCAATACAACCAGAAAAAATATTTGAAACGGATTCGCACCATCTACTTTTGCCGCCTCTTCCAATTGTATGGGCACTTGTACGATAAAGCTCTGTAGAATCCAAATGACAAAGGGTAGATTCATAGACACATATACAAGGATAATTCCGGCAAAGGTTCCATCCAGACCATAGTTAAAAGTCCAAATCCCAAAAACAGGCACCAATAAAACTGCGGGTGGTACCATGCGCATCATTAAAGTAGTCAAAGAAACAACACTACGCCCCATAAATTTAAATCGCACCAGGGCATAAGCAGCCATACAACCAAGGATCAGGGTTATTCCTGTTGATACTAAAGCAATAAATAATGAATTCCCTAATGATCGCGCAAAGGTTGGGCTACAGTAGTCAACATGCGCTGGTTCGTACCATAATACGTCGCAAAGTACCGTTTCATAATTTTTGAGCGTGGGAGAAAAGAGCAAACTACTGGTATTACTCATTACATCAACATTCAGCTTCAATGATGTTGTAAACATCAAAATAATTGGCCCCAGAGACATTATCATCAACACCACTAAGAGTGCATAAAATGCTGGATTCTGGCGTTTTTCAGTATCAATACTCATTAGAGTGCCTCCTTTTTTGCAATTAGTTGCTTCTCTCTACGGCTATCGACAATTTTAGTGTAGAAAAACATGCCAAGTGTCAACACCAGCAACACAATCAAAAGAAGATTCGACATTGCAGCAGCAACACCCAATTCACGAAATTCAGATGCAGTTCTTGAGATACGTAGTGCCATAATTTCGGTTGACAGACCAGGACCACCATTGGTCATTACCAAAATTACCTCCAAAACTTTGAATGCATCTATTAAGCGCAATAGCAATGTAACTATTAAAACAGGCATCATAAGGGGTATCTTGATAAAAAATATTTGCTGCCATCCCTTTGCACCATCAATTCTTGCTGCCTCTAATGTCGACTTAGGCAAAGACTGTAATGCGGCAAGAGACAAAATAAAGATAAAAGGCGTCCATTGCCATACATCTGCAATAACAATAGATGCTAATGCCCAAGTGGAATCTGATAACCAAGGTATTGATTCGAACCCCAGATTTTTAAGGGTTCGGTTAAAAATACCGACCGATGGGTGATACATATAACGCCACATTAAACCAACCACGATAGGCGCAATCATCATTGGCAATATAAAAATGGTACGCAATACGGACATACCTTTAACATTGCGATCAAGCAATAAGGCAAGCCCGACACCCACAAACATTTCTAGAACCACAACTATAATAGCAAACTTGATGGTGACCCAAAGTGACTCATGGAAAGCCGCATCTTCCAACAAGTTAGTATAATTTCGTAAGCCAACCCATCCCGCTTCACCAATAAGTTGACTTGGATTCCAGTCAAGAAAGCTGGCGAAAACCATATATGCTATCGGATAGAGCAAGCCGAACACCAGTGCAATTCCAGCAGGAGCCAGGAATATATATGGAGTCATTCGATTTAAACTAATGAACTTCATTCAGCAATCCTAAAGGCAATGACTAATTTGTTAAAACAAGCAGACTCGATTTAATAAGAGTCTGCTACTTGAATCATAAAATAACAACTTTATCTCCAGGTGTAGTACCCGGCATCCATCATGATTTTTCTAGCACGTTTTGCTACACCATCTAGTGACGTTTGTATGTCAACATCTTCTGTAATAATCTTTGATAGTGTGGTGCCTAAGTCAGCATTGATTTTACCCCAAACCGGTATAATTGGACGCCAGTCAGGATCAGCATATTTAAGTGCTTCACCGAAGATCTTCATATGTGGAAATTTAGCATTAACCTCTGAATCAGCATGTGTTGAATAGCGTGAAGGATTACCACCTGCTAAAGCGATCAATTTATCAACCTTTTTAGAGGTTAACCATTGCATCAAAAGAAAAGCAGCTTCTTTATTCTGTGCATTCTTAGGAATACCAATTCCAAATCCACCCGTCTGTGACCCCCTTCGAACACCTTTGGGATGTGGAGCCCAGCCAATCTTACCCACAACTCTAGACTTTGAAGGATCGTTAACCTGTCCTGCAAATACAGTTGAATCCAGAAACATTGCTGATCTACCCTGCAAAAATGAAGATCCAGCTTCTGCAAAGCCAAAGGTTTTAGAACCTTCCGCACCACAATTCACTATAGTCTTAAGTGCCTTTGCCGCTTTCACACCTGCTTCATTATTTAAAATCGGATTCCATTGATCATCAAAGATATGTCCACCTAGAGGTGCCAGGTGTAATAAAAAAGCATGACTTGCATGATGTCCAGAGGCTGCACGTGAGGCTAAACCACCCATACCGGGCTCTAATTTCGGAATTTCACAGGCCAGACTTAACAATTCATCATAGTTAGTCGGTACTTTTAGATGATGCTTCTTAAAAATATCTTTCCTGTAGCCAAGGATTGAAGTCTCAGAACCAAAAGGAAGGCCAAATAATGAGCCTGTTGGCCCTGCAAGATAGCCTTTCTTTCCACCCGCAATCCCAATATTTGCCACATAACCCTCAATTAAGTCATCAGCATCAAAGTTAGGATCTGCCAGTTTTGGATTCATAAAATAACGAGCCAGATTTTCTAACTGGTCAGCATAAACATAATCTGCTTTTGAGAACACAACATATGCTATTAGATCATAATCACCTTTCCGTTTGGTTAATTCCAGAGTTTGTTTTTGCCTCATTTTCATGTATTGAAGTTGGTCAACCTCAACTTTTATACCCGTCTCCTTGGTAAACTTAGGCAGTACTTTCATCACTGCATTGTAGTGTGGGTGGGCAGGAAAATTAACAACAAGAGTTGTCCCTTTATACGGATCATATGGACCGGCAACAACGGTTGTCGCTAAAGAAATGGCACCAACAACAACCAGTGCTGATTTCGCAAATACTGTTTTTAAACTCATACTTTTTCTCCGTAAAATGTGATATTAAACTATCCATTATTAATTCCCGAAACAAATCATAATTAGCAAAAGCCTCCCTTTAAATCTAGTTAACAAAAAAAAACACTTCCCTTTAAATTCCATAAATAACGACCTTAGATTATTAATAGATTGCCAGTTCAGTGCTCCTATCAAACAGAAAAATATCATCCGGTTTGATTGAAAATTTCAATTTATCCCCAACTCTAAAAACTTTGCTGGATTTCACCTCTGCCATGATTGGATTTCCCTGAGCTTCAGAAATAAGCACAGACTGAATACCTACGTACTCACGGACTTTAATGGTAAATTCCAATATATTTAGTGTAGCATCCTCATCAACTGTATTTAATGCAGATGGCCGAAACCCGATAATCACCTCACCCGAAGGTGGTAATTGATCTCTATTTTTAATACTTGGCAATTCAAACCGATAATTTTTACTCTCAGCGTATAAAGTCCCCTTTTTTTCTATTAAGGTTGCCTGTAAAAAATTCATTGGAGGCATCCCCATAAACCCTGCAACAAACTGATTACCGGGCCGCTGAAATAATTCTTCAGGGCTTCCATGTTGCATAATATATCCATCTTTCATAACAACAATACGGTCAGCAAGTGTCATAGCTTCAATCTGATCATGGGTAACATAGACAATATTTTTTTCAATTTTCTCGCTCATCATTGCTAGTTCAGCGCGCATTTGCCCACGTAACTTTGCGTCTAGATTTGAAAGGGGTTCATCCATAAGCAAGGTTGATGTATTGCGAACCAATGCACGTCCCATTGCAACACGTTGCCGCTGTCCTCCAGACAACTCAGCAGGTCTTCGATGTAAAAAATCGGTCAACCCAAGCATTTCTGCAATGTTTTTGACCCGACTGTGAATTTCTTTTTTAGGGAATTTAGCAAGACGCAAAGCAAATGACATATTCTTGGCAACATCCATATGGGGATAGAGTGCATAATCCTGAAAGACCATTGAGATATCTCTTTCAATTGGCTCAAGCTTGGAAATATCCTTACCATCCATCAAAATTTGACCAGCACTAACGGTCTCCAAGCCCGCTACCATTCGTAGCGTGGTTGACTTACCACAACCGGAAGGACCGACGAAAACCGTGAATTCATTGTTCTCCATGACCAGATCAATCTCGTGAATCACCTCTAATGAATTATAGTTTTTCGTAAGCTTTTTAAACGTAATTACAGGCATATCTATTACTCGCTATCCTTATTTTGCATCATAAGGGTTGATTTAAAGATACTGTCGACATGAGCTGAAATAGCTCTCTCTGCCGCTTCTGGGTCATGAGTCTTTAAAGCTCGGTAGATTTGATTGTGTTCTCGAAGACTTCTGACAGTTGAAAGCTCTTCTTTAAGGGCAAGGGTACGAAACTCCAGAGCATAGGAATAAACATCTGTGGCAATCTTCGCCAACAGATCATTGCGCCCTGAGTTGTAGATTAAAGTGTGAAATTCTTTATCCGATATCTGAAAGGCCACTGGATCTTGTAAAATATTCTCCTGTACTTCCATCATAGCGGCTAATTTTTTGAGACTCTCCTGGGTAATATTCGTTGCTGCAGATTTTAGAATAGAGACTTCAACAACAGTTCTTGTCTCGGCTACAGTAATCGCATCAAAATTTTGCAGCTCACTTGAAAACTCATCTGACTCCAGTCTTCTTGCAGCTCCTTTTACTACCTTAGTTCGAAAACCCTGATTTGTATTAATAAAGTTTTGATTAGATAATATTTGCAGCGCGCCTCTGATGGTATCCCTACTAACATTATAGGTTTTAGCCAGATCCCTTTCTGAAGGCAAAAAATCACCTTCAGCAATCATCCCTGCAGAAATCATTGAGGCCAACTTATCCGCAATCTGAGATTTCAAAGTTCGTCTTTGCACATTCTCGCCATTATTAATCAACATAGTAGTAGTTTTTACCCCTAAATAATTTTTTTTACCTAATTCATATATCAACAATGTTTTTTCTGGTAGTATATACATACCAGTTTAAATGTCAATATATTTTATTATCATAAAAAACTAGTGAACTAAGTTATAACCCATAATACCATTAAATTAATGTGTTTTAGTCACTCAGAAGAAATAGTATTTAATAGAAATAGAGAAACTGATACACATGAACAGTCCAGTGTACAGATGTAAGTTACCGTGAAAAATCAGTAATTGTCGAAAAACGTCTTCTAGTTGGTATTATAAGCATACCAGTAATCAACAAGCCTAATGGAACATACTGTTCCTGTTTAGCGATAATGGGACCATTTAAAACACTGATAAAATTTACTTATTTAATCACCGTCCCTTTTGCATTTTAATGAAGTTCGTGTCTGAACGATTAAATCCAATGCCCTTCAATATAGTGAATTGAGGGAGATCAATTACAAGTCAAACTGGAAGTGAATAAGGCATTTTAAGAAGGAAAAAAGGTACCGAATTGTATACTATCTACTTGTTATCACAAAATATATACTAATTACACGGATGACAGCCCTTGAAGAGGTATACAACCGAAATATTTCAACTCCATTTGAAATGTTTCGAGAAAACTATTCAATGAGCAAATGAAAATTGGTGCAATTGATATTGCAAGTATTTAAATTGATAAACAATCACGAGATCAGATACCAAAAACTTTATTGAGGAGTAGAGGGACGTTGCTTCCTTTGTGTCATTTGTTTGTGATTGACTAAAAGGTATAAATTTATATACGCAATAATAACAGCTTAATATATCACAAAAGGCTCAAAAGACGCAACGTCCCTCTTATTCCTCTTATTCTTCCTCGATTATGCAGTGTCTTGCTAACAGCTTTAGTAAGAACCTCTGCTTGAAAATCAAACTGTCGCGAGAGCAACCAGATATCAAAAAAATCCTTCATCCGACTATTCAACATACTTACTATTAAACAAATGGTATTACGGGCTACTCACAGTCGTTTAGAGCCGATTATAAAAGCCGCGAAAACCATCAAGTCCCATTGGGATGGAGTAGTTGCCTGGAAAAAGTCCCAGATAACGAATGGCATACTTGAAGGATTAAATAGGACAGAGGGACGTTGCGTCATTTGAGTCCTTTACAACATAAAACATCCTCGATTTTTTAGATAGTGCCTGAACGAAAACCCTTTAAAATTCAGTAATTATTCATTTAGCTGACTTAGTTCCATATTGAAGATTCGAGATTTCAGTAAGCTGTCAAGAATGTATCAAAGAAAATGAGGCAGTTGAACAGAAACACACAATCGGTTTTGACCTATTTGAAAATTTTAAGCAATATTCAAAAGCCTTGCAGGGTATGATGTTCCGAGCTAGAACAAATTTGCCCTGGATCAGTTCGACTACCCGGTTTACAACTTAGACAAGATTAGGATAAACTCTAAAATCACTCAATAAAAGACATTTAAAAGGACAAAAAACAACCAGACTTAACCATGTTTCATAAATTCTATGTCAAACAAATGAAATTCCCATAAAACCATTAAAAAAAAAGGCCATTAATAATGTCATTAAAGGGGTTGAGTTTTAACAGACTAGAGTTGGCTGGATCTTTGGGAGATTTTGGCACATTAATTCCTTTGTCTGTCGCATTGATTGCTTTTAATGGTTTAAATATTACTGTTGTATTTTTAATGGTCGGGCTGTTTTATATTGCCACCGGGTTTTATTACCGGTTACCTGTACCGGTGCAACCATTGAAAGTTGTGTCAGCTATTGCCATTGCCTCTCCGCTGATAATTACACCATCGGTGATTGCTGCCTCCGGTATTGTGTTCGGTATAATACTATTACTACTGGTTGTTACCGGGCTCATTGAAAAACTGGCGACCCTTTTTACCCAACCGGTGATTCGAGGAATTCAATTGGGTCTGGGTTTGATTTTAATGAAAAAAGGCTTTGATTTCATCTTAAAGCCTGAATTATTGATGCAAAAACCTGATTCTGCGTTTTCTGCCTATGGTATCTCTTTGAATCTGGTTGTTGGAATTGCGACAGTAGTCGTAACACTCCTATTGATCAATAGCAAAAAGTTTCCCGCTGCTTTGGTAGTGATAACTCTGGGAATTGCAGGAGGGATACTTGCCGGCTCTCTGAATCAAACCGAATTCGTTTTAGGCCCCATCCCCTTCGGAATCATCAAACCATCAATGAACGATTTTATCAATGCGACCGTCCTGCTGGTAATTCCGCAGATCCCGTTGACAATTGGTAATGCGATTATTGGGACGTCTGATACCTGCATATCTCTTTTTGGAAAAAATAGTATCACTGAAAAAGTATCCTATTGATCCCTAGCCATTGGCATGGGGTTTGCGAACCTGGTTACCGGGCTGCTGGCTGGAATGCCCATGTGCCATGGAACTGGCGGTTTGGCAGCCCACCATCGTTTTGGTGCGCGAACGGGTGGGTCTAATCTGATGATTGGGACAATTTTCCTGGCGGCCGCTCTCTTTTTCTCCGTTTTAGGGCTAGCCGTTTTAATGTCCATCCCCAATGGGGTACTGGGTACATTGCTGTTGTTTGCCGGATTGGAACTGGCCATGCTGATTCGTGATCTAAACGAAAAAAACCACCTGTTTGTCGCTCTGTTGGTAGCTGGAATCGGATTTGTTTCAAGCAATATGGGACTTGCCTTTATGATTGGTATCATAGTTGATAATTTGATTGGCTGGAAAAAGATCCGTTTTTAAAAAAGTGAAAGAATTTAACAAGGAAAATTGTGACTCTAGATTTAACAAGCTTTCAAGGTACGATTCTTCAGAGAAAATACTGGATTTTTGATATGGATGGCACTTTAACCGTGCCTGCCCATGATTTTGATGGGATTCGTCGAATTTTAGGCGTACCTGCAGGGGGTGATATTTTAAAGCACCTTGCTGGTCTCCCTGAAGATGAAGCCCACCGGCTCAGGGATCAGCTGGACGAAATCGAAATAGATCTGGCCAAACAGGCATTACCGATGGAGCATATTCGGACGTTTTTGGAAATGCTTCACCAAAGCGGAGTACAAATGGGAATCTTGACGCGTAACAACCTGAAAAATAGTTTAACAACGCTTCAGGCCATCGGATTTGAATCGTTTTTCAACAAAGATTATATTATGGGTAGGGATGACGCCAAACCCAAACCAGACCCGGAAGGAATATTGAAACTGTTGGCAAGATGGAAAGCTGAACCGACAGAGGCAGTAATGGTCGGAGATTTTTACTATGACCTTCAATGCGGGAGAAATGCGGGTACAGCAACCATCCACTTTGATCAAACCGGTAGTTTCCCCTGGCCGGAACAGACGGATATTAAGATTACTTCGTTTGGCGAATTGGTTGATAGTTTTTCCAGTATTTCAAAAAACTGATGATAGAGTTCTAAATCTAAATAATGACATACCATGAAAATTCTTGCTGTGACAGATATCCATGGAGACATTCAGCGTCTAAAGAAGTTGTCAGCTGAAATCAGCGCCGTGGATCTTGTTGTGCTCGTTGGGGATATTACTAATTTTGGTCGAGGAGAGGAGATCAAAGAAATCATTGAATTCGTAAAGGGATATAATGATCAGATCCTGGCCGTTTCCGGCAATTGTGATTATCCGGAAGTCAAAATCTATCTTCAGGAAAACGGACTCTGTCTGGAAGATGAAAATCGTCTATTTAAGGGGATTTATTTCTTAGGACTCGGAGCTTCACTGGCAACACCTTTCAATGGAACACCCAACGAAGTTTCAGATGAGCACCTGGCCAATGGACTGAAAAAATCCGCTTCAGGACTACCAGAAGATGCACCCCTAATCTTGGTTTCCCATCAACCCCCCATCCTGACTACGGCAGACAGAGTCAAAGAAAACCTGCATGTGGGTTCCAATAGTGTCAGAAATTTCATTCAACAATACCAACCACTCATCTGCTTTTGTGGGCACATTCACGAAGGTATTGGGATCGACTCCATTG
>Ga0307989_1001060_pt1 | contig 15596 bp, 8 predicted proteins | sample EllFjometagen185_FD_203164 | JGI IMG/M metagenome (GOLD analysis project Ga0307989, IMG submission 203164) | Marine microbial communities from Ellis Fjord, Antarctic Ocean - #185 | ecosystem: Environmental > Aquatic > Marine > Unclassified | place: Southern Ocean | collected 2014-10-08
AAACATCAGTCATACCCTTACTTCTTGTGTAAATACCACTAAATAAGTTTGAACCACTAGTACTATGTTTTTTAACTAAATCCCCCAACACTTCACTTGAAGTTGTTGAATATAGGATTCCTTTACCATCCACAAAAACATTTGTGAATGTTGCTGGTAGTTTTACTGTATCCAGGTCTGTTCCTACTAAATCATAGAAGAATTTTTGAACACGTTCTTCAATTGAGTAATAGACAGGATTTGTTGCGAAGTATCCAAGGAATTCCCCAGTTTTTGACATTTGAATAATCCCACTAGATTCTCCTTCTGCAACCACATAAATGTTACCTGTATTATCTACAGCTAGTTTTTTTGGTCTGAAGTTTGTTGTTGTATACGCTCTACTATCTGGACGTGTAATCTCATATGAGTAGTCCCCATTTTCATCAAAGACAAAGATGGCTTCAGCACTTGTATCAGCTACAAAAAGATAGTTTTCTTTTGTGATTGAAATTCCCGTAGGAGTTTCAAATCCAACGTATGTTATTTCTTTTTCAATAAGACCAGTTTCTGTATTGTAAACCACGATTCTAGCATTACTATCATCGGTCGGATCATAATCCGCAATATATAGTAAATCATTATTGTCAAAATATAAATCTTGTGGTGAGACTAACCCTAAATCAACACGATATTGATCAGGTAAATAAGCATTTTGGGTAATAATTAATTCATCATCAGAAGATAAAGCATATGTATATGTTGTATTCGATGAGGCAAACGATTCTGTTGTAGGGATCATTATTGAGATTAACGCAATCAAGAATATAATTATAATTTTATTTTTCATATTCATCCCCCTACTTCAAGCCTGAATGGCTCATTGTATCCATTACGTTATTTTGCATAACGACAAAGATCAATAGATTTGGAATAAACATAATTAACCCAGCGGCCGCCGCTAGACCTTGTCCTGCTACACTAGCTTCAACTGTTGAGGTTAGTGTCGACATGTAGAATGCAAACGTCTTTAATACATCGGTATTAATGTAAAATGCTGATGTGATTAAGTTAGACCAAGTAGATTGGAATGTCAGTATTGCAACAGTCGCAAGTGCTGGTTTGGTTAATGGTAATACTATTTTTCTGATGATATGTAAATCATTTGCACCGTCAATTCTGGCGGCTTCAATAATTTCATCTGGTAATTGATCTATAAATTGTTTAATTAAGAAGACACCAACAGGCATTGCTAATAAAGGCAAAATATGTGCCCAGTAGGTATCCAATATATTAATATTAACGATAACCAAGAACGTTGGGATTGTAACAGCTATTGGTACAAACATTAACGCTGCTTGATTAATACTAAAGATTGTATTTCTTCCTTTAAATTTTTTCTTAGATAATGCATAACCTGCTAACATTGTTAAAGATAAATTCGTAAAGATAGTTACCGAAGATACCAATATCGAGTTAAACAGATAAACAGTTAAAGGTATTCCTGTTTCTGAAGCTGTTATAACTAATAATTGTAAGTTTCTAAATGAAGGTTTTTGTACAAAAAACCTTGGGGGAAACAGCATCAACTCATCAAGAGGTTTCAAAGCTTGCGAGAAGATATAAATAATTGGTAACAGCATTACTGCTGCAATGGGAATTAAAATTAAATAGAATTTCAGTTGCGACTTATGAAAACGTCGTGGATTTATTTTCGTTCCTTGTAAAGCCATCTTCTCACCTCCTAATTATCCGATCCAAAGAGTATGTGCCCAAATCTACTAAACGCAAATACAATGAGGAATAACACAACACTAAGTGCTGATGCATAACCCATCTCATATCTTAAAAATCCATAGTCTGCTATATGGTTTACGATTAATGACCCTGAGTACTGTGGTGTTGGATTGGTTCCTGATAGTAACACTCCAATTTCACCCATATTGAATGCTCCAACAATTGCCATTACGGCACCAAATAACATTTGTGGTTTCATTGAAGGAATTGTAATATAGAATATTTCTTGTATACGGTTTTTAATACCGTCAATTTGTCCTGCTTCATATAATTCAGGATTTACATTTAGAATCCCTGCAAGCATTGCCAAGAATCCAATCCCCATACTACTCCATAATGATACTACTACCATGATGTTTAATAAGTATTCAGGTGATTGTAAAAACTGAATTGGTGCTTCAATAAAATCATTATTAAGTAAGAAGGCATTAATGTAACCAGATTCACTACCACTAAATAACGACTTCCAAAGAATCGTAACTAAGATTGCTCCTACCATTGATGGTGCATAAAGTAACAATGATAAATATTTACGTGGTGTTGCTTGGATTTGTGCTAACATCCATGCCATAATAAACGACAATGCAAACCCACCAGGTCCAACGATTAAAGCAAATTTTAAAGTGTTAGGAATAATGTATTTCAAGAATTCCTCATCACCTGTAATCATATAAATATAATTTTGTAACCCTGCGAATTCTGGGGCATTAATTGCATCATAATAAGTAAAAGATAAAACGAATGCCATGATAATCGGCACAATAATAAATGCAAGGAATACTAATGTATAAGGCAGAATTAATGACCAAGATGCAAGTCTATCTTTGTTTGAGTCGGACATTTTTGCATTAGGGAAAATCTTTTTAAATAATGTTTTTACTCTTTCCATCTAATCACCAGCCGCCTCATTCATTTTATTTTGAATCCAGTCTACATCAGCAATGATGTACTCTTCTACGCTTACGCCATCCTCTACATAACCAAATTCAATCATTTTCCTTAAAATTTCACGGTTCATATCGCTAACGACTTCATCAATTGCGACTCGAGCATTTGTATTCTCAAATACCATTTTGTTCCAAATATCTGATATTCCACGTTCTACGATATATTGTCCTGGAGTACGAGGCACATCTCTTAACCATTGAATCTGTTCTAAGATAATTTGTTTATCTTCAGAAGGGATTGGTAATTGTTCAATAGCATTATAATTTGCTGAAAGCCATAAGAATGTAGGCCCATAAGTTGATTGCAATACTTGTGCAAATTCAATTTGAGTTTCCGTTGATTGCCACCATTTCATAAATTCCCAAGTAGCATCTTTTTTATCAGAATCTTCAAAAATCATTCCACCCATACCATTACCTACATACCAACGATTTTCTTCGCCAGTTTCTTCATCAGTATATGATGGTGTAGGGGCTAATGCCCATTTACCATCTATTTCTGGTGCTGAGGTAGAAATAGTTGTATAGTCATTAAAATTAACAATACCAATTGGTAACGTTCCATATCTAAAGTCATTATAGAATGACGGTACTTGTGTTGGAACAGAGTAAGTAGTGAATAAATCACCTAAGAATTGTAATGCTTCTACACTCGCTTTATCATCTAAATCAACACCTAGTCCATCTGATGAATATATTTGTCCACCATATTGATAAACTAAAGGTACAGTTTGATAGAACCATTTTGTTGAAGCTCCACCAGCAGTTGGGTAATAGAAGTTCATATCATATCTTTGTAATTGCGGTAAGATACCTAGTAATTCATCCCATGTATTTGGAACTTCTAAATCTAACGCTTCAAATATATCTGTACGATACATCAATGAATTAAAATTCAGTGTTTCCGGAATTGCATAAACACCTTCATTGAAGGTGTATGAAATCATTGAACCAGCAACGAATTTATCGCTTGTATAAGACCAAAAATCATCAAATTGAGTTAAGTCATGAACAGCCCCTCTAATCGCAAGATTATAAGGAACATATGATGGTAGTCCTAAAGCGGCATCAGGAGTGGTATCCCCTGCACTTGCTAGTACTAATTTATCAACATTAGGCATTACTGAGAAATCAACTTGAATTCCAGTTTCTTCAGTAAATCCTGAATCAACAAGTTTTTGCATAACGTCTACATAAGTAGTTGGTCTACCAACCCAAATTTGAACACTTTCATTTTCTTCTGTATATGTGTAATATTTGTTCGATGTCATCGCCAAATAGAATTCTTTTATTTTGAATCCAATAATCTGAAAGACATTTGCATCTAATTTTTCAATATCATCATTTGATAAAATCACTTTATTCAAAGTCATATGCTGACTTTCAAGGAATGTAATAGTATCTCCTAAGTATTGGTTTACAGATCCACTACCACTATATAATTCATCTAGGTACAATGGTAATTTGTCTGGTTCTTCACTTACTTCTTCAATTATTTTAAGTGCAGTATTCAAGTAAGATAACTCACTTGATAAATCGCGTTCACTTGAATATTGAGAAAGTAGTAATATATTGTATTTTAGAATATTCCCATAAGCTGCAAGGTTTGCTTCAGTTTCAGGTAATATTTTTGTTAGTTCCCATGTTCTTGATTCATCAATGTCATTCCCTGCAATTTTTCTAATATCTAAAGAGAATTGATTAATGTGATCAATCACCATTTGTAAATCATTAACTCTTGCACTTAAAGGTGCTAATTCAGCAGTTAATGTCACAATATTTAATCCACTTTCAAAATAAAATTTATAGGGAGTATCTTCATTACTAAAAGTGATTGTTTCCCAGTTATTATCAGTTGCTGCTATTTGATAAGAAAGTACTTCTTGATATGGAACTTCCCCATTAATTCGTACCGTTCTAAAAACATCAAAATCAGAAGATTCAGCAGAATAATATAAAGACAATTCATATAATCCAGCTGTTTCTACTTCCACTTGATAAGACAATGATTGTCCTGCTGATTCCCAAGAATCAACAATATTTAATCGTTTAATCGCACTTTCAAACGGTGTTGTATCCGGTGATTGATTATTATCAATACGGATAAACGGTGAATTTTTCATCGTGTAACTGATAGCTTCCACAAAAGTTGTATTTTCAGGTGTTGGTGCAGCGCTATAGCTTTGAACATATTCTTCATAAGTAGGAATTGAAGTTGGTGCAACAACAGTTACATCTCCTAGATATAAGTTTTCTGCTCCATCACTACCAAAAGACACCGTGTTATGTCCTTCTTCAAAATAGAACAAAAGCCCTTGTTCTGTATAGTATCTATTATCAAATAGATTTGCATTATGCCACCCTTGAATAACCATTTGATTCGGGATGAATTCATCTCCATATCTATCTGTTTCAAAGTTTTTTGTTTCATCTTGCCAAATAATCGGAACACTAATCAAAGTAGATTCATCACTTTGAAAAAAACCATTCACTTGTACTTGTAGTAAGTAGTCGTTTAAGGTTGTTCCATCTAAATAGTATTCGACATTTATATAGTAATATCCTGCTTCATCAATCTCAACATCGTAAGTAGCTAGTTGATTCATATTTAAATCAACTACAACAGTACCATCATAAGCGATTGTGTTATTTACAACACCGCTACTATAGATACTAACGCTATTTGCTAATGACGTACTAATAGTTACGTCAGACATAATGTCGACGTAACTATTTAGGTCAATATCTTCTTCTAATAGGTCATAAGCATTTGAATAGATTGTTGAATTAACATCTGCTTCAAATTCTGCTATCCGGCTGTTGTTAAATCCTGTAACAGCTATATATACAACCCCGAGTATTATGATTAATGGCAAAAATTTAAACAATCTTTTTTTCATAACGATTCCCCTTTGCCGTGGTTCTTTATTTTTTATTCACCGAAACGAGCATCGTCTGCAGTGTATCCGTAATAAGTAACTAATGACTCTTCAACTTCAGCCCAAGCTAAATCTAGTCTACCGTTGAATAAATCTGTCCAGCTTTCTAATTTACTAAAGAATGTATCTTCCCATTCAGGTTCCCCAATTGAAATTTCATCAATATCATAGAAAAACCAGAATTCATCAAAAATCATTTCTCTTGTTTCTGTTGTTTCATCTGTATAGAACCAAGGATAAACTTTATCAGATATCGCTTTTATTTCACCGCTTTTGATAATATCTAATACTGCATTAAATCCTTCTTTGTCTGCATAGTAATTATTGCTACCAATTTGGTACCAATAAGCCATTTGTGCTTCAAATGCTTCTCCAACCGTAACTGGTAAACTAGCATCAGCTGCTCCAGTTAATACTGATAGCTCACCTGAAGTTGAGATTTCACCATATTCTTGAGTAGCTCTTGCTTCCCAAGCTCTTGTATCTGCAATCATAAAAATTGCAAATTCATAAGCAACATCCATTTTTAATTGTTCTTCTTCATTACATTCAGCTACACCATCATCATTACAGTAGTTATAGACACCAAGTGGATCTGTAACTGTTGAGATTGTATTTCCACTACCATTGTAATCTGGGTAAGGATATAGATCAAAACCTTGAGGACCAGGCAATGCTCCTTCTTCAATTGCAAATGCATCTAAATACCAAGCGTCTTCAGGAAATACTGTTACAACACCATCAGAGAATGCTACAGGTGCCCATGAAACGTGTTCTGCTTGGTAATCTTCATCTTGTGCATAAAATTGATAATCATTCCATTCTTCCATACCATCTTTAAAGAAGTCTTTTACTTCATCTGTATTTAAATCTACTCTACCAGTATCGTATAATGCATCATAGATAAACATTTGTTTCATCCAAGTACTTGGTAACGCACCTAAACCACTATATCCATCATCAACACCATCACCATTGGTAACCAAATCAGTAAATTCATCAAAATCCCAATCAGGACTTACTTCATCTAAGAATTCATCTTCAATGATACTAGTGTTTAGGAACATACCTGAAGGAATAAAGTATCCCGGTAATGCTGCTTGTACACCATAGTAATTTGCTTGTTCTAATAGTCCAGGGTTTAATGTTTGATATAATTCATCATCTGCATAGATTGATAAATCAGCTAATACACCCTGTCTTAATAACGCAATTGTATCAGAAATTGCGAATACTGCTGGATAATCACCATATTTATCTTTGTAATTAATTAGCTCTTGATCCCAATAAACTCCACCATCATTAGGTCCTGCAGCTTTTCCGAAATAATTAATTTTAACGTTAGGATAAATCTCATTAAAAGCTTTTGCAGTCGCGTATACTGATGCAACTTTTTTACTTACTAAATCTTCTGCTACAAAATTTTGGTGTCCGATATCCAAATAATTAATACCGTTACCTGCCCACGTCATTAAAGTAATTTCACCAGCAACTTCAGAATCTAATCCTTTATCTTTTTTACATGCTGTTAATCCTAGTAAACTAACTGCAAGTAGTAATGCCACAAATAATTTTTTCATAATGTCCTCCTATTTTTTATTCCAATGTATTTTAATGGTTCGAATCTCACCATTTCTAACCTTAAGTGCATTTTCACCTGAAACAACAGGTACTTCAAGTAATTCATCATCAAGATAAATCTTTTCAATCACTACATCGTTGTCATATGTGTTAAAGTTTCCTCCATTTACATACGTAACAGTCACGTTTTTTAGAAATTGGAATGACACTTGTTTCCTATCATCAAACCAATCATTTCTAAGTTTAGGTTGTAGTTTCAGAGTTAATTCTCCATCATTCATTTCAAATGGATTAGGTCCCATCATCATATAGGTCCAAATTGATAGCATTTCTGCTGTTGAACCTGTCAATCTAGCAACAAATCCTTGTCCGTGTAATTCTGGATTTGGATTATTTGTAGTTGCGATGAATGACGAGTTTTCAAGTGTAGATCTTCCATAGACACTTGGATCCATAAAACAAACTACGTTCGTTTTTATGTCTTCGTAGAACTCCTCGTACATTCCACTTTTTAGCAACCCATATAAATATTTATAACTCATGTGTAGGAAATTACTCTCTCGTTCAAGCCACCCTTTACTGAAAGCTTTAATCCGTCCGATTTCGAATGAACTTCCATCTAAATCATCGCTCGTTTTATACATATTTAAGACTTCATCATATATACCACTTGCTTTGATATTCTTGTACATTTTCTGATTGTATTCTTTATCGTTAGAAATTTTCAGCAATCTCGCTGGTGCTTCTAAGAATGGTGGTAATGTGTTTAATTCAAACTCACTAACTTTTGCTGTTGGTAATCCATAGTGCGAATAATGGTATCCACCATTTTCTTCAACCATATCAAACTTAGTAGCTTCATACGTTAAGAAAGTCGGCACAATTACATCATCTATTTGTTTTATTTCTTCGATAGAAATTTCTAGTTTATGCAGGATACGTGCTAAAACATTTTTAACTTCCCCTACATTCAGGTGATTAACTTCTCGCACCCCATATGCAGTTGCAACCAAATAGCCTGCTCTTATATCGTTACTTTTTTCCCAGTAACTCATTGGTCGTTCTTCAAGTACATTGTTAATTTCATACATAAAGTTGATGAATTCACTAAATAATGGAATAGTTTCAAGCGTTAAATCTTCTAATGCACCTTCTAAGAACTTAGCAATTCGATACGTTTCAATTGTTTCACTAACTCCTGAACCAAATAGTCCCGGTAGTCCGTTCATTGCATCGTTCCAACCTGGTTTATCCGCTTCCATTTCGATACCTAATCCATGCGGATCTAATAATGAAATCTTATTAACAAGTAATACAAATAGTTTTCCAAACAAGTTTGTTTTAACCAATAGTCCACTAGCATCTGTTAACCAATTAGAAGTATGTGATAAGTTCATTTTCGCTACTTTGTCTTCATTGTAATGATTTGTTGATCCGTACTGACGTACTTTTCCATCATCTCTCACAACTATTTTTTCTGTTTTAGGATAAACAGTTGCCGGTGATACAAAGTATTTATATTCATTTTTATCAAAAACAATTTCCTTTAATTTATCAGGATATACTTTTAGAACACTTTCAACCAAGTCTAATATATACGTAAAATGATCAATCCAATACCCTTCGCCAAATGTTGCTTGGTAATTCACATCAACATGTTGGAATATTTCTGCGAATATTTCATCATCACTTAAATCAGTTTTAATATTGTTCAATCGCACTGCGTTGATCACATCTCCTGGACTAAATTCATCTAGGAATACCGGTTTTAGTTTTTCTGCGTCTTCTTTGAACAGGTTTATACATAATTCATCTATATTTCCAGTGTAACGGTATTTTACGCCACTTACTGATAAAGGATTATATCCATCCAATTGAATCAGACTCGCAAACATTTGAACATTAAAATCAAATACTTTCGGTTCTAAGAACACATCGTTACGTCTGTTTTGACAAACATCTCTAAAGTTACTATTTCCTTGTGAGTAGAACTCGGGTTCAATCACAAAGAAGTTATAATCTCTTTCTAAGTCTCCGTGTTTTCGAGAATAAATATGATACGTAAACTCTTCTCCGTCTTTAGAAGTCAGAATAATTGGATGTCCACCTCTAAGTAGGTTATCTAGTTGATTTTGTTTTATATATTCATCAAATAATGGATAAGCTGTTTTGGTTGTAACTCTTGTAAGTAGTGCTTCGATTACCTCATCATTTTCTGCGAATTTGCTTTCAAAGTATTCTTTGTTGATTCTTTCTAATAAACCATATACAATTCGTTGGTTTTTAGCAGCCCCGATTATTGTATCAATATGGATACTTCCATGTTTCGGAAGTTTCTCTTCATAAAGAACAAACCCACAAGGGATTTTGTTTTGATCAATTTGTTTTTTACTCATTAGTTCTTTCACACTATTGTCTAAGAACCCATTAGGTGTTGACAATGAAGTATCAAATTGATAGAGAAGTGTTGGATCAATTAATGGTTTTACTAATTCACCATTAACGTAACTTACAAAGTAACTACCTTCTTCAACTAATCTAACTTCAGCAGTATCTCCTGTTGATGATTTTACTTTTAGATATGCAAAATCATTATCTAAGTCTCTTACTTCTACAAAACTTCTATAAAGGTTAGACATTTCTTTATAAACAGCATTAGATATTCCAAGAGGAATTAATTCATTGATCCCATCAGCTATTGCTACAGTTCTTTTTTTACCACTTAAGTCCTTAAATGTAACTCTTCGTACTAAACCAGCAAGTGGTTCATTAGGTAATGTAAAATATGTAACATTAAGTTGAAACTTAAATTCATCATTGATTTCTTCAATTTCAAAGAAACTTCGAGAAATCTTCATATTTCTTTTAACATTTTCTTTTTGAGAGTTACTAAAAGCTTCTACAAATGTGTCATCAATTTTTAAAAATGTTTTAAAACCAATACGATCAGTATTCATATACGCAGTGTTAGCTGGAGAGAATTCTAAAATTGGTCCATTTTTATCTTTTAGTCCAAAACTTGATATTCCTTGTCCTCTATTAACGTAAAAAGACCACATTGGTATTCCTTTTTTTCCAGCTATCCCTGGAAGAAAACTCGCGAAAGGCTTCTGTTTATCAAAAGACTCGATCACAAATTTTTTATCTTGAAAATAATATTGTTTACTCATAATAATACCTCTCTTATTAATTCTACGGCTTGATACAGCAAAAAAAACTATTTTGTTCCTTAACAGTTTTTAATCATCTATAACTTGTGCTTTCGGTATGAAAACCGATTTCTATTGATTACGCTTACATTATATCATATTGAATTTATTTATTCAATAAATATCTATGTATTTTTCCTTATTTAGAGAATGTTATTTCTCTCTAAACAAGGCCGAAGACCGATTATAAAAGATAGTCAATAATTTACGCCATTAGTAGCAGAGTATTAAAGTTAACGAAATCGTTTAAATTTGTACAAAAAAAAGACCAATACTCAGTATTAGTCTTAATCCTTTTATATTGTTATATTATTCAGTATATTCTGTAATTTCTACATTATCTAGATAGACATTAGTTACGATTCCACCTTCTGGGTCTCCTTCGAATAATCCAAATTCAAATGTAACAACACCTGCTACTGTACTATCTTCAGTTACAGTGAATGTGTAAGTAAATGTTTGCATTTCAGTCGTTAACTCAAATTGGTTTAATTCATCATAGTTTACAAACCATGGTGCACCTGCTAAGAATACTCCTACTTGTGATGACATGCTACGAGTTACATCAGCACGAGCTTCAAATGTTACAATATAAGTTGAACCATTTTCATAAGTCATTCCACCTTGATCTAAACGTGGGAATGCAGTTCCAGACCAACCAACAGTTACGATTTCAATTTTCATTTCTCCCGCTACTGAAGTGACGATTGCTGCTCCACCTTCAACTTCTAATTTATTCCAAGCTGCAACATCAGTGTCGAAAGTACCATTAACTACCATGTTTTCTCCAATTACAGGTTCACCTTTGACAACGTTAACTGTAGAGATTTTCATAGCGCTTAACCCATTACTATTTGTAACAGAATAAGATAAAGTACAAGTGATTCCACCAGTTGTTAATAATCCAGCGTCATCTAATAATAAACAAGCATCACCATCAACAGTGATATCAGCAGTGATATCTCCATCAATAGAATCAGTTGCAGTTGCTGCTGCTAGTGGATCGAATGCGTCCCCAGCTGTTAAATTTACAATTGCGCTAATTCCAGCAAATGTAGGTACAGTTGCTTTAACTTCTTCTACCGCTTCAGTACAAGCTGATAATAAAAGCATAGAAGCTGTAATTAATGCTAAACTAAATAATTTTTTCATAATTTCCTCCAAATTTTTCCTTTTATATTATTGTTCTATTTAGATTTCTCTAAAATAATTCCTTTATTTATTCTTCTGTTAATCCTGTTCCTTGATACACACGGACATAATCAATTAAGAAATCAACATTTGTAAGTGTATCATCAATACCTTGCGCTCCACCCCAGTTACCACCAAAGGCAAAGTTCAAAATTAAGTAAAAGTCTTGATCGTATGGCCACATTTGCCAGTACTGACTTTCTTCGAGTGTATTAAATGAATCTATTGCGAAACGATAAGTAAAGAATACTTCTCCATCAACAGACCAAATGATTTTATCTGGTAACCATTCTGTTGTATATGTATGCCATTCTGTTGTAGCAGTAGGAACTCCTACACTACCACCACGTTGGGTTCCATCTTGTCCGTTATACAATTCGGTATGTATGGTACCATGAACAACATTTTCATTATATCCAACATGTTCCATGTTATCAATTTCACCACTTCTTGGCCATCCACCGTAAACACTATCTTGAGGCATCATCCAAATCGCAGGCCATGTACCTAATCCTGCTGGCAATTGAGCACGTACTTCTATTTTAGCATATGTCCAACTTTCAATATCTCTTGTCCATATTTTTGCTGATGTCCAATCATTACCAGAATAGACTTCTTTGATCAACCTTAGCGTTAAGTGTCCATCTTCAACAAATGCATTATCTAGGCGGTCTGTATAATACTGTAATTCATTATTTCCAAATCCAGTTCCTCCAGTTTGAAAATTCCATTTATCAGAATCTGGTAAACCAGTATAATTAAATTCATCAGAGAACACTAATTCATAAGTTCCAATTTCATAATCAGCTAACTCTTCAAAAAAACTAGTAATCGTAATTGTAATAGGCTTAGAAACTTTTATACCTCCTGAGTTAATAATTGTGTAAGTAAGAACATATGTTCCAGACTCAGTAATCGTGTTGTTTGAAGAGATTGGAAATTCACTTAACCCTTCAATATAAATAGAATCTGATATGTTACCATCTAGAGGATCAAAGGCGAAAACATTGTTATAAGGATCAAAGTCATCACCAACTCTTAAACTAAGAGTTTCTGCTAATCCTTGAATTTCTGGTGTGTAAGTAGTTGTAGTTGTCTCTGGTGTACCACAAGCAGCTAAAGCTATTGTACTTACCATTAATAAGGCTAAAATGATGATTTTTTTCATCTTTAATCGATGCATAGTTTTCCTCCTAAATCAGTAATAAATTAACATAAAAACCGATTTCTTTGATATACGCTTTCATTATACACATTTGAACTTTCATTGTCAACAATAATCACTCAAATATATCAATGCTTTCAGTGACTAATTTAGCAATTTTTGTCTATTTAAAGGGTCTAAGAGTTATTTGCTTTTAATTGAAAAATATTCAAACTTTTTTACAAGTCCGTAAACGTTTTTGTAGTATATTTTCTAGTAATAAAAAAAAGACTCTAAATAAGGTGATTTTTCACTAATTTAGAGTCTTTTATTGTTATACAGATTCTCTTTGTATATAAATTGGTTTGATACGTAATTCTTTCGAATCATCCATATCTTTGCCTTCTATTTTATTAATTAAGTACGTTGCAGTAGATTCCCCTAATAGTTGGGTATCTTGTCTCATTGTTGATAATGGTGGTTCAAAGTGACAAGCAAATGGAATGTCATCAAAACCTATAAGCGCAATGTCTCTTGGTATTTTGTATCCATTTTCTTTTAGTCTTTTCAAGACACCTAATGCAATATCATCACTACAGATATAGAGCGCAGTAGGTCTTTCTGTTTCAGGTAAATTCAGCATGTTTGCGACTGCAAAATATCCTGCTTCAAAATTAAACTCTTTAGCAATATAAATATAGTCTTCATTTCCTTCTAAGCCAACTTCTTTTAGACCTTCACGGTATCCAACTAGTCTTTCAACACCAGCGATTGAATCAACAGGGCCACTTACATGTCCAATTCTTCTATGTCCAGCTTCAAATAGTTTTTGCACTGCGACTTTTGATCCATGAAGATTATCAGACATAACAGTAAATACATTATCATCAATCATGTCAGTGGTTACACATGGAATCCCACTTGCAATAAGTTCTATCAAATCTGGGTCACTTGGTTCAGCAACTACTATAAAAACACCATCTAATTGTTTATGTCTACAAAACTCTAAAAATGTCATTTCAATATTACCAAGGTTTTTAATTACAAAGGTAATTTCATACCCTGATTTTTCTACCGAATCTTTAAAAGATTGAATTACTCTACTAAAAAAGTGATGTTCCAATCCAATGTTTAAACTCTCAGAATATATGATACCAATTGAATAAGATCTTTTCGTTTTCAATCTAGAAGCATTTGCATTTGGAATATAACGTACTTTGTTAGCATATCTTACTATTTTTTTACGTGTTTTTTCACTAACACCTGGACCACCATTCAATGCCTTTGAGACAGTACTTGGTGCCACTTTAAGGTCTTTTGCTATATCATAAATTGTTTTCATAATTTGTTCCTTCTCTCATAAAAGCTACTATTGTATTATATCACAAGATTAGTCTTCATAGAACAAGATTTTCTACTACTATTTTGTACTCAAAGCAACAATGATTACTTTTGAATTTCTAACTGCTTCTTTGGCGATTAGTATTCCTTCTCCATAATCTTCAAATGGAACTTCAATTCCATCTATAGTAATTCCTTCAATCCTATATTCATTAAAATTTAATCCTAATGGATTTTGATATATTATTGTCTTTTTCGAGCCTAAAAATATGGTTTGTATTTTTGCTTGATTGTCTTTGAATTCAGATTGCATAAGTTGTGGTTTTAAGAATAAATCACCATAGTGTCCTTTAATCCCATACACTTGATCTACAAGTGTCAATAAATACCAACTAGCTGATCCCGTTAAGTAAGAATACATTCCTTTACCTCTTTGATCAAAGTATTCAGGTAATCCTGGATACATCTTTGAGACAGTAGTGTTCTTTGCATGATTAAACAGACTCATTAATGCCTTATGTCCTGCTTCTACATATCCTCTTTGATAAAGTGCATTGGCATACATTACTGCCATGTGGCTAAATACAGCACCATTTTCTTTGTGTCCATAGGCAAATCCAAACATGCGTCCCATATTTGTTTTCACTTCGTCAAAATCAGTATTCAAACGATATCCACCAATAGTTTCATCAAATAGATATTCATCACAAGAAGCGATTATTTTCTTCACTTGCTCGTCAGTTGCAACATTTGACATAATAGGGAACACTTGTCCTGTTAATGTCATTTTCACTTGATCGAGAATAGACTCTAGTCTGTTACCATCATTATCATAATATCCATTATAGAATCCTTCCACATTGTTATCTAACCATTCTTGCTTTCGAATGTGTTTCACAATATAGTCTGCTTTTCTTTTTAAGTCTTTTGCAATATCTTTACAAGAATAATCAACTTTACTTCCATTCACTTCAGGATATACTGCATCAAAGTATTTTTGTAGTTGTTCATTTTTATTCAAAACACTATTGTAGTTTACTTTTGTATTTAGTGTATCCAGTAAATAACTTATCTCCTCTACAAGCGAAATTTTGCTTACCCCTGATTTATTCAAATCAAGTAGTAAGTTGGCTATTTCAAGTAAGTTTTTGGCATATAGTGTCGTGAATGGAACACTTTCTCCAAATTCACTAGCCATATCCAATCCATCGTTCCAATCAGCATTTTCTAATCGCATAATATTATGTGACCCTACATTGAAGAACGGCACAAGATTTTCAATTAAAAGATGTTCTAAAATAGTTCCAGTATAGTCACAGCCAAAGCTGTTTTTTAAAGTACCTGCTTTTGGTTGTTTCTCATCTATGTTTTTAGAATAATGTGTATGCTTATCATAGAAATATGGTTGATTTTCAAAGAGAATATCCATATCACCCGTTCTATCGATATACGACTTAATTGTTATCCA
>Ga0307989_1001061_pt1 | contig 15586 bp, 17 predicted proteins | sample EllFjometagen185_FD_203164 | JGI IMG/M metagenome (GOLD analysis project Ga0307989, IMG submission 203164) | Marine microbial communities from Ellis Fjord, Antarctic Ocean - #185 | ecosystem: Environmental > Aquatic > Marine > Unclassified | place: Southern Ocean | collected 2014-10-08
AGTAAGATAATGAAATTATCTTGCAGATTGACCTCCCGTAAATTATAATGCCGCCCCTACCAAATGCACCGCTGGCTCAATTGGTAGAGCAGTTGACTCTTAATCAATCAATTTCAACATAATCTCCCAATGAAAACACACGATAAACACAATATACTCAACAACATACAAAGATTCACTATTGTACATATATGCTTGTATTTACGACTACGATAACGACTACGATAAGGCAAAAATGATGCAATATGACCCTAGTAGTTGAAAACAACTACGATTTCACGAAATTTTTAAACTGTAATTTTTGTGATTGTTTGTATCGGTGTATTAGTCGGTTAGTTTAGCCGAAAAGCAATTGGAGTGAGAATGTCAAATCAAGAGAAATATAGAAATCTAATAATAAGTTTCTTGGACTATGTGGTTGAAGAATCGGGTTTATATGTCACGGAAAAAGCTACAATTAGACGTTCTGATAAGAGAGCAACTGGATATAGGCAACAGACAAAATCTGTTGGAGATAGTCGTTTGAAAGCAATTTCATGGAGCTTTCAATTGATTCAAGTTTCACGAGATGAGTTGGTGGAGTTCGTTGATGACTATGTCTTTGAAATTGACACAAAGGTTCGGGATATAAAGAAAGATGATTATGCTGAGGTGTTGATATCCTTTTTTGATAAATTTATTTACAACTATCTTGTCTTTGAAAGAGCTGATACAAGACAGAATGTTACTATTATTGATGGGTATCGTTCGGAGCAAAACAAGAGTAATGCTCGTGGTGAGAGTAAGTTTGAGATGAGATTTGCTACAGTTCAGCCATCGCGCACTGAATTGGAAAAGCATATCTCATTTTTTCTAGCTACGTACTTGGAGTAATGTTTTTCATCGTTGAATCCAATCAGCCCTGAATATCACCATCTCGAAAGAGTAATTTCCCGCCAATTTTTAGAAATGGAAGTGAATTCTCAGAACGATTCATCAGTCTTCAGAGAGTTGTCCTTGAAATATTTAAATGTTCAAGTAGCATTTTTGTCGTTAAGTATTTTTCTTTAGTTTTAATCATATTTTACCCTTTAAGTTTAGTAAATCTGAGATATGTTTCACAAGTGTTCATCTTCCTCTCCAAATGACACCGTGAGACGATTTGTGTAGCGGTGTTATATCAAGTGTCGAGTAGAAGTTTAATGATGGTCTAATTGTCTTTAAAAAACTCTAAGTCAGGATGTTCTTTTTGTACAGCTCTGAAAGCATCAGTGAGTTTGGCTTTCGTTTCTTGCCTTCAGAGAGCATCCCTTTCATTACAGAGCATTATAACTTTCTGAATGTCATATTTTGTCTCTGGTTCGAGGTCTATTTTTAACGAGAGCGCAACTTTCTCAATTGTACTGTTTATCCTCTGATTTAATAAATCAAGTTTATCTACGACTTCAGCCATAATCCTTTTCTCCTTCATCTTCGTTGTTTTAATATCCTTCAGTTCAATTCATTAATACATATAAAACAAATCTAAAATAGTTGTGCATTTTACTCTGAGCTGGCATGCATCTATGGTGGATTGCATCAAAAAACCACGCCATATCCTTCTCTAAAAGCACAGAATAAAAGTGTACATATATATAGTGTCCGCCACTGGCGGCGGCGTTAATTTCATGTTACCATCGACATTCAAAATCATCACACCGATTATGTCTTTTGTTTATATAGATAGTAAGTGGATTGAAAAGTGGTTACAATGTTCTATCTTGTTTCAGATTATTCAGGATGCACATATTTATTATCAGACTGATATTAGCATCCAATTATTACAAGGTGGAGATTACCAAGCATGTTGGAAGTATTGAAAGACGATGAACTTTTTGAATCATTTAAAACCCAATCTATTCGTAGAAGACGAATATCACAGTTGTTGAACAGGGTGATGAACGGCGAGTTTAGACACAAAGAACTGTTCCCCATGACTGAGATTGATTCTGTGTCCTTGGCGGCAAAATATATGAGGAAGCTTTTTCGTGGAAAGGGTAGGTTGCACTATAAACTGATACTTGACCACTACTTTGATTGCGTTAATTCAACATACCAATTTTTCAAGAAAGGCAAAAAGGGAAAAACGAGAAAATATAGACTCAAGGACTGGGTTGTGAATGGATACATGGATTTCTATAGAGATACAACACCATTTGACCTCACCTATTTCAGCGGTAGGGATGTAACTCCACTTGAATCAATTCCGTCGAATGCTGTATATGATTTAGACAAGGGTGGAAATCCACGTGCATCAACATTCATCCTCCCACCAACAATTGAAGTCAACCTCGAAAATATTAATAAGACAATTGATGGTCTTGAAAATTATATGCCGATGGTTGCACTACGACGAAAGAAGCAAAGGACATTGATTCATCTTTATCAGTGGCGAAAAGCATTACACAATACGCTGACACCCAATAAAATTGTTCAGTTGTATCGAGAATCTGATTCGGGTCGACTATCTCCACCTAGTGGTATGAACTTTCCAAATATAATTAATGCACCAAGTAAAGTCCGTGAGGTCATGTTTAGCGACATGGGGCTTGTCTCATACGATATGGCGAATGCTCACTTTTCTGTATTTAACGGTCTATGCAACAACTTGGGTATGAAATGCAAAAATCTTGAAAAGTATTTGGCAAACAAAGTTGAATTGAGAGAAGAATGGAGCGAAAAATATTGGGTTAGAAAAAAGCCACTAAAGCAATATTTAATTTCATGGCTTTACGGGAACGGTAACAATGCCATTCAAGAAAATCCTCTCTATAAAAAAGTCGGTGAAGAAGGCATGGTTGGCATCAATCAAGACCCCACACTTTCTGGCATCTATAAGGAGATTGTGAAGGGGCGAAAATTAATTGTTGAAGCCCAAAGAAATCAATCAACGATTACAAATATACTTGGAAAGACAGCACCTACGAAAACTCTAGCGAAAGATTTGTGCTTTCTCCTATTTGGCTATGAAACCATGATTATGCAGGAAGTCAACAGCTTGATAGGCTCTGACATGATTTGTTATATTTATGATGGATGGATAGGCAGAAAAATGGACGTGGAAAAAATTCAAAATGCGGTCAACAAAAAGCTGAATCTGAACATCACGTTTGATGAGGAACCAATCATTCTACCGACACCCAAAGAACTATGCTAATAGTGTACATATATACAGTGAGAACTCCTGGGTGTGTGGGTATTGAACAACTATATCCACTACAAAAAAAGTGTACATATATATAGTAAGGGGTCTTCGGGTGTGTGTACGATACTTATATTGATGTATATATGGACATAATGAAAAAATTACAGTCTCAAGAATAATCTGATTATGATTGGATAAACCCTATTCATCATTTAGCAGACTGTACTCTCTACTAAATGATGAATAGATTTGAAATCTGTATCAAAATAATTTCCCGATACCTACATGAACACAGATTCGAGTAAATAATATTATATGTTTTTACACATAAAGAGTACAAACGCTCCACGATGGTTAGAATACCCTCAAAAACCTTATAGTATGACCATATGTTTCAAGATTTCCAGTTTCATAGTACCATTTCCTGATGAACGACATTGGAAACCCACAGTTGACGACACTTATTATTCTCGTTTTGTATGGGCAATAATGATACACTGTTTGGGTGGATTTGTTACCATTAGTAAATTGATGTTTGATAATATCAGGGAGTGTTGTAGAGATTATACACTTGGCTGAATCACCCTGAATTCCAGATTGATTATAAAGCTTTGGCGATTGTCCTGATACGTCAGAACAGTTATTTTGTATGCATGTTCAGAACGTTAATCAAATAAACAGAATAACTCTCCTTATAGGGCTGCCACCAAGGAAAGCAAAAGGCAAGAAACGGTAGGAATGGAATTGAAATCAATTGTTGGAAGTCTTGGTCTTTTCTTGGATATTATTGGAGCGATGCTACTCTTCTTTTTTGGGTTACCGCCAAAAATTGATAGAGACGGCTCCATAAACATAATTACCGAACAAATAGATGAAGGCGAGAAGAAGAAGGCCGAAAAATATGATTTGATTGGAAGGAGTGGGCTTATCCTTTTGATACTTGGATTTGCACTGCAATTATTGGCTATCTGGTTGTAATATTCATCTTTGACCATACTATCGCCTAAGGAAGCGTCAGTAATTATATCTGTCAGAAATCTTTAACTCACATTTGTACAGCTTTTCAGTGTCTTTGTGAAATAATTAACGAGGGAAGAATGAAGAAATCCATCAGAATTGTTGGGCTTTTAATCATAATGGTTATTACAGGATGTACAAAAGAGATTGAAAAAACATCACTTGTTGAACGGGGAGGTTTGATGTGCGAGCAGAATTCCTCAAAAGGTTTCACAGGAGTTGTAATTAGTACACACGAAAATGGGGAGAGAGAACATGACTGTCCATATAAAAACGGGAAAAAGGATGGAATAGAAAGATGGTGGTATGAAAGCGGTGCACTTGAATCAGAATATACATACTCACAAGGAAATCTAAATGGAGCATACCTTCGATGGTTTAATAATGGAAAGCCAAAACTTGTTTCAACTTATGTAGATGGTGAACTAGATGGTGTTTATAAATCTTGGTCTGGTGCACACCAAGAAAAAGAATATTCCTACTTTTTGGGGGAATTAGTGGGTAAGTATTTGAGCTGGTATAATGGTAATCCCCAAATTATTGCTAACTACGATGAGAATGGACTTTTACACGGAGAATACTCATTATGGACATACTACCCTAACAGCTACCCGCTTGAGCATAAATATGAAAAAGGTGTCTTTGAGAGCGGACGTAAAGTTGGAAATTGGATATATAAAGATTTAAGCGGTCAGCAAGTATCATTTGCGATTTATGAATCAATCAAGAAAGGGACGGATGATTTTCGCTTTAATTGATTGGCATAATCTACCAATTTAATAATCCTCAGCATTCTTAAATAAGTGATGATAAATCACTGGATATAGAAACTGAACTACAAAAGGAGAACGTTGATATTAAAATAAATTATTATTATTTTGATATAGAGCACATGGTATTCAACAAGACTATGTGTCTTTAATATTTTGTAAATAGATATAATACAATTAGATATAGATTGTAAGGTGAATGTTAAAACCCTACTTTACCTTCAACCAAAAGTGATGTATTTTTGACCAATCTTCTTGCAAAACACCGTCATACCTCGTTTGGACAGATGAACCTAAATACTTCCCCAAAGGATATGATGTTTGGATATTTCTAGCCCCATCACAGAAATCAAATTCCACCCATTCGCCATCAATGAGGACTTCCGCTAGCCATTCTTCATCATTATCATCTTCATCGTGGTCTATGTAATTCATTTTAAAATCAATAATCGTACGAAATCTTCCATATCCGAGACTCCACTTCTTGTAAAGCCTCAACTGGAAAGTGACTGGTTGCCCTAAACGTTTTTGTACTACCACTCTCTATGGGTGCGTAAACATCATCCGTGCCATAGGTTACATACCCCCCCTCTTCGTTGATTAAGAAATATTTGATATTAACCATTAGGTCGCTGACCGATACGTTTTTTAAAGTATACTGCCACTCCCATACTACTTCCTTCCCCCAATCTTGCGATTCATCAGAAGCCACACTTGCATCAATTATCTTAATCATCTTGTATCCATCTTGAATATGTTGCAGGGGATAATCCTTAGTATCTGTTTTCCAATAACGTTCAATAGCTCGGTTTAAATCATCTTCAGTAAACTCCATTCCCTTTCTTAGATATGAATTTACCATTCCCTGTTTAACATAATCTAAACTACCAGTATTAATTTCTTCATAATCACACCCAGCTCTTGTGGTGAGAACCTGCCATGACTTTTCATCATCAGACAGCCATTGCGCCCATGATGGAATAGGAAGTTGGGCATAAAGCATTGGGACTGCCATAAGGACCACTATAAACTTAATTCTTTTCATGATTGATACCTTTTGATAAGCAAGTTATTACTAATATTGTTCAGGTCATAATTATGACAATCTTGCATTATTTTCTTTTCCCAATCAGGCCAGATTGTCCGACCCCAGACTTATCGGATACAGTTATCAGACCTTCTCCAGTCATAGTGGTGCCTAGATAAATAGCTCCCTTTTGATACTTATTAAAAATGCTTAGAATCCCATCACCTGTACCATCCTCTGTGTGAGTAAGAGTAATAGTCTTCTGACCCTCGCCATTGAGTAAGTCTATTACTCCATCACCGTTGGGAGTATGGCTAAGCCTAATTGTATTCTGACCTACTCTGTTGTATAAAAGCAATGTACCATCATTTACCTCGTTCTGGGAGATTGCCATTAACATATTTCCCTCCAACCCGAGTACTCTTATATATCCCTCTGAGGGCATAAGTATGTCATTTACAGTAAGGGTCTTAAAATGACCATCTGTTGATGTCGCACCCATTGACATAAACCCAATTACAGCAACCAGAAATCCAATTATGACGCTTTTAGAATCTAACTTTTTCACAATAACCCCCTTTTATTATTCACCCTCTTCTTTCTCCCAAAAGTGATAATCAACTTCAAATGGTTTCTGAACAGCACCATCAATTCGGATTTCTTTAGACATCCCCAAATACTCGCCTTTAATCAATTTGGTATTGAAGTCCTCCGAACAAATTCCATAGACCATTCATTTTCCATCTATCCTGACCTCATTGAGCCATTTTTTGTTTCTGAACTCTGATAATGGACTTTCAAACATTGTTATTCAACAATAACTATTTCCAGCTTCACTTAAAGCTATAATAAACAATAGATAATCACATTATTAAAATGCAATCAGAACGCTTTCACTCGCTCAACAAAGGCTTCACGAAATTTACCAATCATCATAGCATACCACTCAAACGCATCTTGCCATTTTGATTCATCGGCGGGGTCAATCTTTTTACGGAATATAATCCGACTGGCTTTCTTCTCTGGAAGTTCGTGCCATTCCATCTTTCCACCGATGATTGACTCAATCTCGTCCTTGTCTTCTTCAAGATGGTTAAAAAGTTCTTTAGCCTCGGTACTGTTGATGTAAAGTTCGCAGGCAATATCTTTTTTATTGCTCCGAAGAGTAAAGGTGAAGTTTGCAGTGCTTATACCCATACTCACATCATACCAATGACCTATGTGTGGCTTGCGCTTGTTGATAGGGACTTTATTCTCAGCAATGTAGTCATTGAACTCTGACCAAAATTGTTGCTTAATAGAATCCCATTTAGATAATTTCTGTTTTGAGGCTCTGATTGAACGAGTCCATTCGTTCGGCTTACTTACAATTTTGAAATTTGGTGCATAGGGGGAATCACCAATCTGAAGTAACTCAATTTCAATTCCAAAGAAATCAACGTCCTTAACAGTCATATCATTGAACCAATCAATTGCTTGGCGATGTTCCTCTCTGAACTTTTGGGCAATCCAAACAAGCGAAGAGGCACCAAAAGAGGCGGCGTAGGTAAAAAGCTTCCCGATATGGTCATGATTGGTTGGCTCCAACTGGTTCTCAATCACCACGTATTGCTCACTCAGTGAATCCTTGGCTACAATGTCGGCTCTGTAGCTCCCAACTCTAACTTCAGTATCTTCAAGTTCAAGCTCCATTCCGAGTAATTCACCCAACATGGCAAGTCCCTTTTCACTTGAGAGCCATGGTGTGAAATCACGAGCTTCGTCAGCCCATTCTTTTCGTAGTTCAATTCTTTTTAGATTGCTTAAGGTCATAATTTTAACTCCTTCGCTGTTTCCTTAAAGTCATCAACATTGATTACTTGTAGTCCAAGGAGTAAATCAGCAATTCGTTTCCCGTCCGTGCGACTAATTACCAATATTGGGTCAATCAAACCCGCAACTATAATGAGGGAAAAGAAAATTACTTCGTTTGCTATAAATAAGTATGGTATAAAAGCCATCAAGGCAAATATAATCCACCTACCAGCAGATTTTGATTTAGTGCAAGGTTTGTTTGATGGCAAGTGAACCATCATTAGAGCTCTTTCTTTTTTCCCTGGACTTTGACCTTTCCCAAAACCCTCCTTCCTCAAACCGAACCATAAAACAGGTGCCAATAAAATGAAGTAGAAGTAAAGATGGATAGCCTCTCCAAGGTCACTCAGCCAGTATGCGTACATCGCTCCGGCTGGAATTGAGATTATACTGATGATGAGAAAATCAATTGTAAAGGCTGAAATCCTATTCATAATTGATGCTTTTTTGTAGATAGATTCTGAATTTGAGACATCAGACATTGAATGATGGATACCGCTTTTATTTTGCGCCTTTATTGTGCCATGCACAGGAAGGAGGGCAATTGGTTCCCCATCTTCAGGACAGAACTTCATTCCGTCGGGATACTCTTTTTTACATTTCGTGCAAGTCGGGACTGTACTATGGATGGGCAGTAACTCCTCACCATCTTGTGGACAAAATTTAATCTCATCAGAATATTTAGTCTCACATACAGGGCATCTGAGTGTAGATAGTTTTTCTTCCTCAAGCTTTCCCCCACAATTGCTACAGAATGGCAATGCTTCCTTCAGTTCTTTACCACATGCTTTGCACTTAATCATTTTTCCCGCCCTATCTCTTTGGTTACTGGCTTCCTTGAAATGTAGCTGTGTATCTACTATTGAATATCTTGTGAATACAAATATTCCTGAAACCCAATAAACGTCTCTCTAATTGAAGAAATCTCCCCCAACTCATGCTTTGCATCTGCTAGAGCCTGATATTTCAAAGTTAAAAGCTCAGGTAGTTTATCATCATCCAACTCAGCTACACCAGAATCAACATATTGCTTCAATACAAAATCAAGAAACACACGTTGCTTGGATTCATACTGACTGAAGTGTGATTTTACGAATTCTGCCCGTTGAGTTCGTTTGATTGGACTGGCTGTATAGGCGACATAAGCAAGAACATCATACAAGTCACTATCCTCAGCATGAATCATGCGCTGGAGGTCTTCCAATTGGCTCTGAGAATGTCCATGCTCTTCCAAACGTTGAAGCAACTTCTTCCGAGTATCGGGTTTGCTCCATATAGCTCGTAACTCATCCTCACTTTTGAAAAACTCAGGTAATGTAGTGAATAATGATTCAAGGAATTCCTGAGAGGAGATAGGTTTCCCATCAGGTGACCAAAAGGAGGTTTGAACCATGCTGTCAAGCTCACGGGCTTTTCCATCGGACAACTTTACTATAAGCATCTTAGGTTTTGTTGGTTTGTCGCATTCACATGGAGCTTTACCACAAATTTCACAACGCTCTGGCTCTTTCTTCTCACATGTGCAAGGTGACTCACCACAGTACCGACAAACTGATGGCCCGCAAATGCATGGGTTTTCGCCACACTTATCACAGGGGTCAGGTGCTATAGGGTCACCGTCCCACTCGGGGTCAAGAAAATGTTTATGTGCCCCAACAAAATCGTAGAGTGTGAAATAATCTTTACCATCATAAAGTCTTGTACCCCGTCCTAAAATCTGCTTGAATTCAATTATTGAATTAACAGGTCTCAGTAGGATTATGTTTCTCAATTCAGGAGCATCTACTCCGGTGCTTAGCTTCTGCGAAGTAGTTAGAATTGTGGGTATGGTCTTTTCATTATCTTGAAAATCACGGAGATGCTGTTCACCCAAGCCACCTTCATCAGCGGTTACCCTTTGACAGTAATTCGGATTAGCACTGTCAGCTTTCTGGTTAACCAAATCACGAATGAGCAAGGCATGGTCTTGTTTGGCACAAAAAACTATACTCTTATGATTTTGGTTCATTTCATCAAGAAATAATTTCACTCTGTATTCTTCACGAGCTTTAATCCTAATGATTCTATTTATTTCATCCTCTTCATAGATTCTATTCTCTTCAACATCGCCTTCAATCACCGTGTCATCAGAGGTATAGATGTAAGTATCAAGAGTTGTATGAATAGCCAAAACCTTAAAGGGGGTTAGGAATCCATCATTAATTCCCTGCTTCAGAGAATAGATATATACGGGGTCACCAAAATATCTATATGTATCTATATTCTTATCACGCTTGGGAGTAGCAGTTAGTCCAAGCTGAACAGCAGGACTGAAAAATTCCATGATAGCACGCCAACTGCTTTCATCATTGGCTCCACCACGATGACACTCATCTATGATGATTAGGTCAAAATAGTCTTCGGGATATTCTCCAAAATAGAATTCATCATCACCGCTCATGAAGGTCTGAAAGATTGTAAAAAAGATGCTTCCGTTGGTTGGGACTTTACCTTTTTTTCGGATATCAGATGGTGTAATTCTTACCAAAGCGTCTTCTGGGAATGCTGAAAAACTGTTGAAGGCTTGGTCAGCCAAGATGTTTCTGTCAGCCAAGAATAGGATGCGGGGAACTCGTTGGCCATCTCTGCGCAGGTTCCATCTACTATGAAATAACTTCCAAGAAATCTGAAATGCGATGGCGGTCTTTCCTGTTCCTGTTGCGAGGGTTAGTAGAATTCTATCTTCACCTTTGGCGATGGCTTCAAGGGTCTTGGTGATGGCATTCTCTTGGTAATATCGGGGTTGCCATGTTCCGCTTCGGGTCTCAAAGGGAACGGTGTGTAACTTATCTCTCCATTTACCATCTTCAGGATTTTTAATATCCTCTTCACCGAAGGTCATTTCCCAGAGCTTATCAGGGCTTGGATATGAAGTTACATCGCCTTCAGAGCCTTCCTGGAGGTCAATAGCATAGGTCTGTAACCCATTGGAGCTGTATGTAAAACGGACATGCAATCGCTGAGCGTAACTCTTGGCTTGTCCTACTCCTTCTGTGTAGTATTTCTCATCAGATTTGGCTTCAATGACTGCCAAATTGCGGTTGCGATATTGGAGGACATAATCAGCTTTATCTGGGGCACTGCGCTTGCCATTGCCAATGAGACGACCCTTGGATATGGGGAACTCCATGCGGATTTTACTGCCTTCAACAACACCCCAGCCAGCTTCTTTGAGGGCTGGGTCTATGTAAAATGCTCTTGTTTCCGTCTCATTCATTTCTTGTTCTACTTATCAGGATTATCTTCAATTATTCTATGGAAATCATTAGCTATATATTTTTTGAATTGCGGTTTAGTGTGTTCTGTTTGAGCTTTTGTCTTTCTGCCATTAAACCAAATTGACCGCTTATCCTTATTCTTCCCAGTCTTGTTCTGATTGGCTTCTTTGATGAATTCTTTTGAGGACATTATCCACATTTCACCCATTCTCTCTGAATAAAATACGAACCAATAATTAGGTCTGTAGTCATGCTTTAATGCGGCGAATAATCCTGCATCACCAAAACTAACCGTATTTGACCGTGCTTTGATTTGAACTTCCACAAATGTTCCATCTGGTTTTTTCACTACTGCATCAATAGCATCGTCATCCACTAAAGGCATATACACATCTAAGCCTTCTTTGAGCATTAGTCCAACGATGTAATATTCCATGCGTTTTCCGAAGGCGGCTGAATGTCTGAAACTTATAGGCATATCTACAATTCACCATTGAAAGCTTTTTGGAGGATGGATTTTTTGAGCTCGTCTAAATCAAAAATATTCTGGAGGTAATTATATTCTAATTTTCTGACCTCTGTTGAAAGAGTATTAAGTTCCTGAACAATAATTTGTTGTTCCTTTAATGGAATTCTTGGGATAGTAAAGTTTCTTAACGCTGTTAATGAGACTGTCCGTTGTGCAGTCCCCGTGGCAGTATCATTTGCCTGTAGAATTGCCTGTGGAGACAATATCCAATAGTATAACCACTCACTATTTAAGTCTTTCTTGGGTCTGATTAGCCCAATATGTCGCTGGAAACAAAACTTAAAATCATGTTCAATTACCACTGGAATACCAAAAGAACCAGTAACTGTGTATAAAACATCGCCCTTTTGAGGTTTCCTTTTTTCCTTTAATTTCTGATAATATTCATCAGAAACTGTGAAAGTGTTGGTGAAATCAATTTGATGGTTTTCCTTATTGATATTAGAAATAGTGATGAAGGGCACACCCTCTTTCGTTTTTGGTGGAGGCATGTGGTCACCATCTGTTATATCAGTAGCCAACTCAGATAATTTGACATTTTCCCACCCATCACGTTTCTGACTAAAATTCTCATTCAATTGACTTTGAAACAAGTCTTTCGCATTTTGCAGATTGCGTTCCACATTGGCTTTGGCTTTGTCAATGGCTTCAAAGGCTTGGTCTAATTTGGCAACGATACGTTTTTGCTCGGGGAGAGGTGGGATTGGAAGATATATATCCTTAATTTTTCTTGTGCTTGTGTTTTTTTGGGCAACACCTTGAGCAGACTCAATTACTAAGTCTTCAAATCCTTTTGAATCTAAAAATCTGAACAAAAAGTCTCGGTCAATTAAGTTCTGGTTAATGCCTTTTACTCTGCCAACTCGTTGGTTAAGAACGGCAGGTAATAATTCATTTTTAATCTGCCCAACTCTACCGACATCACCTGTTAGAGAAATCAAAATGTCATCATTGTCTAAAACAAATTCTCTGAAACTATTTATCAATCCACTCGGTATATATTTTGGCTTCTTGTCAACAACTTTTCCATTTTGGACATTGCCAATTCTTATAACACGATACCCGTCATCAGTGTAATCTGAACTTTTAAACGCAAAGCCATTTTGGATTTCACAGATTTCACCAATTTTTTTCCTCATCCATAAATGGTTCATATCAACTCTTTAATACTTCCAAGAATATCCTTCGTCTCAGCATCCAAGCGTTCCATCTCCTCAAGGATTTCCTTTGGACTTCGGAGGGGTGCTTCTTCAGGTGTATTAGGATTTTTCACACTCAAATCATATGTATCTGTATTGATACCTGCGACATCAACTGACCACGACTTTTCACCTTCAGCAAAGCTCTTTTGAAGTTCTTTGAACTCAGTCATATCGTTATCGTTCAAAGGATTGGTCTTACCCATATTGCGTCCAGCATCAAGGCTGTAATACCAAACCTTCTTTGTGGGTTCGCCTTTGTTGAAGAATAATACAACTGTCTTCACACCAGCCCCCAAGAATGTTCCTGCGGGCATATCCAAAATACTATGCAGATTGCATGTCTCAAGCAGGTGCTTTCTCAATGAAACCGAAGCATTGTCGGTATTACTGAGGAATGTGTTTTTAATGACAACCCCAGCACGACCCCCAGCTTTCAAAATCTTAATGAAATGCTGTAGAAATAGAAAGGCAGTCTCACCAGTCTTAATATCAAAGTTTTGTTGAACTTCCTTTCGTTCCTTCCCACCAAAGGGAGGATTGGCAAGTATCACATCATGACGGTCTTTGGCTTGTATGTCTCTGAGGTTTTCACTCAGGGTATTAGTATGAATGATGTTGGGAGCTTCAATACCATGCAGAATCATATTCATCACGCCAATGATATATGCAAGGTTCTTCTTTTCTTTGCCGTAGAAGGTAGATTCCTGAAGTCGTTTCAAATCGGATGTGCTGAGATTATCTCTGTCTGCCGACATGTGAGCAAATGCTTCACACAAGAAACCTGCTGAACCCACAGCACCGTCATAGACTGTCTCGCCTATCTGTGGGTTAACCACATCCACCATCGCACGGATGAGTGGGCGAGGTGTGTAATATTGCCCACCATTTCTACCAGCATTTCCCATGTTTTTGATTTTGGTCTCATATAAATGGCTCAGCTCGTGTTTATCCGTTGTAGTCTGAAAGTCTAAGGCATCAGCATATTCAATGATTTCACGGAGATTGTAGCCGCTCTGAATCTTGTTCTTCAGCTCGCTGAATATTTCGCCGATTTTGTATTCTATTGTGCTGGGGCTATCAGCCTTTTCTTTGAACTTGGATAAGTATGGGAATAATTGTCCATCAACAAACTGAACTAAATCAGGACCCGTCAATGCCTTGTGATGGTCTAATTCACCTTTATCAGTTTTGGGCATCGCCCATTGTGCCCAGCGGAACTCATCATCAATGATGAATGAGTAGTTCTCACCACGTAGTTCAGCTTCATCCTTCTTCTCAAGTTCCAGCTCGTTTAAGTATCTGAGGAATAGTATCCATGAGGTCTGTCCGATGTAGTCAAGTTCGCTATCAGCACCAGCATCTTTGAATAGAATGTCGTCAATGTTTTTGAAGGTTTGCTCAAACATTATGGGTTATCCCAATCGTATTATTGATTCATGCAATATTGTTATATAGTAGAGAGTTATAGGCGCTCCCCCTTGAAACGGTTAATAACCTAAGATTTGCGCAGGACTGGACAAGTTCCAATAGCTTGGTTTGGGCGAGTGTAAAACGATTTATACGCTAAGATTTACGCAGGAATATAACAAGGGTCAAAGCAGACCAGGGTGAAACGAATTGAAACAATGGAGATGAGGTAAAAAATTGACAGAAGTATGTGAGTGGGTAAAGCTAGGGATTTAAGTGAAATGTTTTTCTGATTCACGAGAAACACCCCCTTACCCCCTTTTTGATTAAAGTATTCTTCACCCTGTAGTAGAAATTGTACGAAACCCTTGCTCTACTCTGCCAATTGAGCCAACGGTGCAGTTCACCTTCGAAAGCCTTAGGATGGGCTAGCTTTAAAAAGAATTAAAGCTAGCCCATCCTAAACTATATTTTGCTAATATATATCTCTTTCGCAATGAAATAAAAACGGTGAAAGCGTTATCCTTTTGTTCCCAGTTTATGCGATACCATATTTTTCATTAAAAACTTCATCGTTCATAGTTATAAGGATGATAAACTCAATGAAGGCAACAATTGCGGGTATAAATGTCCAACAAAACAATAGATACACCACACCAAGTCCGACCTGTCCCAAATAGAATTTATGACCTCCAAATCCGCCCAAAAAGAGCGCAAGAAGAGCCGCATTTATCCTGCTTTTTCCATTCGGAGCTGCATTGCTGAGCGGCTTTGTGGCTGTCGATTGTCTCACACCACATTTAGGACAGATTTCTGCCTTTATTTTTATTACGGCACCACAGTCACTGCAAAACTTTTCGTCTGTATCTTTTGTTTTTGCTACTACTTCAGAATTCATTCTCTCTTCCTTTCAACACGTGTAATGTTATAGTCCAGACAGTTTGATTTTGATAGACGCACCAAACACCGAAAAAAAGAGGAACATTGCCCATGTATGGAAATAGGAATCCCCCTATATCTGGATTGATTGTTACTCTAATTTATAATATCACACAACAAATCAAACATAAAAATCAAAAAGGACAGCCGTAACTATCAAAGTTGTTATAACTACCGTTTCATGATAAAAAACGCCGTACTATTAATCTAATAACCGTATACGGGATAACATAACCAGCATTGTCTAGCTAAAAGATAGTATTTACTGCTACCAGAGATACATCCTCGACTTTTTCAATCTTAACTTTGCAAATATATGGTGTTCAATTATTTTGACTGAGCTAAAAATTGACAGAAGTATGTGAGTGGGTAAAGCTAGGGATTTAAGTGAAATGTTTTTCTGATTCACGAGAAACACCCC
>Ga0307989_1001062_pt1 | contig 15585 bp, 13 predicted proteins | sample EllFjometagen185_FD_203164 | JGI IMG/M metagenome (GOLD analysis project Ga0307989, IMG submission 203164) | Marine microbial communities from Ellis Fjord, Antarctic Ocean - #185 | ecosystem: Environmental > Aquatic > Marine > Unclassified | place: Southern Ocean | collected 2014-10-08
GAAATTATTCAGAAAATCAATTACCTGATTTGGATTAATGTTTTTCCACAAATAACAACTACGCTGTTGATTAACTTCAATGCTTTTTAAATTATTAACTAGTTTTTTTACAGAGTCAAAATTTGATTTAATGACATCTTGTAACTTGCTTAACTTATATGTCTCAATCAAAGCACCAGACCATGAGATATTTACATTCACCGTAGAGCGAATTTTGTTTGTTGCAGAGATTTGTAGTACGCCAGGATGAGTTCTTACTCTTAAAGCATATTGTTCGGGTGTGCTTCCAGCAATTTCTGACATATAATTGAATTCATTTCTTAATTCCATCGATGCAAGTGCAATATGGCAGTACCATTCATTAAGTTCCCGAGATGTAAATAATCTGCATAAATCAACATATCCAGGTCTGAAACCAAACCATCTTCCCATCTGCATAAGAGTGTCATACATTCTTGATGCTCTTAAATAGTAACTAACGGAAAGGCCTTCAAGAGTAAGACCTCTTGAAAGTTTATTGCCGCCTATTGCAATAACGGATAAACCTGCCTCTTCGCCTTCCTTGGCATATTGCTTGTCATATGATTGATAATCCAAGACATCTCGAGCACCTCCATGAATTTCCTTAACTTGGATTTTCGCAGTAGCAGGATGCAACAAAGAGAGAACTTCTTCCCATGTGTGGATTTTCATTCCGGGATCAATATTGCTTAAATCTGAATTAAGTATTTGTAGTGTAGTCGTTAAATAGGAACGATATCCATTTGCATCGTCTTCAAATGTCTGCCTTAATTCATTTATTACACTGGAATTATTCTGCTCAATTCCCATACGATAAAAATTAAACACATTTTCGACAAGTTCTTTTATTCGTGCTTGCCAAATCTGAAATCGCGAAACATGGATTAACATTGAATTGTGTTCATCTGACTGCCCCCTTGCTCTTCTAATTGCACAAGTAATAATAAAACACTTGATTGCTGTTTTTAATGAATCTGGAATTCTTGTGGGCAGTTGATCATCCCTTTTATGTCTGTCTGGTACAAATAACTGATAATCGTCAATTCTTGAAACTACAGGCAATGTATTAACAGGCTCTTCTTCATCTTCCAAAGTGTCGAATCCGAAAATTTTATCAGGACCAATATAATTAGATGGGGCAGGGATATTGATTACAAAATCTCTTGGGAAAAGGTTGTCATCGTTTAGTGGTATAAAAATATTAGCAAATGGAGTAGCGGTATATCCCACATAAGCACTCTTTTGAAATAATCTTAGCAGATTTCTAATTTGTCTGTTTATTGTGGTTGGATTTAATTCATCTCTTCTTGTGTTTATCGAAGCATGATCGGCCTCATCATCAATTAACAGAAGTGACTTATCGCGAATTATTCTTTCTCCTTCACTAGTTTCAGTTGTTTGTGCAGAAAGCCATTGTTCAAGCCGATTCAATACATGCGCATTCTTTTTCACAACCGCAATTATGGGATCAGATGTATTAAAGCTTAATCCAAGAGAATTGGCTGCTCCCGCATTAAAATCTCCGTTGTCCAAGCTTGATGTTAAACTATGGGCAACAAGATGTCTGTTACTGCTTGGCTCTCCAACTCCTATCCACAGTTTGTTCTCTTGAAATGCTCTTTGATGTTGAGTGTCAAATCCAAGAAATCCTTCATCCATTCGCAATTGAGTTTGGCTTCTTAGGTTTTTGTGGATTCCTGCTAAAATTATTATCATTCTATAACCCGCATCGGCTGCTTTGCAAATTAAACCAGTATAATTTGCCGTTTTTCCTGATTGAACTTGACCAACGACCATTCCTCGTTTTGCTATTTGTGACTTTTGAGTTGGTTCAAAAAGAGCATCAAGTGTTCTGTCCGTTAAATGATCTATTGATTGAATAGTGGCTGGTGGAAACTTCTTTTTTCTTCCAGATACCATTTGTATCTATTCCAAAAATCCCATTTAATATTAGATTTCTTTCCAGCAAGCCACGGGCGTCTTCCTTCGTCCTTTTCAATAATTCTATAATCATCGACCCATATTTTGTATTCTGATTCTACATGCCTTTTTAGTTCAGTCTCATCAATGTTATAAATTTTTAATGTTTTATGTATTGCTTCATTAATTTGACTTTCTGAAGCTGTATCATTACATCCAGCTGCTCTTAGTAAGTATAACGCAAGTTTTTTGGCTTCTTCAATCATAGATTTTCAATTATATTTTCAATATATTGGTGATACTTATCAAATGGCTCAATCGAAAGCACTATTGCCGCTGCTTCCTCTTTTGTTTTTCCATCTTTCATTGAAACATGTAAAATCTTTTCCATTTTTTCAATTAGCATTTCATGTTTTAAGCTTTCGAACGGAGTTCCATGAGATTCTGGATTTTCACTTTCCTTTATCGTTATTAAGGGAACAGGTACCGTTTCCTCGATAAACCTTAATAAATCATTTATGTTTTTTTTAGACGGTTCTTTTATAATTTCTTCGATTATGGGATGTTCTTTGTTTATTGAATAAAAACGTTTGCCTTGTCTCTGTTTCTCAAGCCAAACAGGTATAAACTTAAATGATGGGTATTTCCTTTGTAAGATCTTTCCTTTATGTCTATATACACTTACTGCCTGACTACGTATCGAATTTGCATACGCTTTTAACTGATTATAAATTTGTAGAGGAGGACGTGCTACTGATTTTTTTATATCAATCTGCCATCTGTCATCTAAAGTGTTTGGTAAATCAATCATTATTCTACAAAGTTTGTAATGCTCTTCTTTTTTAAACATTCCAAGCCATTCACCAGCTACTAATAATCTTTCGTTTCTATAAATGTAGAAGCCTTGTTGAGCATTCCAGCCTTTTGGACCAGCGGCCTTACTAAATACGGTCTTAGATATTTTTGATTTATGTGGTAATACGTAACCCTTGACAACGACATTTCCATTATTGAAATATTCTAATGCACCAGATTGAATTCCATTTTCTCCACGTAAAAAAGGATCCCATGCAATAATTTTTCTATCTTGAAACCATATGTTAATTTTCCCTTGTTCTATAAATCTATGAAATACCATTTCAAGATGTATTTTTACACTTTCCATCAATTCCATCAATTTTCCTAAAGCTTCAGAATCTTCTTCTTTAATGTCTTTTAAATTTCTGTCCAAGCAGTACCAAACTACATTTGTTCCTGAAACTTGCATATCAATTTCTTTAACAAACTCTGATGTAGGAACATATTGAATTAGCTCCCAGCTTTTGGTTTTATTCACATGATCTAAATCCCACGCCCAAAAGATTGTATTAAAATCTTGCTTTTTAGAGATGACTGAGAATTTCCTTGTTTGAGAAAACGAGGCAGTTTTCAGTCCTAATCCAAATCGTCCCAAATCGTTATTTGACCTCTCCTCAGAAGGATGTTTGCTCCCAGGTCGCATAGCTTGAACAAGTTCTTCACTATTCATCCCAGTACCATCATCTTTTATTGAAATGATTGTTCCACCACCTTTCCAATCATAGTTAATCCATATATTTTTTGCTTCTGCCGATATTGAATTATCTATGACATCAGCGATTGCAGTTTCCATAGAATAACCAATGGCTCGAAATGTTTCAATCATTGAACTGGCATCTGGTTCTGCCTTTATTGTTTTTATCTTGGTGTTATTTTTCATTCAGTAGTATTTCTTTAACTATATCCCCAATCTGTTTTGCTAGATATGGAGGTACAGCATTCCCTACCTGATGATATTGGTGTGTTCTGCTTCCGCAGAAATAATAATTGTCAGGAAAAGTTTGAATTCGCGCAGCCTCTCTCACTGTTAAACTTCGACATTGCACAGGATCGTAGTGAATAAAATAGTGTCCATCTTTTGAAATGTGGCTTGTAACTGTTGTTGCTGGCTGATTGGGACGTTGTGTTCTAAAACGGTCGGCAAATTTTCCACCTTTTGCATTTTTATGTTTAGGTAGCAACCAATCTGGATAATCTCTGAGTTTCGGAAAGTCTCCTTTTTCTTTTAGCCAAAGCGCTGAAAAAAGATACCGACATAAATCTTCTTTCAGATGTGTTCTGGTTTCATGATTTAAAATACCCTTTAATCTCTCATCCTTAAACCATTCAATATAAAGTGGATTTGATTTTTCATTTAAAGAACGAGTATTAAAATTTATTCCCTGAAAATCCGGAAACTCATGTATTTTTTTTAAATCCTGATTGGGAAACTCCTTCTTTAATCTTTTTATGGATTTGTTTACAGCTTTCTCCCAGTTCTGCTGTGTGTTTTCAATTTTGGAATAGATATGATTTCCTTTCTCATTTTCGCCAATAATCTCTCTTCCTATTCCACTTCTTAAAGGAGGTAATTTACCAATTACATTTTCTAACTTAATCTCCGGTTTAGAAGTTAATGTTTCAACAGTATTAAATTCAATATCTTCCCTAATGCCCAGCAGAATAACACGATGTCGCCTTTGTGGGATTTCAAATTCTTCCGCTTTTATCAAAAATTTCTTGTCTTCAATATATATTGGGAAATTATCATTGTCATAATCATCAGGTTCTTTTACAAATGAAAAGACCTTATACATTGGAGAATTCAACCCTTCAAAAACAGAATCTGGGTTTGTAAGATCCTGCTTAATTAATTTAAACACTCTTTTGCCATCAACCTTAGCCGATAGTAATCCTTTTACATTTTCCATTACAAAAACCGCAGGATGATGTTTGGCAATTATTCTCAAGTATTCTTTATATAAATGCACACGATGGTCGCTATTCGAAATCCCTTGATTCCTTGCCCTGCCAACTAATGAATATGCCTGACAGGGCGGTCCTCCAATCAAAAGAAAATCCTTACCCAGTGGTAAACTTTTTTTTATTCTTTTATCAATCTCCAGATGTTTTTCTTCAATTTCCTCAGGAGTATATCCGATAATATATTCTTTACCTCCACGTTTTTTGGTTTCGAGTTCGAAAGGAAGTTCGTAGTGCCAGGCTTCATTTTCTGCGCTCTTCCATTCTTTGGGATAGTCTTCTTTGAGTTGTTTAAATAGTCTTTCTTGCTGTCTGTTATTATTTTCTTTGATGTAGGAGTAATATATTTCAGGCACTTCATCCTCTTTAAACTGCCTGTAAAAACTTCTTAATCTTAATGTTTTATGAGCGTGTTTATCTTTTTCGATGGAAAGTTTTATGTTGAATACCCGGTTGCCATTATCATCGGTTACGGAAGAAAATCCTTCTCCCAATCCTCCCGGTCCGGCAAACAGATCTATTACGGGGATAGCCATAAATTTTGGTTTTATTATTTTTCAAAATCCTTGAAAAAATCAGAAAAAGAGATTTCAAGTGCATTAAGGAATTTTTTAATAGTCTGGATGGACACATTTCTACGTCCATTTTCTACACTAGCAATATAGGTTCTATCCAAACCTGCCTTAAATGCTAATTCTTCTTGTGAAAATCCTTTTTGCGTCCGGTAATATTTAATCTTTTTACCAAATTTTTCCTGTGGATTCATGAAGTATAAAAGTAGTTGAGTGTGACTCATGAGTCAACCGACTTTAAGTCACATATTGGGATTTTGTAGAATAATATTTATGAGTTTTTTTACAGATTCAACAAAAAGCTTTGGTTTTAACTCACATTCCCAAACCGTAATAACTTTCCAACCCAAAACTTCCAATTCAATTTTTTTTTCGCAATCCCGTTTTTGGGTGTCTTTGATTTTATCGAGCCACCATTCAGTTCTGGTTTTGGGAACCACGAAATATTTACAGCCTTTGTGTCCATGCCAGAAACAGCCATTTACAAAAATTACGGTTTTGTATTTGGGTAAAACAATGTCGGGTTTTCCGGGGAGGGTTTTTACATTTAAACGGTAACGAAATCCTTTAGCAAACAAAAACTTGCGCACCTGCATTTCAGGGTTGGTATTTTTCCCGCGTATGCGGCTCATATTGTAGCTGCGGGTTGTTTTTTTGTGCACGTCGGTCACTGTTCTGCGCTTAAAGTTTAAGGTTTAAAGTTTCATTTTTTAAATGACAATCGATTGGCGACTGGTTTTAATTTTGGCTGAAAATTTATTCCTATTGTCCGGTATAGGTGATTGATGGTTTGGCAAAGTAATTTTCTCTTTTCCAAAATCGCAGCAGGAAATCAATATCTTTTAAATACATTTTTCCGATCCCCCGCTTTAAAAACGGCAGTTTCGATTTACAATGTTTAATACAATATTTTGAAAGTTCTGTTGAGATTTCTTCCGATATAAACAAATCCATAACATCTTTTTCGCTTTCTTCAACGTTAAAATACGGATTATTGCTTAAAGGAAACGCACTATTTAAATTTATCGCAATTTCGGTTCCGCTGCCGGAATTAAAGAAAACAAGCCCTGTCTCAGCTTCTTTCGGGAAGTCAATTTGAGGATCGTTCATGTCTCTAAAATAACCATCTGCTCTTGCCCTTTCTTTTGCTTCTTCTATTTCTTTATCCGAAAGGTTTAAGGTTGCATTAAGATATTCCATATAATTTTTTATGAACTCGTTTATCGACATGCATAAATGCAATTTGTGAACCATTATTGAAGTCTAAAAAAGCATCAATATGTATTTTTAATGTTTGATTTGTTTCCTGTGTATTATGGTCGAGAAAATTAACCACCATCCGGCTTTCCAACGAGTTCTTTTCGTTTAAAACCAGGTCGGCATTAAAGTCGTTTTGAAAATAGACACCTGAAAACCACCATTCTTTCTGCCATTTCACAATTCCGATGTACATTATTGTATCCATCGAATTTAACAGGTGAGAATGGTCGAACGATTTTTGGGTTAATTTGAATTTTTTCCCCGATGCAATATGTTCAATAAAAATATTTAAATCATCTTGTCCTTTGTATAAAAAGAATCCTCTTATTCGGGGTGACATTTGCAGCAAATGAGAACTTACGGGATGTTTATCTCCTAAAATTCTTGCTGCCCATTCTTTTCCTTTCAGGCTCATTAAACTGGTGTGGCTTTTATGTAACAGTGAGTCTCTGGTTTCCTGTAAATAATGGTTTAGATTTTCATCGTCGTTTTCTTCAATCAGTTCCAGTTCCTGTTCAGCTAATTTTAGTGCTGTATCAGGATAAAAAAGATAGGTTTTAAAAAGAATAGTGTCAATTAAGTTTCGAACCGTATAAAAATCGGTTTCATTTTCATCGAGGGTATAAAACTGCTTAAGATGGTTATTCTCCAGTGCATATTCGTACTCATCCTCGAGAAGTATCATCACTTTTGCAGCTATTTCGGTAATAAAATCGTTGGCGGGGCTAATTACTTTTTCTTTTTGTACCGTATTCAAAAAATACCAGATTAAAAAAGCGATATCCTGCTCATTAATTTCCCCTTCAAAATATTCTTTTGTGTCGTAAAAAGGTAGTCTCTTTTTGTAATGTTCGAAATAGATTTCTGAAAAAGTTTTCCAGATATCTGTTTCTGAAATAATATCTTCGAAATAGGAAGCCAAAAAACATGAAAGTGCATCAATCTCCTGTTCGTTTAAATACATCAACAAAACGAAAAAATATTGCGATGATAAACTTTTTTTTATGGTGTTCGAAAGATTAAGGTAGTAGGCGTCTGTATCGGTTTGATTATTGTATGGTTTAAACTCCAGCCATTGTTTGATGTAAATTTTATTTTTCATAACGATTTAAATCTAATTACTGTTTAAAGCACCTTTTTTACTCCGGGAATTTGTTTTACCAGCCAGGCAATTAAAAAGCAGGCTACTAAAGCAATTGGCGCGAGTGTAACAAATTTTAAAATTTGAGGAATTTGCCAGTTTAAAAACAAAGCACTAATTCCCAGCAAAATCGGCGTATGAAACAAATAAACGCCATAAGCACTATTAGAAAGTTTTTTGGCAAAATTTGGCTGTTTATTAAATCGTTTTTTAAATATCCCAAATAAACCCAAGATCAGCGAAAAACCTACCAGTTGTTCCCAGATGGTATAAGAAAAACATTGCCAGGTAAATCCTCCCATAAATTTATCGGTGCCATTTTCTGCTGCTCCACCTAAAACAAAAATTAACGGGAATACGATAAAAATTAAAATCTGAGCAAAAATAAACCACTGTTTTCCCATTTTACTGTTAATTTTTTCCATCCAGTTATTTTGGTATGCAATTATTCCAAACGAAAAGAGAAAAATATATTGCAGGAAATGAGGGAATTGAAATTCTGTAATTGGTGATCCCCAACCAACAGGTAACCAAATACGAATAATAAACTGCCCTAATCCGATTAGAAAAGCAAGCAGTAAGATTTTCTGTGTGGTCGGGAACTTCATTTGTATTTTAAATTTTAACAGTCTAATCAATAAAAAAATGCCGGTAAAAATTAGCAATGCTTCCACAAACCACATTGGGCCAAAACCCCAGGCATTTGGATTAATAAGAAGTTCTGTAAATCTGATTTCTTCCCCAAAAATAAATTTATCGCGAATATAAATGGTTAAAGGAAACAGTAAAAAGTAAAATACTAAAAGGGGAATTCCCAGCCTTATTAACCTTTCTTTGAGAAATATTCTGGTTCCTTTTTTATTTAACGAGGGCAGGATAAAATAGGCCGATATAAAAAAGAACATGCCCATAAAAAATGCCTGATTGGTTGCGACAAATAATGCCATGAAGAAAATTTTCGGAAATTCTGCGTGCGATTCATTGTAAAACCATCCACCCGGCGCGCCATAAGTAATAATTAAGTGATGTAAAACAACCAATGCGATTAGAAAAATCCGGAGGTTATCGATGTAAAGGAGGCGGGATTTAGGCATGGATTTCATAATATATATTTTGTGATCTGATTTTTTGTCAATTTACGAAAATGATGCTGCAATGACGATTCTTTCCTTACTTCGTTACAGGGAGAATAAAAAGACAGACCTGAATAAGCCTGTCTTTCAATTTTAAATTAAGAATTATATTACACTTTTGGCAACTCCCACGGAGCGCGGTAAGTTGGTACCAAGTATCCGTTCGCTTCATCATCACCAATAAATTTGCTGCTATCCGTATCCCAATACAATCGTTTCCCGGTGCGGTGTGCAATGTTTCCCAAATGCGCAACACGAGCAGTATTGGCTGCAACAGTAATATTAGCATTCAGGTTTTGGTTTCGGGTTTTTATACCGTCAATAAAATTCGCCATGTGATAATCAAGACCTTTGCCACTTCCTTTAATAAGATCCACAGGATCCATTAAATTTTTACCTTTCTTTTTTTCAGGAATCACTTCCCAACCACCACGATCGACAACCAGAGTTCCATTGTTTCCAACAAAACCAACTCCATGATCGCGGCCAAAATAACCCCGATCTATTCCTGTTCCGTGATCCCATAACATGGTATGTCCATCGAATTCGTAAAGTGCCTGCAATGTATCGGGCGTTTCAGAGGCATCGTCATCGTAGCCAAATTTTCCGCCCATTGCCATTATTGATTTTGGAGAGGGATCGCCCATTCCAAATAAACCGTAGTCGATAATATGAACACCCCAGTCGGTCATTAAACCTCCTGCATAATCGTAAAACCACCTGAAATTGAAATGAAATCGGTTGGGATTAAAAGGTCTGAGCGGAGCGGGTCCTAACCAGAAATCGTAATCGACTCCTGCTGGTGGCAAACTGTCAGGTTTTACCGGAACCGGCTCCATCCAACCCTGGTAAGCCCAGGTACGAACGGTACGGATTTTACCCAGTTTCCCCGACTTTACAAAATCAACAGCATCGCGCCAATGTGGGTCGCTCCTTTGCCACATTCCCACCTGAACCACTGTATTGTATTTCGCAGCGGCACGTTCCATAATATTAATTTCCTCGATTGAATTACCAAGTGGTTTTTCGCAATATACATCTTTCCCGGCCTGGCAGGCTTCAACCATCGGTAAACAATGCCAGTGGTCCGGAGTGCCAATTATAATTACATCAATTCCAGGTTCTTCCAATAAATTCCGGTAATCTTTAAATCCTTTCGGTTTTGTACCCTGAATTTTTTCTGTTTCGGCAATGCGTTCGTTTAAAACATTTTCGTCAACATCGCAAATGGCGGCACATTCAGTATTTGGCTGACGAAGGAATGCTTGCAAATCAGCAAATCCCATACCTTTTGCACCTATTAATCCGCATACCAGTTTTTCGTTTGCACCTTTGCAAGCAGCCATTGGCATTGTTGAAGTCACCGCAACTGCTGCCGCTGCAAGTGTTGATGTTTTAATAAAATTTCTTCTGTTGCTCATTTTTAAGAATTGTCGGAAGACCGAAGCCGGAAGTCCGAAGTTATAGTTCTAATTTATTTTTTTTGTGAATGCAACCATCATATTCATCAGGTTGTATGAAAATTCATAAAGCTTTAAAAATTCTTCTTCTGAAATATAATTTCTTCTTTTAGCCTTATGAAGACATGTTACAACTTCTGCTAATGAACGAATTGCATAACCCATGAATTTCTTAAATTCCGGATTAGACTGACCGATGGATCCCTCAGAAATATTTAAAGCGACTGAATCAACAGCCCTTCTAATTTGAGAAGAAAGATTATAGATTTCTTTTGGAGGAAACTTATCGGATAGGACATTAATTTCCTCCCCAAAATCCATAGCTTTTTGCCAAATAATAAGTTTCTCAAATTTGAATTCCATCTTTTCCTTTATTATAACATCTTTTTTCTTCGGTCTCTCACCTTCAGACTTCCGGCTTCGGTCTCCCGACCTTCTTATTCCTTTTGCATTGCATCGTCAAATGCCACGTCCGAAGGTTCAAAATCAGAGTATCGAACAAAATCGCAAGCTTCTTCAGCACCAACTTCGCGGTTCATACCACTGTCTTCCCATTCCACCGAAAGCGGACCTTTGTAACCAATATCATTCAACGCACGAATTATGTTTTCGAAATCGATTTTACCCCGACCCAAACTTCGGAAGTTCCAGTATCTCCTGTTATCGCCAAATTCCATGTGTCCTCCAAAAACACCAACTCCCATCGGAACATCGCTCCAGTAGGCATCTTTCATGTGAACATGAAAAATACGATCAGCAAATTCGTAGATAAAACGAACATAATCGACGTGCTGATAACCAAAATGGCTTGGGTCGAAATTAAACCCAAATGCAGGATGATTATTTAAAGCCTTTAAAGTTAAATGAGCCGTGTGTATATCAAAAGCGATTTCTGTTGGGTGGGCTTCCAGAGCAAACTTAACACCTAGCTTTTGATATTCATCTAAAATTGGTTTCCAACGATTGGCAAAATCTTCATAACCTTTTTCAATCATTTCAGAAGTTACAGGTGGAAATGAATACAGTAAGTGCCAAATCGGGCTTCCGGTGAAACCAACTACTGTGTCGAGCCCAAGCATTTTAGCCACTTTCGCTGTTTTTATCATCTCTTCAGCCGCACGCTGGCGGACTCCTTCCGCGTCACCGTCTCCCCAAATATAATCTGGCACAATGCTTTTGTGGCGTTCATCGATGTTATCGGCAACGCACTGCCCAACCAGATGGCTTGAGATTGCAAATAGTTTAAGATCGTATTTTTTTAACAGAGCTAATCTTTCATTACAATAATTCTGATCGGCTTTGTAGATTTCCATGTGGTCTCCCCAAGTGCAGAGTTCTAACCCATCATAGCCAAAATCCTGCGCTTTTTGACACATGGTTTCAATGGGAAGGTCGGCCCATTGTCCGGTAAAAAGTGTTACTGGTCTTGCCATAATATTCAGTTTCAAGTTTTTAGTTTCAAGTTTCAAGGTGGTTTTGCGAGGCGTTTATTTCCCAAATTTCACCCATTTTGTTTCATCATCGTACCCGGCTTTTACAATTGTATCAATAAACTGCATTCCGCGAATTCCGTCTTCTACACCTGGAAAATCCAACATTTCTGCAGTTGGTTCTTCGTTATTCATTTTCGCACGAACAGTTAATGAGAAATTGCGATAAATATTTGCAAAAGCCTCTAAATAACCTTCTGGGTGACCACCAGGAACACGTGTATTATGAGTAGCTACATTGCTATTCATGCTGGTACCAACCCTAAGAACTTGCATTGGCTTATCGGGCCATTTAACAATTAAAGAATTAGGTTCCATTTGAGCCCATTCCAAACCACCTTTTTCACCATAAATTCTGATTTTAATTGCATTTTCTTCGCCGGCAGCAATTTGAGTTGCAATTAAAACTCCTTTTGCACCGTTGTCGAAACGTAGTAGTGCAGCCCCGTCATCGTCGAGTAAACGGTTTGGTACAAATACATTTAATTCAGCACAAAGCTCGGTTACTTTTAAACCCGTAATGTATTCCGCTAAATGGTGTGCGTGCGTTCCAATATCTCCCATAGAACCTGCTTTGCCCGAACGTTTTGGATCGGTTCTCCACGATGCTTGTGGATTCCCGGTATCTTCGAGTTTTGTGGAAAGCCACCCTTGCGGATATTCAACATATACTTTACGGATTTTGCCAAAATCGCCGTTGGCAACCATTTGTTTGGCATGTTTTACTGCCGGGTATCCAGAGTAAGTGTGAGTTAATGCAAAAGTTAATCCGGTTTCCTCAATTTTCTCTTTTAGTTTAATTGCTTCATCAAGTGTGAAAGTGATTGGTTTATCGAGAACAACATTAAATCCTTTTTCAAAAGCCATCATTGCCGGAGCAAAATGTACAAAGTTGGGTGTTACAATTGTAACAAAATCCATGCGCTCGCCAACTGGTAATCGAGTCTCTTTTTCAAACATTTCCTGATAGGTTTCATACACACGGTTATCAGGAAGAAAATAAAGTTTCCCTGAAGATTTTGAGATTTCCGGGTCAACACTAAAACAACCACAAACCAATTCAATTTGATTATCCATTAAAGCTGCCAGACGGTGAATTGCGCCAATAAATGCATCTGTTCCGCCACCGACCATTCCCATTCGAAGTTTTCTATTCATTATTATTACGTTTTAATTGATTCAGAATATAAGTACGTTAAAATTAGCAACTCTTTTGGAACGAAGCAACAGTAAAAGTTAATATAGTTACGAAGAATTGAAAAAGAACATGCTTATTTCAGAATGAAATTCAATAACATTTCATTAAATTAGCCAATTAATGTTGAAAATGATTTAATCCAATAAACCATGAAAAGAAGAAATTTTATAAAAAGTACAGTAGCCAGTGGAATTGCATTGACAGGTTTAACCGGAGTACTGGGAGCTTCTGCATCAGAATCGAAAGTATCTAATTCAGCAAAATTTAATTTGAAATATGCTCCAAATCTGGGTATGTTCAGGGAACATGCTGGCAAAGACCCAATTGACAATATTAAGTTTATGGCCGATCAGGGTTTTCGTGCTATTTTCGATAATGGATTAATGAAAAAGCCACCTGAACTTCAGGAGAAAATTGCAAACGAACTGGCACGACTTGGAATGGATTTGGGACCTTTTGTTTTGTATGCCGATTTTAGTGTTCGCTCGATGGTTCTTCGTAACGATGATGTGACAGAAATGTTTAAAAATAAAATGCACGAAGGATTGGAAGTTCAAAAACGAACGGGAGTTAAAACTGCTTTGGTAGTTCCGGGAAGATACGATGAAAAACTGGAGTGGAATTATCAAACGTCGAATGTAATTGAAAATATGCGGATGTGTTGCGATATTGTTGGTAACACCGGGTTGCAACTTGTAATGGAACCTTTAAATGCTCACACCAATCATCCGGGGCTTTTTTTAACCAAAATGCCACAGGCAAAAATGATTTGCGTTGCAGTGAATCACCCCAGTTGTAAAATTGTTGACGACATGTATCATCAGCAAATTACCGAAGGAAATATTATTCCAAACATTGATATGTGTTACGATTATATTGCGGCTTTCCATATTGGCGATAACCCCGGAAGAAAGGAACCGACTACCGGCGAAATCAATTACATAAATATTTTCAAACACATTTACGACAAAGGTTACGATGGTGTTTTGTGTGCCGAGCACGGAAAAAGTATATCGGGAAAAGAAGGAGAACTGGCTTTGATTGAAGCTTATAGGAAAGTGGATTCTTTTGAAGTGTAGTATCTAACCAATGAATATAAATTAAAAAGGGTGGCAATTGCCACCCTTTTTTTGTGTCCAGTTTGCTCATTAGGAGCAAGTTTTAGTGAGGGGTCGGAAAAATCCAATTACAATTGTCCCAAGATAACTGTCATAATTCCGAATATCTTTCAACTTTGTGGTTCAAAATCGAGAGAACCAAAAAGTAAAATTTGCGAAACTGTCAAAATTTTATGTTGGCAAATATCCTACTAAATGAGTAAATCTTACTTTTAAATCGTAAAAAGATAAACCAAATCGTAAATTTATTGTTAGGATTACGTAAATTGATAAAGAATTTATATTTAATAGAATCCAAAAATCAGCGTTGACAAGTTTATGTTAAAAGAAATAGCTTTACTAACACCACTATATGTCTCTTTATTTTGGGGTCTTGTTTTTCTTGTTCAAAACAGGGGCATCGACAAATCAAAGATTAATTTGGGCCTTTTAATGGTATTTGGGTTTTTCCTATACTTTTCACACATCATTTTTTTTAATAATTTCTATAAACTGTATTCGTATATCGAGAGTGTTTACATTTTTTCTATGCTATCGATGTACCCCATGTATTTTATTTATTTATTATCATTATCCACAAATAAAATAGTTCTGAAACGGCAATTGATACATTTTATTCCGTCCTTGGTTTTCAGTATTTCGGCATTAATTATAGCAACTATTTTAACTCCCGAAGAACGAATAATGTATGTAAAGGAAATGCTAATCGATAAAAATCTTAAAGGATTAAACCTCTCAACTTTAGTTGGAATTAAAGGACTTATATTTTTTTTAAGTAGGGCAGTATTGATTATTCAAGTTGGATATTATTTAACTTAAGTTTCCCATGTCTATCAAGCAGCTTCTGCAAGCTGCGACTCTATTAGTCTGAAGATTTTATTGTCTTCTGGTTTATTTTTCATCATATTGACAATCAGCTCATTAAAATCACCATCGATAAAATTGGCGATGATTTGCAACATTTCCAATATAAACCCCCAAATCCGGAGCGATATGGTGAGTTCCATTGCCTGGTCTTTTGCGTGTTCAAATAGTCCACCGATTGTTTCGTATGCTTCAAACCTTTTTGCCAGGCTGAATACGTTGTATTCAATCATTGCAATCGATATGTCGGCAATTTGTGCGTCAAAATCCTGCGATTGCGATTTGCCCAGCCCAAAATATTGTTTCGATTCCTTAAAGAACACTTCTATACTCCACCGGATACTATAAATTTCGTATGCTTTCAAAATACCAAGTTTTAGGTTCGTCGACGACAAAAGGTGCCACTTACCGCGCTTGCTTGTTTTGCAGAAATACAGTTTAAGCGGAAAAGATTTGTATTTCACCTCCACCTCGGCACAATAAAAATGGAGTGCCCTGACCCACTTTACTTTCTTTCTCTGTTTCATCAACTGAGACAATTCTTTTGCTGTATAGGTTTTGCCTTGATAAGCATATTTTGCTTTTGCC
>Ga0307989_1001063_pt1 | contig 15581 bp, 13 predicted proteins | sample EllFjometagen185_FD_203164 | JGI IMG/M metagenome (GOLD analysis project Ga0307989, IMG submission 203164) | Marine microbial communities from Ellis Fjord, Antarctic Ocean - #185 | ecosystem: Environmental > Aquatic > Marine > Unclassified | place: Southern Ocean | collected 2014-10-08
GATCCAGTAAGTCTTCGACGGCGACTGTTGCTCCATCATGGTCCTTAACGTTCTCTTTGACTTGGTCTATGAATTTAGCAGATTCTTGCACGGAGGCTTCCCGCTTGATCTCTTTTTCAGATTTCTGTTTCTTGATTTCCTTAACGGTAAACGCCAGAAACCCTCTTTTTTTCAATTCCTGAACAAGTCCAGGACTGACATGGGTGAGCTTTTTTAATGACTCGGGGAATGAATGCAGTTCCAGAAGTATATCGCCTGCTTTTGCTTTCTCAATTGGGGCATCATACCTTTTATCATTTCTTTTAATAATAGCATTTACACCTTTGAAGTTATGTTGTAACCATTTGCAAGCCAGGTCATCCATTGGTTGAAATCTTTCGGTAAATTTTGTATACCGCAGAATGATCATGCTTTCTTTTAGGTTTTCTAAAAGTACATTTTCCAATTGAGATGTCGCTACAGCCATTTTAATCCGTATAATAAAGGTGTTTTCAACTCCGATAAAAAATCAAAGTCTGTCCGCTACAAAAGTTAGCCGTTTTATTAGGGATCCAAGATGCTTCAAACATCCAGTCAATAAAACAATTAAGAATATCTTCAGTTGACTATCAATAACTTCATCATTAAATCATAACCGAATTGAATGATTCAGTAAAACAATAAAAAAAAATCGCTATATTTTCAGTTACTAAATGGTACTGGTACCGAAACTTTCAGCTGCTTTTTGATACCTCTGACCTTTCACTGAACCGTTTCATGATATACGGGACAAAAAACTTGTTATCAAGAAGGTCTTCTGTCACTTTACTTTGCAATTTTCCATTTTTTATTTTTTTATTTTTTTCAGATTCTTCAAAATTGGATTTTATTCTGTAATCCTCTTTAAATAGAAGAAAAAGCCCAGAAATAATTTCGAAGAGCAGATCTTCCACTTCCAAAAGTTGGGGTTCTTCGCTGATATTCCGGTTCAATTCCAACTGCTTCTCTATTTGATAGAGTTGGTCAGGACTGAGGAATTTTGCCATTAAATTTTTTTCATCGTCGTTATAGATTCGGAATTGCCCGCGTTCCCCCTGCCCGGGGCTGATCTGTTCCTGAATAAGGTATTGCCAGTATCGGATTATTCCGTTGATCTCCTTTTGATATTTTCTTTTTTGCAGGGTAATCAAATCTTTGACTTTCTTTTCTTCATTGTCAATTTTCTTCAAAAACGGGTCTGTACAGGTTTTAAGAAACAGGCAGATATTGCTGCTTAGTTTTAAACGCTCACGTTTTTCGTAGATTCTTTCTGTTAAATGCTCAAGAGAGGAAGATTTGGATGTTAATACCTCCTGGTACAAACTTTTGGTATCCAGCAAAATTCGCCCATAGGTTGAATCTAATTGTAGTTCATTCCTAGGTAGACCTGGCAGCAGTCGCGAAAAACTTTCGATTTCCTGAGGCGTTATATTGGAAGCTAAAAATGCGATGGCCATATCTTTTTCTGAAATGGTAGATTTTTTTAATATTCTTTTTACATTGTTTGATTGAGTTTCTTTAAATTTTTCAGCAGCACCCACCGATGCTCGTTCAATTAACCAAAAAATAGAAGATTCATTTTTGGCAGATTTATTACTATCATCTTGGATTTCTATAAACTCTTTGAGAATTTGAACAAATATCTCTTGAACATGAGGGTATTCCTGTATCGTTTTTAAAAGATCTGACTGGAATGATTTTTTAACTTTAAGTAATGCCATGGCGGATACTTGTTTGGAACTCAACTCATTTCCAATTTGCTCTTGCAGCTCTTTTTCCACTCTTGTCAGGGTATTTTTTTGGGTTGCTAATAACAGGTTGATACTTTTAATTACCTGTTCTGCTTCAGGAGTGGACTTGTTCTCTTTTAAGTAATTATCAAATTGTGTCGATAGGTCCATTGACCCCAGATCTTCAGCTAAAAAGCGAAAAAAGAAACGCTGTGCCTTCTTGTATATGGATTTTACATTTTCATACCGTTTGTTTATCTGTTTGTTATTGTCGAGTAGAATCTTCTTTAATATTTCCAGATCCGGCTTGGATTTATAATCCAAAAAAGCGTTATGAACATCATAATTCCATTCATTCATCTGAGCGATATGTTGGTGCAGCGTCTTTGAAACCTGGGGGATTTTCGTTTGTTCCAATTTCAAATCTACAACCGCACTGACATCCTCCTTGGCTGTCTTATGGTATCTTTTTGTCAGAGCCTGTCTGATATCGGCTTCTATTTGAAAAACGGCATAATAGTAATGAATGGATTCATACATGTGGGATGTGCCGTTGAGTTTATACTTTAAAAGGCTCAGCACTGTAAAAGACTCAATATTGTATTTACCGTATATATGACCGACCTCTTCATCCACTTCTTCAAGAACCTTCATGACTGCTTTGGCCTGATAGTGGCTATCAGCGAAAAAATCGAGCTGTTTTTCCAAGGCAGGGAAACGTGCTGCCATTGTTTTTAAAACCTGTAGCGGGGCAGTCCGATCATTCAGATTTTCACATCCTTTTTCCAATAGAGATATTTTCTGTTCATAAAAAGTGACTTGATCGGATTGCTTATCCTGCAGGGATTTGATTTTCTGCCGATACACCTTCCTGAGACCTTTAAATTCCTGAATAATTGCATCTAATTCATCTACACTATCGATTCTTAGATTTGACAAATCCTTCAACAGTGCGGATTTTACTTTCTGCTCTTGCTCAAAAGCTTGTGAGATTGTGTCGAATTTTGCTTTATCCGTCTTTCGAGAGGGTCCAATTTCTGCGTATTGGCTGGCAATTCCATGAAACGATTTGCAGATGGATACAGCTACAGGATACAGCTGTTCGTTTTGCGACCGGATATTGCGAATGATGCCATTTTTGATTTTCTCAATCGCGGGGAACAGAAGTGCGGGTCCATCTTCATTTTTCTCACCCTCAGCAACTTCCTTTGCATTAACAATTTTAAAAAACACATCTCTTTGGATTAAGAAAATTTGTTTGTTGATAATTTCGTCTGCTCTAGCCTGAATTGCCTTTCTGTTTTTTTCATCATATTGATTGCTGGTCAATAATGTGGCAACCCGTTGCTGGATCGTAAAGATTTCTCTATACGTTCCCATTAATCTTTGAAAGATCTCAGCTTGATTAACCAATGTCAGCGTAATATTTCTAACCTTTGGAATGACATCCTTACTATCCAGTGCTTCGAGTGCCTTGATGATCGATTCTGACACTTGATGAATCTTGTCGGCAATATCCGGAATATTTTTTAGCTTAGCATCCAGTATGTCAGGAGCGATGATTCCAGCAGGTTGTTCTAACATGTTTTTAACTCGAATTATTCAGCGAATGAGACGTTTGATGATCATATAAACAGAGCGTAACAAATAACCATTTTTATGTAAAATATGAGGCGTCTGATTATAAACCTGATGATATAGTTATTCGATGAAATTTTTTCTGATACTTTTTTGAGAAATACGAATCTATTTTGAGTTGTGATTTGAGAAATAATTGAGACGATAGTCAGTACACAATGTTACCAAATAAATTAAGCTGCTCCTTTAACTTGGACCATTCGGGAATTGTTTGATCTAACAAGGCATAAAATTTTGGTGAATGATTAGGTTCAATTATATGGCATAACTCATGGGTGATTACGTATTGGATACAACTTTTTGGGGTTTTAATTAATTCTGTATTTAGAGTTAAAATACCCGATTTAGAACAAATTCCCCATTTTGATTTTAGATGTCGAATTTTGAAAAATGGCTTTTTGATATCATGTTTTGTGAATGAACTTAGGCTCATTTCTATTAACTTTGAATAAGTAGTTTTTGCATGGGATAAATACCATTGTTCCATTAGAAATCTGACTTTTTCTGATGTTTTTTGATCATTAACAGTAACCTGAAAGTACCCTGCAATGAGTTTAACCTGATCTTTATTGCCTTTTTGAATCTTTAGTCGATACTGTTTTCCCAAATATAAGTGGCTTTCGCCACTAACAAATAGCCTAGGCTGAGCAACAGGTAGGAATTGCTTGAAAAATTGTATTTGCTTAAGTATCCAACTTCCTCTTTTTTTTATTTTCTCCCTGATTTTAACAAGATTTGTTGATTTTGGAGCGATAGCAATGATCCGTAAATCAGGGTAGACAGAAAGCGAGAGATGTTTTCGATTGGAAAAGGCATATTGGTAGTTGATAACAGATCGGCCAAACTGAATAGTGTCATCAATAAATTTAAGTTCCATTTTTATATTTTGTCTCTTCTTTTGGCAACTTGTATGATCGATTCCAATATAGTATCGATATCTCTGTTTGTTAGCTCTATCTCGTATTGTCCCTTAATATTGAATAAGTAATCTTCAAGCTCATTTAAGATAGAGTTTTCAACGTCTACATTGGTCGTCCAATCTCTAATTTTATGCTGGTTAATGATCTCTTCACATTTAATAGACATTTCTGCAATCAGTATCTCTAGGTCTGTTTTATCATTGTTGCTTCCATAAGCTGTTACATGCTCACTAACAATGTCATAATAGGATCGTGCGTCCTTGTAGCTCTTTAGTATTTCTGGGTATTCGCCTTGTCCTCCTCCTTTTGCCTTAGTTAGAATTTGTCTGACTTTTTCCAGGTATTCCTTATCAGAAAGGCGCTTTGCTCGATGTTCATCAATGGCATCTTGAATTACTTTTGATAATCTAGCGTAAAAAATGGGATCTTCTTCCATCTTTTCGATAATTGTCTTTCGAATTCTAGATAGAATAGTATCCGCTTTAGCGACATCACCTTCGACTGTTTCCAGCTCTTTCTCAAATTCGGCAGACTCAAATATACTAACAGGTTCGATAATTTGTTTTACTTCATCTGCTTTAATATGTTTATTTACCATGTTACGAATCTGGCTTTCATAAGCCCGATAGTCAATTGTTTCAGAATATCGCTGCTTCACTGCGGTTCTCAAATTTCTGAAATCTTTTAGATCTTTGATATATTTTTGAATAGTTAATTCTGGAGTATTTTCATGGAATCCTGAATTGGCTAAAGCAATTTGTAAGGTTTTGGCATAGGCGTTGAGTGTTTCATAGAAGTGCTGGCGAGTATCCTCCGGTTCTAAAAATCGTTGCATTATTTCTATATCGTCTTTGTTAGAAACGGTTTTAAACACCTCCCATAAATTGGCATGACGTTGGGGTAGCTTGGCAACCTCTTCTTTGGAATCTGTAAATATATTTTGTAGATCTTCTTTATCAAAAGCTTCCAGTTCACTGTATACTTCAAGTGCTTCATTCAGTTCTCCGAAGATGCCGCGATAATCAATAATAAATCCTTTATCTTTCCCGTCAAACAGGCGATTAACACGCGCAATTGCTTGAAGTATATTATGATCTTTCAAACGTTTGTCGATGTATAAAACCACATTTCTGGGGGCATCAAAGCCGGTAAGAAGTTTATCCACCACAATGATGATCTCTGGGTCTCCCTCTTGTTTGAAAGCATCTGTTACTGACTTAACATATTTCTTCTCGCTGCCATAACGGTCCATTATTCGCTTCCAGAATTGTTGAATCTCGGGAATGGTAGATTCGTCAACAGACGTATGATTTTCGCGGGTATCTGGTGGTGAGATAACAATCTCAGATGTCACTATTTCAAATTCATCCAGATATTTTTTATATTTAAGCGCCATCTCTTTGCTGGAGCAGGCCAATTGTCCTTTTAAACCGGAACCTTTAAAATTTTCAAAATGAACGCTAATATCATAGGCGATTTCTGCAATGCGCTGATCAGTTTTAGTGAGTTCCTCTTCCTTTCTGAATTTTCGTTTCAGATCGACTTTCTGTTGATCAGTTAATCCTTTGGTAATACGGTCGAACCATTTATCCAAAGCTTCTTTGTCACCATGAAGTTCACTCATACGCCCTTCGTACATCAGAGGAGTGACTGCATTGTCTTTCACAGCTTGATCCATGGTGTACTTGTGGATAAACCCTCCGAATTTGTCAGCGGTACTTTTGTCTTTTTTTAAGAGAGGTGTCCCAGTAAAACCGATATAACAGGCGTTGGGGAATATCGATTTCATCTTGGCGTGGGCGATTCCGTATTGAGAACGATGGCTTTCATCCACCAGAATGAATATATTACGACCTGGGTCTTTAAATTTTTTCTTTTTACTCGCGGCCTCAAATTTATCAATGATGGTGGTTATAATATCTACTCTTACGACCTTTTTGGATTTTTGATTAGGTATTAATTCCGGCGCAATTAGCCCAATCAAATGTTCCCCGGTGGTTGCTTGAGCCACTGTTTTACCACAAGATAAAAACGTTTTGTAGATTTGATCGTCCAAATCAACTCGATCAGTAACTAAAATGATTCTTGGATTTACAATCTCTGGTTCCAGTACAAGTGATTTCGCTAGCATGACCATTGTCAAAGACTTCCCCGATCCCGTGGTATGCCAAATGACACCACCGGCACGTGGCTGGTCACCCCGAGCGGTTTTGATTTTGATGATGGTTTCTTTAATGGCGAAATATTGCTGATAACGGGCGATTTTTTTTATAGCATTATCATAAACAATGAATTTATGGATCAATTCCAGCAAACGTAAGGGACGTAACAGATAATAAAGGGAACGATCTTGAACAGTGGGTACCCGATCTTCAATTTGCTGTGTTTTAATTAATTTTAGCAATTCAGGGTCGACATTTTGGTATACGCGTTCGCGGGTTTCCTTTGATAACGGACGATTGATTAATTGGGTAACCAATTCTTCGTGTTTTTGCTGTTGAGAGGCAGTACCGTCTTCTTTCCAAATTGACCAAAACTTTATGGGAGTACTGCAGGTTCCGAACATTGCCTTATTCTGGCAAATGGAGAGAATGAGTTGATTATAGATGAATAGATGGGGAATTTCATCTGGCATTTGATTTCGAAGACTCTGGCTGATGCCTTCGGAAATGGCGTCTTTTTTGTCCGGTCGTTTACATTCGATTACCACCAGTGGTATTCCATTTACGAAGAGCACAATATCAATTCGCCGGGTTTGATAACTGCGAACTTTCTCTACTACAAATTCAGTTGTGATATGGAACAGATTATTGTCTGGATTTTCCCAATCAATATATTTTAAAGAGAAGCTTCTTGTATAACCGTTGATGGTTTGTTCAAGACTTTTCCCCAGGGTTATCAAATCATATATTGCTTCATTTATTATATTTTGATTTAATCTGTAAAATCGAAATATAAAAACAAGTAGTATCGTTTTGCTTCCGAAATCAAATTATAAATTCATAATTATCAAAAAAGTTCCAAGTATGATTCAAAGACGAATACCTTATTCCGTTTAAACCCGGTGTACTCTTTCAAAATTCCCTGGGAAACAAATTCATTGATGAGCAGGTTAGTTGTGCTGATTGCTATTCCGAACTCTTTTGCAATAATGGAGCTTTGAATGATCGGTTTCTTGAATAGATATCGTAATAGACGTAGCGCATTTTCAGATCGACGTCCCAGTTTATTTACCTCTTTTTCTAAACGTTTTTGCAATTCCAGGATCGCTTGGAAAGTGTGGATTCCCTTTTGGGTCGTTTATATGATAGCTGTAAGAAAAAATCGGACCCATTGCATTAAATCATTGTTACGTCTGACATTGGAAAGAGCATCAAAATAATCGAGTCGATGGTTTTCCAGGTAGTCAGAGATGTAAAGTGAGGGTTTGATTAATAACCCATGGCTAATCAAATAGAGTGGTATTAATAGGCGACCGATGCGACCATTTCCATCCAGAAAGGGATGGATGGTTTCGAATTGATAGTGGCTAATGGCAACACGAATTAAGTGTGGGACTTGTATCTCAGAATTGTGCCAAAAGCTCTCTAAATCGGTCATCAACTTAGATATTTCAATGTGTTGGGGAGGAATATATACTGCGTTTTCGGGTTTGGAACCCCCAATCCAGTTCTGCGATCTTCGAAACTCTCCGGGAGATTTATGCTTACCACGACCGCTTTGCAGTAAAACCGCATGAGTCTCCCTTAACAAACGAGATGATAGAGGGAGATCTGTTAGTTTTTCAAGAGCGAAATTCATGGCATTGATATAATTTTGTACTTCCTGCCAGTCATCACGCTTTTCAGGGGCTAGCATCTCTTTTGCCATTACAGCTTCATCAACCTTTGTCCGCGTGCCTTCAATACGGCTGGAAAAACTGGCTTCTTTGGCGATGTGCATCTCAATGAACAGGTCGATATCCGGTACGATGACAGAGAAGGCATTCAACTCACCCAGTGATCGGGTCGCCTCTTCCAACAAGGTATTTATATGGGCGTTATCCCAAGTCCACTCCAGGTTTACTGGTGATGGTGAAAAGGATTGATAGTTGTTTTGTGGTTGAAACGTTCCTGCCTGAAAGGATTCAAGTTTCATAGGTCTTCCGGGTCGGGTTTAACACGCTTTTTTCCTGTAAGCAGTTGCTGCATCAAGCCTTTTTTTTGGCGTTTCAAGGCTTCCAACTGCTTTTGGTGGAGTTCGATCTCTTTGTCTATGTATGAATTCAAAAGAACAATTTTTTCTTGCTCTTTAATTGAGGGAACTGGAACTTTTATAAGAGAAAATTCCTTCCAGCGTAAACTGCCCCTCCTGTCGACAGAAGAATTTGTATTGATTTTGAATATATGACGATAAGTATTTGTTTTAAAAAGTAAGTATATAAAATCAGGGAGAACGATCTCTTCATTGATTTTGAATACCGCATAAATCGGACTAACAATTCCTTTTGATGCATGTTTTAAAAGGCCAATAGAGCCTTCTTCAATGTGATTACAAGGGAATCCGAATTCATTTTTTTGAATAACTTTATAATTTGATGTATCATCACTAAATATTTTTTTTCCGAAGTATTCCAATGAATTTACAAAACCATCATATTTGGAGCATGACAGCACAGTGAGCTTTTCTCCATTTATATTTCTCCTTGTCTTTTCAATAGCGATTTCACGAATAGAGTACTCATTCCAATCTGATGGGTAACTGTAAAATTTTGATTGGATAGTTTTACTTTTACTGTTAAATTCCTTGAATCTCTTTTTTCCTTTTAATAATTGAGTCCGCTCCGAAAAGTGTTTTTTCGGACGAGCTTGGGTTGGTCAGCAAAACACGAAAAAATTCATGTTCACTTTTGATCAGGTAATTTTTTTATTTTGAGTCAGTTCATTGTATCAGATTATTCATTTTGAGTTCTCTTGTTTCGGTCACACATCGGGTTGGGGTTTCTTACCCGCAAAGTGGGACATGATTTATCATAATTTTGGTTTTTTTTCTTAAATCAAAGCCACTTCAGGCTGATTATCCGATTTGGATACGTGTTTTTTGATCCGAATCAGATTGGTCCATATAGTTCTGGAAACTGCCCAGATTTTGTTTTGAAATAGGCCACGATATCGGGTTTTATTGTTACGAGTATGAAAGCAGAGCTGAAAAATCGTTGCTTCGACATTGTTTCGACGATTTTTCACCTCAACGGGTAGGTTTTCTATGGCTTTTCGCCGTTCGTTACTTTCAATTTCTGCTGGCTTGAAATAACGCCACTTACCAGAAGGTAGCTTGATTTTATAGTGATTGGCTTTGTATTGGGTAGCATTATTCGTTTCACCGGTCTTCCTGTTGAATACGCGTAGACCGTTGTCCGTCTTTATCAATTCAAAATTACCTTTGGTGCCTTGGATACCCGTGAAAATCATATTGATTTTATTGATATCACCGTATTTTGCGTTTTCTGGAGATTGATAAGCACCATCCATGTGGGCGTCTCCAATCGGACCGATTACATCTTTGACGTTATCTAAAGCCGATTGTACATAGTCGTTATCAGCGTGTGTAGCTTTTTCTGCCTGAATATCGATAACGAGATTCAGTCCAGTGTCATTACAAGTTTCCGTAGCATTGAAGCTAAATCCGTTGACAACCTTGTTACTTTTTTTTCGATGAGCAGCGTCTGTGTCATGAGGCGATTGGATGGAATCGGCGGAGATCTCTTTGCCAGGTTTAAGTTCTGTTTTATTCTCTTTTATTTCGTACTGTTCACTTAAAATTCGTTCCACAAGAAAATATTTAGTGCTGTCAGAGTCGTCATAGTGTTGTTGAAGATGAAGTAGCAGTTCTCCCAATTCAACCAATTTTTGGGACTTTTCATCTTCAGACATGGGGTAGACAATTTGATTGGGTTTTTTCTTACACAGTTCATTGAGTAGTTTGCTGTCATTATCGCCGAGCTTGCTTTTCGATTCTGCAGAGAGTGATTCCCAGAAGGCCTGAAGACACGAGATGATCAGTTGTAAGCGGGAACACCGGACAATGTTGGAACCAATAAGCTTGCTATCCATACGTACCTTATCGCCGTTGACATCGAAGATATCGGCTTGGGTTTTTGTCAATGTTTTAAATGTCTCATAGATTAGATCTCGCCCATGTTCGACGTTGTAGCGATACACCATTTGCTTAAATGAGTAGTAAGTGGAGGGAGCAGGCACTTTGTCGCTGAGATTTTCAAACCCAAGAGCTTTCATAACTGTGAGATTAAAATGGGCTTGTTCAAATAATTGTGCGTCGCTCCATCCAAAGCCCGCTTTAATTGACATCATAGACAATAGGATTCGGACAGGTGCATTGCTTCTTCCCATGTGGTCATGATAAAGAACGTCAAAGTGGCTCTCATCAATACGATTGGTTACATGTTCAAAAAACTGGTTGTGCCAGGCTTTGGGATCACTGAGAGTTTCAGCTCTCTTCTCATCAAGATTCATAGAGAAGTTACGGAAAAAATCGATCTGACTATTGGTTGTAGATTTTTTGAACATCTGGGCTCTTTTTTGGCAAGTTGATAAATATATTTTATAATATGAGTTAATTATATACTATTTATCAGATATTGCAAGCTATTTTTATACTTTTTTTATCTTTTCGACTTTCCGGAGTGGACTCATTATTGCAAAAAAGAGAAAAATAGTTATTAAGCAGGAGCTAAAAAACAAAAAAATACAATTTGGGCATACCAGAAACACTTCATATTCTAGATATTTTGGAAGAGGCAAGCTATCTAATAAGCTGACACATAAAAAAATATTAATCCTAGGTGTTGGGGCTATAGGTAGTAGTATGTCTGAACTGTTGGTTCGCGGTGGAGCAAAAAGTCTAACCCTCTCCGATCTTGATTTCGTTGAACCTGGCAATATTTGTAGATCGAAATACTTATTAAGTGATGTTAATTCCTTAAAACCTATTGCGCTAGCGAATACACTATGGAGTATTTCTCCCTATGTTCAAATAGAATTTTTGCCAAATATTCTAAAGGTTCTATCTAATCAATGTGAACTATATGAAAAAACAAGAAAAGAGTTGAATCAATTTGATTGGATTATCAATTGCTCGACTGATATGGAACTGGCTTATATGCTCGATCAAATGAACATAAAAGCCAGAGTGTTCGATTTTTCTATTTCAAATGATGCCAAAGAGTTTGTAGCTGTGACTGGAAGTTCAATTGTTTCCAGGAAAAACAGGTTTTATAATGACCTTGATTCCAAAGAGGCTGATTTTTATGAAGGTGCAGGCTGTTTTAGCCCAACGTTTAAAGCATCATATGTTGATATTAGTGCATTGTTACAATTTGCCATGAAAAATATTAATTATCGTTTGGAAAATAATATTCAGATGACATCATTTATCATTCGAACAAAAGAAACTCAAAAAGGGACAATTGAATTCAATCTACAAACCGATTAGTTACATTCAAGAGGAGCTGGATTTAAGAATTTTGATTCCAGATAGACTAATAGAGAAGATGCGAAAAATGGTGACTAAACATTTTCCGAATGAATTTGGTGGCATATTCGTGGGTTATTACAGTGATAATAAAAAGGAGGCAAAAATTGAAGATGTTTTATGGCCTAATCAATTTATTAATTCCCCTCAGACGTTTATACGAGTTCCCAATGATATAAATGCAGCACTCAAACGAATGTATAATGAATCAAATGGACGATTAATCTACCTTGGGGAGTGGCACTCCCATCCCCTGGGTCCTGACTCATTTAGTATTTTAGATTTTGAGGCTATTAAATCGATTGCTCAAGACAAAAAAATTAAGATCGATCTGCCGTTGCTATGTATTTGTTTCTGTCATCGGGAAAAAAATAACTTTCGTTTTTACGTATATCATGAAAACCAACTCTTTAACTTTGAAAAGGAGTAGAATGAAAAAGGTCTTATTTGTTTTAGCTATGTTATTAATATCATTATCGTTGGTTGCGAAAGCAACCAGCCAAAATGTACTTAACGAAAGAGTGAAAACTTTAGAAAAAAAATTGAATTAGAGATTTTTAAAAACCAGTTGTCATTTGAGAAATCAAAGTTTGATAAAGCCAATTTTGATTCCATTACTAATTCAATTGAAAAGATATACGAACAAAAATACCAAGAACTAAGTCTTCGATTGGCTCAAAGAGAGTTTTATTGGACTATTGGTGGTGGGGTTATCGTGTTTATTGTACCTATTGTATTAATATTGATTGTCAGGTATTTCACAAAACAGACTCAGCAAAAAGTTGCAGAACTTGCAGAAGGCAATGTTAAAAATTTAAAACAGATTGTGATGGATTATGAATTTGAGAGCCAACTTTGTAAAAAAAGCAATATCCTAATTTTGAGTGAGAATGAGCGAGAGAAGAATCAAATGATCAGTCTCATGAATCAGCTGCAGTTCAAAAAATATAAATCTGCAACGGTTAATGATATCTGGGTAGTTTCTCAAAAAAAGTATCAAAATGGCTTTAATGAAGACGAATATGATCTTTTGGTATTTAATCACATTAACGAAGAGCTAATTAATGAAATTCTTATTAAGAGTGCCAAAGAAATCTTTTTGAGCTATTACACCAATGGGCAACAAACTATCATAGATCGTAACAGGATAAATTTTGCGAATTCAAAGTTTACTTTTTATGCCCGTTTAATGGAAATTTTAAAATTTCACTATCTGACGGATTTGATTTGATACATATAGCACAGACTTATTTGATGCAAAAAATCACCCCGTCAGCTGCTTTAGAATATCATCCAGTGCTTCCTCGGCGAGTTGTGCCATTTCTTCGTCTGTTCGGTCCTGAATCGGGTGGGGGATAAAAATGGCTGAAGGGTCGATGCCTAATGCTGATGATTGGGCAGCTGCTGCTGCCATGAACTCATCTGAGGCGATAAATACACTGGGAATATTTCTGCTTTCCAGGTTTTTCATGTCATGCACACTGCATGATGTACAGGAGCCTCAATCCGCTAAGGCTTCAATGACCAGATCACACTCGGTGGCAATGGTTTGAGCCAGTTCGGTGGGGATGACTCTGGCGAAGGTGGGTTTTTTATATCTTTTAGTGAATATATTGCGACTTCCCAATAACTTTTCGAGGGCATCTAAAAAAACATCACCTCTGGCTTTTGAAATGTCGAGTAACCCTATTGTTTTGTTTTTCAGCGTTTGAGGTCTGGGTAATCTGGCCATAGTTGCAGGTTTTAGCTCTGATGTTGGATCGAGCAGTATCGTTTTAACTGTCATGATAAAATCTCCTTGGATACCATCTGACTACCGGTTGGACCGCTGGCAACCCAACCGCTGATAGCCGCTGAAAAACGTCCGGCGGATCCGCCGGCGTGAACGATTATTAACCCATCTTCTTTGAATTTAGGAATTACCGGGATATCCGCGAACTCAACGGGTAATCCCTCTTCAATCCCATTTGTACCACGGACTATATCACTGCCTTTGAAAGTGAGCAGCTTTTTCAACTCCTGTTTGAGACGATTTTTTGACCAACCCGCCTCTTTAAAAACATTGGCATGTTCTGGTGAAACAACCAGAATAGCATCCGCTGCCATACAGATCTTTGGATGGGTGATAGATTTTAGACAACCGGCAAAAGACCGGACTAGCGACTCCGGTGTACGGGATATTTGGTCATAAATTTCACGCAGTCCATGACCAGCAAAAAGGGTGACAGTGGATGAATTATTTGCATAACCATATTCATCTGCCAGCGAATTCCAGGGTGAATTCTCTTCATCTTCAGCAAAGCAAAAACTAAATTTGCCTGGATTTCCCAGCGTTGCCCGATCTACTTCTCCCGGTTTTCCGCCACCCACGTTACGAATCACCAGTTGTAGAGCTCTGCCAATCGTCGCATTGGCTCTATTACCCTGACCCAAGGCATTGATGCCTGAATTCATGTTGATTGATCTTCTGACGGGTCCATTTACGATAACAATAGGTCCGGAAAAGTATGTGGTGGCCAATAATCCGTGCATACAGAATGCGTCCAGACAGGCAGCCTCAATTGCCGCTATGACCACCGGTAGATATTCCGGTTTACATCCAGCCATCACAGCATTAATCGCAGCCTTTTCTACGGTGCATTTTCCATAATTGGGAGGGATAATGCCAATAACCTCCTCTGATTCTCTTTGGGTGCCTTGCATCATTCGTAAAACACGTTCCCGGGTTGGAGGTACAACCGGCAAGCCATCAGTCCAACCACGGTCAAAGCAGGCTTCGATATCATCTTCTAAAGATGTGAGTTCAAGCTGGCGGGATTGAAAGCGGGTTGTACCGAAGCGAATGGAAAGTGCTTCCCAGACACCGGGTTCCACAGATTTTGACCCGCAGCCGGGTCTTTGATCAGGCAGCTCATCACCCAATGAGGAAATACCGGTTAAGGATTGCCACTCTTTTTTGTGCCAGCCAATTTGCCGACCTATCTCTTTTCCCCCTTCTACTTTAATCAGGGTCGGGACCGTTTCGATATTGAGCTGGAAAGAGATCTCAAGACTCTGATCATCAATCACATTTTCTACACTCTCCAGAAAATTTGAATCATCCTGAGAATAAACTGACAGCTGTGTCGTCTCTTTACTTAAAATCGCCATAACCGGTTCAATCATCGTGCAGGTAGCACATTCTCTCTTGACAACCAGGATGAGTCCGTCTGATAGTTTCTGCATGGGTTTTTAGGTACTTTGAGGTGAGAACGATTGCGTTTTGAATTAAATGGCGATAATCAATTGGATCATCCTGAATAATAGGAAAAAACCTTTTTAATGTCAAGGGATGATTTACTTTGTGATGAGCTACAATTCCAGAATGTTATGGGTTGGGATGGGGTCGATAAGACCGGATCAAAGGAATTGGATCTATATCAGGAAATACTTGAATTTAACCCTGTTTTAGTTTAGTAACAATATGGTAAATATCAGTAATACCTGGTTAGGTATTTGCGACTTAGTCGCTGAAATGTAATCACTGACTCTTTGCATATGAATTTGAAGAATTTCTAAGCTTGCTTCGCGAAAAACCGCCAAACTCGTTCGTGTCTCACTCAAACAAGGCTTATTTTCGCTACGCTTCACTAAGAAATTCTATTCAAATTCTTATCAGCACGATTCAGTGATTACATTTCAGCTTTTGCAAAATTCTAACCGGACATTATTGACATTTTTTAGGTTTTTCACCCATGAACGATTA
>Ga0307989_1001064_pt1 | contig 15573 bp, 9 predicted proteins | sample EllFjometagen185_FD_203164 | JGI IMG/M metagenome (GOLD analysis project Ga0307989, IMG submission 203164) | Marine microbial communities from Ellis Fjord, Antarctic Ocean - #185 | ecosystem: Environmental > Aquatic > Marine > Unclassified | place: Southern Ocean | collected 2014-10-08
TAAATTTAAGTATCCGGACTTTAAAAAAGCCCTGGAAGAAATTAAACCCAGAAGTTAGCCCTAAAAAAGTTCAATAGAATCATCTAATTGAATTTCGATTTTCGGATCTCCGGAAACTTCACCAGAACCTTTTCCTCCCTTGCCTTTAGTCGAAATTCTGATCCCCTTGCGGATTAAGACCAACACTTCTGGCTTGATACCCGGGCCATTATCATGAATGGATATAATAGCTTTATCTTCAGTTTCAGTAATTTTAATCGTAATTTTAGCTTGATCGGTTTCGGATTTAGATAAAGCATCAGAAGCATTGGCGATTAAGTTCATAAAAACCCGAATCAAGTGAGTATTTCCTAGTATGAAGAGTTCATTCACTTGATTGAACTCCAGTGACCATTCTTTAAAATATTAACGGTCATATTTTAACTTAACAGGAAGGTACTATCTCCCGATTAAAAATAGATTCAATCTTCGAAATTTTGTAAATGACAATGTTTGATTTTTTATTGTGATCTTACAACCCATCTAAAACAGCAATCTCATTACTGTAATTCAGCAAGCTCAAATCGAATATTTATAGTACTTAACGCTATTGTCTGGTAAATATAGCCTTATGTTTTGACCATTTATTCAAAGTTTTGTGATACACTGCCATTGCCCTTGAAACGGTGGATTTTTTCACCGGTTTTTTCCAGAATATAACTTGAGTTCTATGCCTTAACTTGTTTATGTTTTTAACAGTTTTCAGGTTGAATCAAACGATGTTCTAAGTGAATGTGTTTGGAGCTACTCCTTTCTAGAACCGTAAATAGGAATCATATGTATTTAAAAAAGATCGTTGATGAAAATAAGGAACTGTTTATCAAAACACGTCGGGAGTTGCATAAAATTCCTGAAGTTGCTTTTGAAGAAAAGAAAACTTCAGCCTATATCGCGGAATATTTAAAACAGGAGAATCTCGAAGTAATTACGAATATTGCCACGACAGGTGTGGTTGGACTACTCCGAACCAACCGTCCTGGGCCTACATTAATGGTTCGAGCCGATATGGATGCGCTGCCGGTTACCGAGCAAACCGGTCTTGAATTCACATCTACCCACGCAGGCCGTATGCATGCCTGTGGACATGATTCCCATATGGCAATGGCGTTGGGAGCTGTAACCGTTTTAAATAAAATCAAAGACCAATTGAATGGAACGATCAAATTTGTCTTTCAACCTGCTGAGGAAGGATTCAGTGGTGCCAAGGCGATGATTGGGGAGGGGGTGTTAGAGAATCCCACCGTCGATTTTGCCGTTGGTTGTCATGTATGGCCCTTAATACCCCAAGGTGCAATCGGGGTTAAACCTGGACCCTTAATGGCTGCTTCCGACCGATTTGATCTGGAGATAAGGGGAATCAGTAGTCATGGCGCAATGCCACATTTAGCGATTGATGCGCTTGAGGTTAGTACTCAGGTGGTTAGTGCCTTGCAACGAATTGTCAGCCGGAACATCAACCCCTTGATACCTGCAGTGATCACTATCGGAAGTTTGCAAGCCGGAACCACTTTTAATGTCATCCCGGAGGTCGCTCATCTGAGAGGAACCGTTCGCACGTTCGACAAAGGCGTACGGAAGGAGCTTCCCAAACGAATCGAACAAGTAATCAAAGGGGTTTGCGATTCTATGAATGCGACTTATAAGTTGAATTACCTCCCTATTTATCCCCCGGTCATAAATGATGACGATGCTGTGGAAACCATCCGAAAATCTGCCTGGGAAGTCGTTGGAAAGGAAAATACGCTGGTACCGGAGATGAGTATGTGTGCGGAGGATATGTCCTTTTATCTGGAAAAAGTGAAGGGCTGTTTTTACTTTTTGGGGTCCGGTCAAGAAAACGGTTTGCCTCTGCATAACTCCAGATTCGATTTTGATGAAGATATTCTGGCCACAGGCGTTGAAATGTTTGGACGTACCGCTTTGTCCATTTTAGGAAAATAATACAAATAGCATATGCTATTCAATCAACCACAAACGTATCTGTAATCGTTTATTTTTAATAAGCAACACTTGAATAGGAGGTAAAAGGATCCATAATTTATTTTCCAGACTGACTCGATATTTTTTTGAATCAATTCAATGCCATTAATTTAACCGTTCAATTGAAAAAAAGCCTTAATGTGAGAGGTAAAAACCAGGTTGGTATTAAAAATATCGGTTCATGGGATTTGTACAATCAGAACGATACCTTATTGACATTGTCAGTAAAATTACAAAATACATCATATTTATAAAGGATAACAATATGAAGAAATTACTTATTTTCAGTGCTTTTATGATTTCTCTGGTCACACTTTCGGTACCGGCAATCGCGGGAACAAAATTTATTAACGTCGGAACGGGATCAACCGGTGGAACCTTTTACCCGGTTGGTGTGATTTTAGCGACCACATTCAATTCCGAATTAGCCAAGGATGGTTATAAATTCACAGCTCAATCCTCAGGGGGAAGTGCTGAAAACCTGGAAATGATCCGTGAAAAAGAACTGAAATTAGCAATTGCCGGTAGTGTTTTGGTCTCCAATGCCTACCAGGGACTAGACCGATATAAGGGACAGAAGATCGAAAACGTTCGTTTTGTAACAGCACTTTGGCCGGAAGCGATTCAATTGATGTATCGGGTCGGTAGCGGCATAAAATCCCTCAAAGATTTTAGAGGAAAAAGAATTGCAGTAGGTCCTGCTGCTGGTGGGGGAGTATTTTATTTACCATCCATCCTGAAGGGAGTTGATAACATGTCCTTCGATGATTTTAAACCACAATATCTTGGACTAGGTGATTCTGCTCAGGCGCTTCAAAACCGTTTGATTGATGCCTGTTATCTGGCTGCCGGACTACCGACTTCAGCTGTTTCTCAGTTGTATGCCGGTCAGTTGGAAGTAGGAATGATTGAATACACAGATGCAGAAGTAGCGGCAGTTCAAGAAGTAGCCCCTTACTTTGCCAGAATTATAATTCCAAACGGAACTTATCCAAATCAAACCCGTGACTTGAATTCAATTGGAATTAAATCATCTCTGGTTACCGAAAAAGAAGTAGATGCGACTGTTGTGTACCGAATGCTGGAAGGGTTATATATTAAAAACCTAGCAAAAGTTCAAAGTCAGCATGGTGTTTTAAAATCACTTTCAGTAGAAACGGCGATTCAGGGACTGTCCGGAGCTCCTCTTCATCCGGGTGCTGTAAAATTCTATCGTGAACATGGCGTAAAAGTACCTAGTGCGTTAATCCCACCTGAAATGAAGTAAACCAAATTGGTTTTAGGCGATCCCTTTGGGATCGCTCGGTTTAACGATTTCATACAGATCAGACGTAATCTATATTTGTGTTAACCTTATCGAAAAAACAACAGGGCACATAATGCAAAAAACGCAGCACAAACTAGCAGTTGACGTACCCGAAGGTCAAAAAAAAATTGAAAAATCAAGCAGCAATGCCCTAAAAAGAAATTTATTCGGGAAAATTAAAATGTTTTCCATCGGGTTTTGTGTGTTTGTCTCACTAATACATGTCTATTTTAACAGTATCGGTTTAATAGAAGTCGTACAAAAGAATATGATGCACATCTCGTTAATGATGGCTGTCGTATTTTTATTAAAACCAGCAGGAAAGAAATCCCCGGATAATAAACCATCGGCATTGGATTGGTTTTTTTTCGTCCTTTCTTTGTCATTGGGCGCTTATCTATTCATATCTTATGATCGCTGGGTTGCGACCTTTTTACGTCCCAATTTTACGGACTTTATTTACGGTATTGTCTTTATTTTGGTGCTGATTGAAGCCTCTCGCAGAACTGTGGGAACGCTACTAACAACTTTATCGGTTATTTTTTTAGTTTACGCCTATGTCGGCCCCTGGATGCCTGGCGTATTCTCTCACCAGGGGTTTTCTCTGAAGCGTATTTTCATTCGGGTCACGATGACATCTGAAGGAATACTGGGAGTGGCTTCAATGGTGTCGGCCTCCTACATCTTTATGTTTATCTTATTTGCCAGCTTTCTGAAGGCGACAGGAGCATCTGATTTCTTCAATGATTTAGCCACGGCAGCAGCTGGCGGGCGACGGGGGGGACCAGCCAAGGCTTCAATTTTTGCCAGTGCTGCTACCGGAACCATCAGTGGTAGTTCCCAGGCCAATGTTGCGACCACCGGCTCATTTACAATCCCTTTAATGATTTCGGTGGGGTATAAACCATATTTTGCGGGTGCTGTGGAGGCAATCGCTTCCACCGGTGGTATCTTAATGCCTCCGATTATGGGTGCTGCGGCGTTTATCATGTGCTCTTATTTAGGGCTTTCCTACAACACCATCATGCTGGCTGGGCTTACGCCTGCTATTTTGTATTATTGGACGCTGTTTTTCATGGTGGATTTGGGAGCCGTTAAATGGGGTTTGGTGGGATTACCTAAAAGTGAATTACCCGATGTCAAAAAAGTGCTTAAGGAAAGAGGTATTTTAATTGCCCCATTGATTATTATTATTGCCTTTCTGATTTTTGGTTTTAGCCCATTATTAGCCGCATTTGTGGGGATCATCACGGTTCTGATAGTCTCTTCTTTGAGAAAGAGTACGCGTTTATCGCTTAAGGATATCATTCACGCTTTGGCCGAAGGCGCTGAAAATGGTGCCGCCATTGCCATTATTTGTGCCATTATCGGCTTTATTATCGCTTCAGTCGGTATGACCGGAGTCGGGCAGGCGATCGGGGTTAATATTGTTGAATGGGCCAGTGGTAATCTTTTTCTGACGGCTTTAATGTGCATGGTCACTGCTATTGTTCTGGGCATGGGTCTTCCCGGTCCGGCTTGCTATATCATTACGGCAACGGTTGCAGCACCGGCTTTGGTAGAATTAGGGGTACCCCAGTTGAGTGCCCATTTGTTTGCATTTTATTTCGGAACCATGTCTGCGGTGATTCCACCAGTGGCACTGACCTCATTTACGGCAGGTGCGATTGCCAATGCAGATTCGAATAAAATCGCCTTTACCGGGTTGTTTCTCGGCAGTGCCGGGCTTCTGCTTCCGTTTATGTTCCTTTATAATCCCGTACTGCTCTTTATTGATTTCACCTGGGAAGCTTATATTCCTACTCTGATTTTGGCATTGATTGGTCTTTATTCAGTTGCCATCTGTGTGATGGGCTATCTGGAAACAAAATTGAATATCGTCGAGCGAGGTATTTTTGGTCTTACCACTTTTTTTATGCTTAGCACTGATAATCGTTTTCGTATCGCCGGCCTCACGATCTTTATCATCACCTATATTTTTTGCTGGAGGAAAAAAAACATCATGGTTGATCTCAAAGCGACTTGATCTTGGATCAACTTAACTCAAAGAAATCAATTTTCCACTCCCTTCCTGTGTTGAATGACATTATTGCAAGGGAGCAGAATATCAGATAAGGAGATACTAAATTGGAAGCGAAATCATCCCCACATTCAATGGTCGTATTATCGGGGTGTCGGATTATTGATGGGCTTGGAAGTCATGTGATTGAAAATGGGGTTATTCTAATCCAGGACGGGATCATCGAAGACTTAGGCGAAAAGGATAGTGTCCCTATTCCTAAAGATTCAATTGCTTATGACCTTAAGGGAAAAACCGTTGTGCCGGGATTAATCGATACCCATACTCATATCCAGCTGTTCAAAGGGGATAGCGAACTGGATATGATCAAAGACTCGGTCCCGTTCAAAACACTCAAAGCATGTCACAATGCTCAACTCACTCTGAATGCCGGATTCACTGGCATCCGGGATCTCGGTTCTGAAAACCTGGTCGATCTGGCTGTTCGGGACGCTTGTGAACAGGGACTGCAGGAAGGCCCGCTGATGAAAGTCAGCGCTTATAAAATCATGTCCACGGGCGCTGATTTTCCGATCTACCCACCGGAGGTCTCTCTTCTCGGTCGTCAAACGATGGATGGTCCGGATGAGGTTCGGAAAGCAGTCCGAACGCTTTTAGCGCTGGGAGTCGACGTGATTAAGATAATGACCAGCGGACGAACCTTCCGAAAATCATCCTCTCCTAACGCCTATTCCTTAACGCTTGAGGAAGCCCAAATTGTGGTGGACGAGGCTCACAATCAAGGAATCCCTGTTTCCAGCCATACCCATGGTGCTGCTGGTGTCAAAATCGCACTGGCTGCCGGTTGTGATACGATTGAGCACGGAACCGTATTGGATGATGCTGATATTGAATTGATGATAAAGAATAATACCTATCTGATCCCAACTTTCTCTTATGGGAAGAAATTGGAACAGCTGGGAAGTGATTCCGGATTGCCGTCTTATAGCATCAGCAAAGCACTGGAAAGTCGCCAACTGCGTCTGATCAGCTTTTCTAAAGCATTATCCGCCGGTGTTAATATTGCCATGGGCTCGGATGCCGGAATGCCATTTGTACCACACGGGAATAACGCATTCGAGCTGGAGTTGATGGTTGAAGCTGGAATGACCCCGATGCAGGCGATTATGTCAGCTACTTCTGAGGCTGCTAAAGTTTTAAGAATTGACGGGGATACCGGAACAATTGAAAAAGGCAAACAGGCTGACCTATTGGTGGTCACTAATAATCCTTTAATTGATATCCGACAGCTTCAAAATCGCGGTCAAAACATTCAGGCGGTCATTCAAAGAGGACGTTTTGTGGTTAATCATGGTATTGCAGGCATCGTGGCCACGGTTTAACATCATTCTTTGACTTGATCTACACACAACCCCGTGAATCGAACCACATCAGCAAAATTTAAACTGATGTGGTTCAGATCGGCTTAATCAAAAATTATCATCCATATCAGTCAAACCTGATTTCAGCCTCTGGTTAAAAATAACACGGTGACACATGGCTAATTTAATAATTCCGGATGACATTTTATTGGATAGTCGATATCGTCTGATGCTATTGATAAATATTTTGTATTAATTGTTTCTGTACCATAGTCAGATATCAACACTCCCAAAAAACTTCTTTTTTACATCCATTAACCATACCTCTCTTAAAATAACATGTCTTTCTTGTTGGCTCATATCCAAAATATGATATTTAACACCAAGATCAAGGATTCAATTGCCACAAAAATTTTGGTGGTGGTATTTTTCTTTTACTTCATTGTCACATTGACGTTGACGGTCATTCATATGTACGCCGAGTATAATAGTACTCGAAATAGGGTCTATAATGAACTGATATTATTTGAGAATACTTTTTCACCAGCTCTGGCGGGGGCACTTTGGGGAATGAATGATGAACTGCTGAATTCAACTGTTGAAGGAATGTTGAAAAATCCCATTTTGAAAGGTGTGAAGATTGAAGATGGTAAAAGAAGTAAAATATTAAAAGAGGTGATTAATTTTGAAGGATTGCGTAAAAAGGAAAATACGCTTTCAGATCGACAATATGTGAATAAAAAAGAAGAGTTTTATGAAAAATACTCCTACCAATTTAATATTACCTTTAATGATGATGGTAAAACCATAAAAATTGGCGTTTGTACTGTTTATTCCAGTATCAGTGTGGTGTTGAGCGAAGTGAAACTAGGGTTTTACTTTATTGTGATCAATGCTTTTTTGAAGACCATCGCCTTGTGGATTATCTATTTACTGGTCAGTCGCAGAATGTTGAGCCAGCCTCTTTTTAAGCTCACTGAAGCCGTTAAGGAAATTAGTTTGGATAACCTGGATCACTTTAATTTGAGCATTCATACCGCCGGTACCAATGAGTTAAAGATCCTACAAGACGCTTTCCATTTTATGGTAAATAATCTTCTAAAAGCTCGTAATCAATTGGAAAATAACATTCGGATTGCCAAACGTTTTTCCCTGGAAGGGCGTAAAATTTCATCTTGTTTAACTGACTTATCTTTGCGGCACCAGATTTCCGATTCATTTAATCAAATAGTCGGGAAAGACATCCATCCCCAAGTCACCTTCATAAATCATAAGTCTGTTGAAACAAGCACTGCGCTAAATCAGTTAATTGACTCCAATAAATCAGAAGACCGAAGCGATGATTTCCCTCGAACAAGCATTGAAATATCGGATTCAAAAGGCAACTTGAAGCTGGGAGAAATATCATTTTTCCGATTTGAGTCTGCCGATGAAGAAGCCGATATTCTACCATTGTTTAATGCCTTATCGGTTAATGTTGCCAATACACTAAGAAATATCGACATGATGGACGAGCTTAAACAAAAGGCCCACGATCTGGAACAAAGCAACGCCATGTTGGCTAGGATGGACAAACTGAAAGATGAATTTCTGGCCAATACCTCCCACGAATTGAAAACACCACTAAATGGCATGATCGGTATCAGCGAAACATTGGTGGATGGGGCGGCCGGGGCTCTCAGCAAAGAACAAAAACGTTACATCAGTATGATCATTCACAGTGGCAAATCATTGTCCTATCTAATCGGCGATCTTCAGGATTTTTCAAAAATTTCCAATAATGCCATCCGTTTGGAGATTACAGACGTCAATCTACACCATATTGTGGATATTGTACTCCAATTTTTTGTGTTGCAGATTAAGAGGAAGCAACTGAAACTGATTAAAAACATACCAGATCATTTGCCTTTGGTGAAAGCGGACGAGAACCGCCTTCAGCAAATATTATTTAATTTAATGACCAATGCCATTAAGTTTACCTTTTATGGTCAAATTACCGTGACCCTGACAAAGGAAAATCAATTTTTGAAAGTGACCGTCGGTGATTCCGGGATCGGAATATCAAAGGAAAAACGCGAGTTAATATTCCAGCCGTTTCAACAAACCTATGATCCCGTTCTCAAAGATTTTGGCGGCGCGGGGTTGGGATTATCGATCAGCAAGCAATTGGTTGAATTACATGGGGGAGAATTGTGGGTGGAAAGTGTCGAAGGAGTCGGTTCCGCCTTCACTTTTTCTTTACCTTGTTCTGACAACACCATCGAAACACCGATTTCGGATTCGAAAATACAAGCTATTAAGTCTCGCGTCGATAACTTGAATTCATCCGTTGATTTTGAAAAAGAGATTGTGCCGGTTTTAACTGAAAAGCAGCGTGATGAGTTAATATTGGTGGTTGATGACGATACATTAAATCTTCAAATTGTCAGAAATCATTTACTGATGAGCGGATTTCAAGTGATCACCGCCAAAGATGGTGCCCAGGCACTGGAAATGATCGCTCATGATAGGCCCGATTTAGTCCTGCTGGATTTGATGATGCCTGTTTTAAATGGCCTGGAAACCTGTTTGAAAATCCGACAACAATACGATTTGACGACCCTGCCCATTATTATTGTAACCGCCAAAAATCAGGTTTGGGATTTAGTGGAAAGTCTGGAAAACGGGGCCAATGATTATATCATGAAACCCTTCTTGAAGCAGGAACTACTGGCGCGAGTAGAGACCCATTTAAAAGCCAAAAAAATGGTGGGACAACTCAAAGAAGTCAAACGACTGGAGACTGAAATTCAAAAAAGAAACCGAATAGAAACGGATTTGCAAATAAGTCAGCAACGGTTGTTAAGAATTCTCGACGTTGCAGATTCTGCTTTAGTCGCAATGAATCAATCATTAGAGGCGCTCTTTTTCAATCAAAAAGCAGAAGAGTTATCCGGTTATGCTGCCGATCAAATTGTTGGCCAGCATATTCGTTCCGTCATTACACAGAAAAGTCTGAATACTCTGACCACAAGCTTATCGATGATGACTAAGGAAAACCGCAGCAATCAATTTATCTCCATCTATCTTGAAATTCAAAGAATGGATGGCAAAATCAAAGGCGTACAAGGTTTTATCGCAAAACTTGTGCAGCAGGACGACCTGATTGTCACCCTAATATTCAACGATCACCTGGAGCACCAGGATGCCGGTTTAAATGAGGCTTTCGGATTTTATTCAGTTCCGGATACCCAAGACAAGTTGTCTCGTCATCATCTGAAAACCCAAGCCTTTGGTGAAGCGATCCATGAAGTCAGCAGTATTCTCTCTCATCCCAAGGAAGAGTTTGTAAAAGATCTTCGATATTTTGGAACCATATTCGAAAACATCACCAATTCAGCCATATACGGTAAAAAAAGTGACAAGATTCGAAAAACATTGGTTCTCATTATGAAGGGGGCTTTGAAATATTGGGAACAACAGAATAAAAAAGACAAAATCGCTTTGTCAGAAGAAAGCAAAATTTGGAAAGTGTATCTGGATTCGGGAACCTTTCGCAGTCGGACATTAGATCGATACCTGAATATTAAGACTTTGCCAAAGCACCCCAAATGGAAAGAAGTCATTAAAACGGCATTGTTTGTGATGGAAAACAGCCCTTACAACCAAGTAGAAAAAGATAAATTGATTGCCAGTATTGAAGAACTGATTCACTTGTTCCAAAATGGGTAATCGATTCCTAATGAAACAATGGGTGGAAGAATCTCAGAGATTAAGGTATTTTTCCAAAATAGGCTGTATTCGGCCACTTTTTCTAAGCTTTTTCAGAGTAGCATCGAACTTCGGGAGAATGTGAATATAAGGGGAGTTTTTGCGGATACATAAAACCATGGAATCTGCATCGAGTACATAGGGGAGTTCCGTAATTTTATCCGTTAACCCCAGTTTTTTTAAATAATAGTGTGCGACCTGGGGCATCGAAACGTATATGGAGAACCGGTCATTGACTAGCATTTTAAAGGTGTTATCCAGCTTGTCCGCCCAATAATTGATCTTCATGCCAGATAAATTTCTTTTTGCCCAGCCGTTTCCCAGATAACTCCCAAACCGATAACCTTTTAAATCGTTGATACTGGTTACCGTCTTTAGTTGTTCAATGATCGGATCATTCGCCTTAACGTACATCAACCACTTAACACTGACCACCGGTTCACTGCCAACAATGGTATAAGTTCTGCGATCCGGCGTGGCGACCGTCACAAATCCATCGGCCTCATTTGTTTTGACCAGTTCCTGGGCTCTTTTCCATGGGTACGCTTTATGAGAGACCGGGATCTTCATTTCCTTAACCAATACTTCATTCAGTATGTCAATCATAATCCCTTGAAGTGGTTGGTCCTCTTTCCAGGAAAAAGGTGCAAAGTTGTAAAAATATACAATTTTAAGCGTTTCCTGAGCCACCAGATTGTTGGTGATCAACAGGTACAACAAAATTAGAAAAAGCTTCTTTTTTCCTATATGAAAAACGCTCATACCTTACCGGACTTTATTTTTATTTAGTGAACCACTGAAAAGGACATTTAAATTAAATAAGGAATTAGTTTATGTAAAGAAGTATTAAAATTGGTTTCAAACGCATTCATTTTGAAACATCTTCGGATATGAAAAATTGAAATTTGCATATCAGGCAGTCCTAAATAAAGGATTTTCTCAGATACAGTTGATCAGCGCTGCATTTCCGGTAGAATTTAAATGGTTTCATTTTTCTGGTAACTCATTTCATGTAACACATTGAATATTGTGAACATATTAAATATGTTTTATTTCAGTAAATTACCTATTTTTTCACATTTAATACTAAATATTCTTGACACCTAAATATCTCAGGCGTAGCAATATAATTACTGGTAAGACCAAAGAACCAAAACTAATTGTAATTACTCTTTAATTCTTATGGGTGTTGTCTTGGAAACTCCTGGCGGTTTAGTTCTGGAGTTTGCGATATTGTGAAACCTAATAGATAATTTTGTAAGGTGGCAGACAGCGAAAAAAGTAGCCTTCTAAAAAGTTATTTTAAGTACAGTAACATTTTTTGGTTCGAAACGAATACATATCAGGGTTTTAATCAGGCACGATATTTACTATATTTAGATTTATAAGGAATATTATCAATGAATTACAAAGAACGAATGTTAAAAATTGTTGGGGGTGAAATGGTTGATAAAATACCATTTGTTCCAAGATTAGACCTTTGGTTTAAAGCTAACAAGGCCAATGGAACACTCCCTCCTGAATATCAAGATGTCACCAACCATGATGAGATTGCAAGATCCGAGGGTTGGGGCATTCATAAAATAATTCTTGAGTATTCGGATCATGGTCTGGACGCTGTTATTGATTACCTATTGGGGGTGTATAAGATTCCTTCGCAGTCCTACTTTGTTCATCTACCTGATAATATCGAGAGGGTAGTAAAATATGACGGGGAAGAGCTTAATATTACTTATGTCACACCAGTGGGAAATATTTCCGGTAAAATGGTTTATTCAGAAAAGACTATCGCTACGGGAGCCACTGAGCCGGGGGTTAGAGAGCATTTGCTCAAAGGACCGGATGATTATAAAGTTGCTGCCTATATATTTAAAAATCTGATCGTTGAACCGGAATACGAAAAATTTACTGAATGGTCCGCAAAAACTGGAGATGATGGGTTTGCTGTCACCTATGGTTTTACGGCAGGCTCTCCTATGCATCACATTTTAAAGGTACTGGCAGGTCCGGGAGCCTTTTTTATGCAGTTTATCAAACACGAATCTGCCCTGGTTGAATTAGCCGATAGCATGATGGTTTATTTCGATAAAGTGCTGGATGTGGTCAAACATACTCCGGGAGAGGTGGTGGTTTGTGGGGCAAATTTTGATAGCGCCATCACATATCCCCCTTTCTTTGATAAGTATATCAGTCCCTGGTTAAAAAAGGTTGTTAAGGTTTTACACGAAAACAATAAGCTGGTTTTATTACATACTGATGGGGAAAATAAAGCTTTAATGAATCAGATCTTAGAAACCGGAGCTGATATCGCAGAAGCCATCTGCCCAAGCCCTATGACCAAGGTCAGTATCGGAGAATTTTATCAAAAATGGAGTGGATCAATGACTCTTTTTGGCGGCATACCATCTGTGCTACTATGTACCAAAATCACCAGCGATTCAGTTTTCAATGATTACCTCAAAGAACTGGCTTCTGCCATTAAACCAGGTACCAGAATGATCCTTGGTGTTGGAGATGCCACCCCCCCTGACGCCGATTTTGAACGGATAAGAACAATCGCAAAATTTGCTGAAGAAAACTTCAGATTACCACTGTAAATGACCTGGATTAGGTCTATGAAAAATAGAAAAATCGAACTGACCAAAATAAAGCTTGTAACTACTAAAACAGGTTTTTTTTGAATGGTGCGGATCGATGTATTGATAAAAGGCCGATAGGCGGAAAATAGAAGAGTAAGTATGTCGGTAATGATCGTTAACAAAGTTTGATGAATAGCTAAAAAGTCGATAGTGGCGGATTTTTTCCTCTTTGCAGTTGTAAGGGTGTTAGGAGGCTGACTTTTTACCGATTTATCAAGTTTTTAAATAAATGAAATAAATGAAAAATTGGGAAGCAGAACGACTAAAAGAAATTCATTTCTCCGGTATCAGACGAGTATTCGAGAAAGTTAGCAGGCTAGAGCAAGCGGGCGAAAAAGTAATCAACCTGAGTATCGGTCGACCCGATTTTGATACGCCTGTTCATATCAAGAATGCTACCAAGAAAGCACTGGATTCCGGTATGGTTCACTACGCCTCTAACTATGGTTTGCTTGAGCTGCGAGAGGCCATTGCAGAAAAGCTCAAACGGGAAAACGACATCAGCTACGATCCGGGAGATGAAATTATCGTTACAGTAGGGGCAAACGAGGCGATTTTCTTGGCGATGTTTGCCTGCCTGAATCCGGGAGACGAAATCATTCTCCCTGAACCTGCCTGGTCACATTATTTTCATTGTGCCCGTATGGCAGGGGCCAAACCCATTTCAATCCCCTTACGGGAGGAAAATGAGTTTAAAATTGATACTGATGAGCTGGCCAGGGCGATCACCCCTAAAACAAAGATGATCGTCATTAACTCGCCGCACAATCCCACCGGTAGTGTACTGGAAAAAGAAAAATTGGAAAAGATCGCTGAGCTGGCTGAAAAGCATGACCTATTGGTACTTTCCGATGAAATTTACGAAAAAATCATTTATGATGGAACCAAAGCCCTCAGTTTTGCAAGTTTGCCCAACATGAAAGAACGAACACTGACCATCAACGGATTTTCCAAAGCATATGCGATGGATGGATGGCGTCTGGGATATGTGGCGGCTCCTAAACACCTGGTTCACTCTCTGATTCGGGTTCATCAATATACGGCGGTGTGCGTGGCCACGTTTGCTCAAGTAGGGGCTGCCGTAGCTTATCGCGAATCTCAAAACTGCGTTCGTGATATGGTTGAGGAATTTGGTAAGCGGCGCAAATATCTACTTTCCGCTTTGGAAGGCATTGAAGGCTTCACATGTGTTAACCCGCAAGGTGCTTTTTATGCCTTTCCATCCATCAAAGCCCTGGAAATGAGTTCTATTAAAATGACTGACTTTCTGTTGGATGAAGCGAAAGTCGCCTTGATTCCCGGATCTGAATTCGGTCAACAAGGAGAGGGATATCTTCGTTTTGCTTACTCGAATTCTTTAGACAATATTAAAGAAGCCATCGAACGGATTAAGCTCGCTCTAAAAAAACTTTAACATTGACTCAAACAGTTGTGAATAGCCGTTGATAAACCAAAATTGCGCCTGCATTTATTGTTGTGTATTCGGTAAAAAAACTTCAAATCAGTTTATGTTACTTGAGTCGATACGGTGAGGTTATTCAGGCGTTTTACGGCAGTTGTTTAAGTTTTAATATCAATCATTCATTTATGACAAACAGATAAAAACTCGATTTCATGTTACCCAGGTGGGAATGACAAAAACCGTGAAAATCGTTTTTTTAGCGATTTATTAATTATATATATTAGGAGAACCAATGGCATCAAAAAAATTATCTTTTGAAGGTGCATTCAGCCCAATCCCAACCCCATTTGATGAGCAAGGGATGGTCGCTCATGATCGCTTTGCCGAAAATATTGAGAAATGGTGCAAAACAGATTTGGCAGGATTGCTGGCTTTGGGATCGAATGGTGAATTTACTTATCTCAGTGAACAGGAAAAAATCGATGTTTTAAAGACCGCCCGTCAAGCGATGCCTGATAATAAAATGTTGATCGCCGGGACCGGTTGTGATTCAACGATCAATACTCTAAGACTTACCGAGCAGGCTGCCGCCATTGGGGCGGATACTGCAATGATCCTGACTCCGATTTATTTCAGAGGCAAGATGGATGGACAGGCTTTATTACAGCATTACCTTGAGTTGGCAGACAATTCACCCATCCCTGTCTTGCTCTATAATATGCCCGCCAATACCGGCGTCGATATTGATGCTACGACCGTTATTCGATTGGCGGAACATCCAAATGTTAAAGGTATTAAAGACAGTTCAGGAAACATTATCAAGATTGGTGCCGTCCTTCAGCACACACCCGATGACTTTCACTTTTTGGCCGGTTCCGCTAGCTTCCTATACCCTGCCATGGTTTTGGGTGCCTCGGGAGGGGTGATGGCCTTGTCCAATATTGCTCCTGAGCAGTGTTGTCAACTTGTCAAATATGTCAAAGCCGGTCTGCACCAGGAAGCTCGTGAATTGCAATTGAAACTGATTTCGGCCAACACTGCTGTTACAGCAAAATTTGGCGTGGCGGGTCTAAAGA
>Ga0307989_1001065_pt1 | contig 15569 bp, 9 predicted proteins | sample EllFjometagen185_FD_203164 | JGI IMG/M metagenome (GOLD analysis project Ga0307989, IMG submission 203164) | Marine microbial communities from Ellis Fjord, Antarctic Ocean - #185 | ecosystem: Environmental > Aquatic > Marine > Unclassified | place: Southern Ocean | collected 2014-10-08
GTGGGGTTAAGCGAACAATATGGATTAATGGTCGATCCGGTAAAGAAAATTCAGGATTTAACTGTGGGTGAACAACAAAGGGTAGAAATCTTAAAAGTTCTTTATCGGGGGGCAAAGATTCTAATATTGGACGAGCCAACCGCTGTACTGAGTCCTCAGGAATCTGATTCTTTGTTTGAAATTGTGAAAAAAATGCTGGATACCGGCCGGTCAGTAATATTTATTTCTCATAAAATGAAAGAGGTGATGGCGCATTCAACCCGGATTACGATCCTGGGCCGGGGTAAGGTTTTGGCCGTTTTAAATCGTGATGAGGCAACTGCCCAAGAATTGGCAACGATTATGATGGGCAAGGGTATTGGTAAGGTGGCTGAATTGATCCCGGATGTTGACACCAAAATTGCTGAGCCTGTAGCAGAGAACCTTAAAACCGTTGTTAAGCTTAAGGGAATTTGTGCTGTAGATGAAAGAGGACATCAGGTTTTAAATAACATAGATCTGGAAATAAAGGCAGGGGAGATACTGGGTATGGCCGGGATTTCCGGAAATGGTCAGACAGTGCTGGCAAAGGTCATGGGCGGTCTTCATCCGTTTACTGCAGGAATATATACCATTGAAGATCAAGAGTTTAGCAAGGTTTCAGTTACACAAATGATAAAAATGGGAATGGGGTACATTCCTGAAGATCGAAAAAAATATGGAATTGCCAAAGGGCTGACCATCGGAAATAATTTTTTGATCAGAGACTACAGCAATTCAGAATTTTATAATTTGCGATTTCTGAATTGGAAAAAAGTATTCGATTATGCTCGGGATAAAATGAAGCGGTTTGATATTCGGTCAGATTCTGAAAAAAACTTAGTGGGTAGGCTCTCAGGAGGTAACATCCAAAAAACAATTCTTTCCCGAGAGATGTCACGGCCTATTAAATTCCTGCTGGCAAATCAGCCTATTCGAGGACTGGATATCAATGCATCAACCGATATTCAGGCGGTCATTCGAAAAGCCAAGGAGGAAGGACTGGGTGTTTTGCTGATTTCTGAAGATCTGGATGAATTGATGACAATGTCAGACCGAATCTGTGTCATGTATAGCGGTAAAATTATTGAAACTATGCCCAGAGCAGAAGCAACCATCGAAAACATCGGTCTTCTTATGACAGGTATTCGTAAATGAAACTCATACTTCATTGAAAATATAATCTATAAATTTTTAATAATACCTTCAGGAACAAATGTTATATATCACTTTTGAAAAAAGACTTCGTACATCATTTTATACCCGAACCGGGTATAATCTCCTGTCAATATTTATTGCTTTAGTGATCGGAGGTATTTTACTGGCCGTGGTTAACACCAACCCGTTTCAGGCCTACGGGGACATTGTCAATGAAGTCTTCCTTACATCTTACGGTTGGGAAGATCTGCTGATTAAAATCAGTCCTCTGCTTTTAACTGGTGTGGCAGTTGCCTTGGCAGCGAATATGCGGATATGGAATATTGGCGCTGAAGGGCAATTGTATATCGGTGCCTTGGCTGCCACAGGGGTTGCTTTGAATTATGGGAATTCAGCTTCCAGTGCGGTGTTGATTCCGGTGATGATTGTGCTGGCAATGGTTGCAGGTGCTTTGTGGGCGTTTATTCCGGCGGTTTTAAAAGCGTATTATAATGTCAATGAAATTATCACTACATTATTGATGAACTATATTGCCATCAGTCTGGTGGACTTTTTTATCTTCGGACCCTGGAGAGATCCCAAAGGATTGAACTTTCCGATTACCGAAGAATTTGCTATGGCAGCAGAATTGCCGACGTTTGGTGAAAGTCCGGTTCATATTGGTGTTTTGTTTGGTATGGTTTTGATTGTAATTATATATTTTGTCTTAAAAAAGACAAATATTGGTGTGCAGATCACGATTACCGGTGACAATCCGGATGCAGGTCTTTACTCCGGTATCAATATAAAACGACTGATCATTATTATCCTGATGGTGAGTGGCGCAATTGCCGGATTGGCGGGTATGGTTGAAGTGACTGGTTTTCAACATCGATTACGTCAGAATATCTCTCTCGGCTATGGATTCACCGGAGTAATTATCGCATGGCTGGCCAGAAACCATCCGATTGGAATTTTATTCTATACCTTTTTTATGGCCACTGTGTTTGTCGGGGGTGAATTAATGCAGATCAACTACGGGTTGCCCAAAGCAATGATCGATCTGTTTCAGGGGATGATTCTTTTTTGTGTACTGGGGCTGGAAATATTTGGTGAGTATAAATTGAAAATCAAGCGGGTATAAAAATGGACGGTTTTGGAATCGAGTTTGTCATTTTAACATTTATCGCCTCCGTGAAGATGGGGACACCTTTATTGTTTGCGACAATGGGCGGTGTAATCAATGAACGGGCAGGTGTTATTAACCTGGGGATAGAAGGGTTGATGCTGGTGGGTGCATTAACAGCGTTTGTGGTTAAACTGAACTATGATTCAACCCTGTTGGCTATCATTGCAGCAGCCATAGCGAGTGCAATGGTTTCGTTGATTCATGCGCTGGTTTGTATCACGATGAGGGCAAATCAAATTGCCTCAGGGCTTGCACTCGGCTTTTTTGCTACTGGTCTGAGTGGGTTGTTTGGAAACTCATATGTGGGTAAGTCGATTATTTCGATGGGAATTGTTAAAATTCCCATTTTATCATCGATTCCTATTTTTGGGAGAGCGTTGTTTCAACAGGACCTGTTAGTTTACTTCTCATTTTTTTGTGTAGCGGTGATCTGGTATGTTCTATTCTATACGAGAACAGGACTTAATCTTCGTTCAACCGGGGAAGCACCAGAGGTGAGTGATTCTCTCGGACTTTCGGTGACAAAATACCGTTATGCAGCCGTTTGGGTCGGTGGATTACTGATTGGGATTGGTGGAGCTTATTTTCCACTCGTATTGACTTCCTTCTGGGTGGATAATCTGACTGCGGGTCGCGGATGGATTGCGGTGGCATTGGTTATTTTTGCATTCTGGCATCCAGGGAAAGCCCTGTTAGGGGCATACTTATTTGGGGCAGCTTTGGCGCTTCAATTACGCTTACAATTGATTGGTGTAAAAGTGTCTCCCTATTTTCTGGAGATGTTTCCCTACATTTTGACCATTGTGGTATTAACACTGGCAACTGTGCGTTACAATATTAAAGGTGTTTCACAGATGCCTGCAGCTTTAGGTGTATCGTTTGTTCGGGGTGAAAAGCATTAACACTTTTTTTCGTTTCCTTTTTCTATTGAGATAACTCTATTTTTTTGCTAGAGTTTTTCAGGCAATCACACAATTTTCTAAAATCGTTTGCTTTGCTTTTGTTTTTTTAACTGGGGCGATACACTTTTGGTGTCGTTGAGTATTCAACTGTATTTATGAGGGATTAGATGAAGATAAAAATGCTAGCGCTTTTGGCGTTGTTAATGTTTTGTTTGGCTGGTACGGCCATGTCAAAAGATATAAAGGTAGGCTTTATATATGTAGGTCCAACTGATGATGGTGGTTGGACATTTGCACATAATAAAGGAAGACTGCATCTTGAAAGTATCGGGGTTAAAACTTCTTATGTAGAAAAAGTTTCAGAAACAGATTCTTTCCGAACAATTCGGAATCTGGCCAGAAAAAATGATATTGTTTTTACGACCAGCTTTGGTTATATGGATTCAACTGTCAGAGCAGCAAAAGGAAATCGTAAAACGATTTTTATGCATTTAGGTGGATTTAAGACAGAAAAAAATCTGGGTACCTATTTTGGTCGAATGTATCAATCTAAATATATGGCAGGAATGGTTGCCGGTGCGATGACAAAAACAAATTCTATTGGTGTTGTTGGATCTCATCCCATCAGTGAAATTGTTCGTCATATCAATGCATTTACCCTGGGTGTACAAGCGGTGAATCCTACGGCTAAAGTTCAGGTAATCTGGATTAATTCCTGGTTTGATCCTCCAAAGGAAATTACTGCGGCAAACAGTCTGATGGATAATGGTAGTGATATTATTATGTCCACTGTTGATTCTCCGGCGTCATTGCAAGCGGCCAAGAAAAGAGGTTTATTCTCGATTGGAAACGACAATGATCAATCAGAATTTGTACAGGAATATCAATTGACAGCGACGATTTGGGATTGGGGAATCTTTTATGAGCATATTTATAATCAAGTGAAAAACGGTACATGGAAATCCAAACAGGATTGGTGGGGAATTGAAACGGGTCTGATTGGACTTGCTCCTTTAAGTTCAGAAGTCCCTGGCTGGATCAGACATAAAGTTAAACAGACAACAATAGCTCTGGGAAAAGGCATGAAAGTCTTTAAGGGACCTATCTATGATCAAAAAGGTAAATTGGTTGTTCGAAAAGGACAAGTACCTAATGATGGTCAATTGTTGAGTATGTCTTATTTTGTTAAAGGCGTTGTTGGAAGCCTGCCAGAAGGATATAAGCATTAAGATATAATTTACGGCTTTTATTATTAGTTGAGAAAAGGAAAACCAACTTCAGGAAAATTACATTGAAGTATTGGTTTTCTTTTTTTTTATCGAAAAAACCTTAATCCTAATTCTTTATTTTGGATATTATTGGATGAATGGGTTGAGTTTAAATGGTATATTTTAGAATTATTGCTTTTTATGTAACCGTTCACGGGTTCAAAGTTCTGGAGTTCAACGTTGCTTTTAATATCTAAGTTTTTGATATGTTTAGTGTGTAAAAATAAACTTGAACAATGAACCGGTGAACGGTTTCGTTTTTAATAGTCCAAGCCCAGATAAACTGGATAAGTACCTTAACAAATATTTTCCTACTGAAAAAACGTAGAAAACTATTTATTAGGTACTAAATAAAATATGATGTTTGTTGGAGAATTCAATGACCGATCTGGAAGATACACACTCTGAATTGACAGATGCTGAATTAAAAGAAAAACTTCAAGGCGAAATTTCACCGATTCCCTGGAAGGAGCTGCAGATGCATTTTGCCCGAGGGATTACGATTTTTATTTCTCCGGAACTGGATTTCTTTGATGCCGTTTTTCAGATTTCTAAAAATAATACTTCCCTGGTGGAACGATGGATGGCTGAAAAAAAGCTGGACCGGGTAATGGATGATCAGGCTAAGGAGTGGTTTGACACCAAGGCCAGCTTGATGACTGCCATTGTAAAACCCTGGGTGCTGTTACAAACTATCTCTGACTAGTGCCTGAACGACCCCCCTGCTTTTCATTGTAATCTGATTTTTAAAATAAGATTTAGTATGAAAGTCAAGAAGCTGTCAGTTGTCAGCTATCAGTCTTTAGTAAAATAAAGATATTTTCAGACACTTAAAAACTAAAAACTAAAAACTGATGGCTGAATACTAAAATCCGCCATACCTCTGCCTCTGATACTGATTTCATTCAAGGCTGTCACTTAACTTCCCTCAAGTACTACCCGATGCATGGCTTTTTCGCCCTATATTTCCAAAGTGGTAGATAGTTTGTAATATTTTTTGCGGATTGTTTACTATTGACATCCCGTTCTTTTCTCCTTTTGTCATCCCCGCTTTCGTGAGGATGACAAGAGGTTATCAGAATGAAGGCTGTTTATTGTACCTAATCATATATTTTTGTAACTATTCAGTAAAACATGAAATTTTAGTTGAAAAATCGAAAAATCAGCTATTTAGAAATAAGAGTAAAAGGCAGATGGGGTTTAGGCAGAAGAAAGTGCAGGATCGATAAAAGGTTTTGAACGTCTCAGCACTTCTTTCTGCCTTCTGCCTCGCCCACTTCTGCCTTTTGAGCCAATTATGGAAAAGCTGATACTTCGGTATTTTTTATAACTGCTCAAATTTTGCTGAATAGGTACATATTTTTTTGTTAATCGGGTTGCTTTGTGTACCTATTCAACTCGTTTTAAATGTTTTCTGTTCAAATATTTAATGCTACTATCGGTGTATTGGAGAATCTTTTATGTTGATTTTTAAAACCTGGCACAGATAACTCATGTTACACAATTATTGTAAAGTTGGATTTTCAAGAGTTTTTATCATAGTGTTATCTTTATTTTATTCAGGTTTTTTAATGGCTCAGGATAAAATGGTGACAATAACAACCTTAACTGGATTTCCGCCTAATTGTTTTAATCAAGCCGGTGCGATTATAAAACTTGAAGAAATTCTACCACCCGGAACAGATTCAGTTCAACTCCAGGGACTTAGCTGGGATGTTGTTCGGGAAAGTTATCACAAACAGGGGTTTACCATTCGACTTTTTGTTGTTCCATGGTCAAGAGCTATGCACTATGTGGAAACAGGTAAAGTACAGTTAATTTTTCCCGCATTAAAAACTAAAAGGCGAGAGAAGATATATCTGTTTTCTCAAGAGCCGGTTGATCAAACATCAATTCGAATTTATATAAAAAAAGAAAATGATTATCAGTGGGATAATTTTAAATGGTTGACAGGAAAGCGAATCGCAGCTGTCAGAGAGTGGTCATATGGAGATAACTGGGATGAGATGAAGGGGGTGATAAAGGATCCTACCAGTTCAATTATGCAAGGGTTTTATATGCTGGATATTGGCAGGGTTTTTGGGGTGATCGGTTATGAAGATTCATTCGATTATAAGCTGAAACAGGAATCGGTTGATCATAAGTATAAAAAAAGTCCGGTGCTTGAAGCAGTTGCAGATTATTTAATGGGTAAGAAAATTGAAAAAACACAAAATCTAATCAATGAATTTGATACCGGAAAACGGTTACTGATTAAGAATGGGTTGATGAAGAAAATTTTTGAAAAATGGACACCGTATGGAATTGTTAAATCAAATGACTCAGCCAGGATAGGTGATGAACTATAACAGGCGTGCTCAGGATGCAATTAAAACGCGTTTTAGCCGAAAGATAATTCTGATTATCATAACGGCTACCAGCCTGATCCTGATCACTGCGCTTTCAATTCTGTTACTGGTAAATATAGCCGAAATGAACCGCCAGATCGAACAGATGCAAAGCGGCTTTTCAGACTTGTTAGGGACCAGTCTGGTATCTGTAATCTGGCATTTGGATAAACCGGCCATGGATAATATATTGGAGGCCATGACTCAATTTGATAATGTCGTCTATGCCGATATCTCTATTGATGGAAAAACGATTGCCATAAAACAGCGAAGGGAGTTCCTGGGAAAGGGCTACTTGTATTTTATGAATACACCCGACTTTGTTCTCAAAACCATTCAAATAAAATATCTGGATCGACAAATCGGTTTGGTTCGAATAGCTATTAACTATAGGGATGCCTTGCTAAATCAGCTTGTTCCCCAATTGATCAAGCTGGCTATTTTGGCATTTATTGTGATTGTTGTTTCGACTATTACTACCATTATTATTGCCCAGCGGGTTGTATTTAAACCGATGTTCCAGTTGGAAAACGTTGCTGTTTCACTGATGCAGGGGAAGCTGGATGTTCCCAAGACCTTCTCTAAATTTGTTAGACGAGAAGATATATTTGGCGTGCTGGGTAAAGCATTTGTAGAAATGGTGAATCAGTTAAAAAACAATATTAAGACCTTGGACGAAAAAGTTCAGCAACGGACGCTGGAATTAGAAGCATCAAAAGAAATGGCTGTTGCTGCCTCTCAAGCAAAGAGCTTATTTCTGTCCAATATGAGCCACGAAATCAGAACACCGCTGAATTCCATACTTGGAATCACAGAACTGTTGCAGGAATCTCTAAACAGAAAAGATAACGATAGTTTGCTTCTCTCATTGGCATCTTCTGGCAATATGTTGCTGATGTTAATTAATGATATTCTAGATTTTTCCAAGATTGAATCAGGGCATCTTCAGTTGGAGAAAATACCTTTTAATTTGAATGAACAGCTTGAAGCATTGCGTCGAACCCTGGAAGTAATGGCGCATGAAAAAGGTCTTGTGCTGAAATGTCATATTGCGCCGGATGTAATCCCTTTCCGAATGGGTGATCCCACCCGACTTCAACAGATTCTGGTTAATCTATTGGGAAATGCAATCAAGTTTACTTCAAAGGGAGAAGTTATACTGACCATTTCAAATACACGGCTCTCTGATTATGATAATCGGCTGAGCTTTTTTGTTCGAGATACAGGCATTGGAATTAGTGAGGAGAAACAGAAGATCATTTTTGACAGTTTTTCACAGGCAGATATGTCAACGACACGCAAATTTGGCGGGAGTGGGTTAGGACTGGCTATAACCCGGTCTCTGGTAGAAAAAATGGGAGGGCAGATTCGGGTTCATTCAATAGAAGGCAAAGGAACCGAGTTTAGGTTTGATATTCCCCTTGCTTATTCATCATCATTGTCGGATCAGCAGAAAGCTGTTGTGTTGGCCGAGGAAGATCTTTCGCTTGAAGAAAACAACTTTCCTCCGATGAATGTATTGGTAGTGGATGATATTGAAGCAAATCTTACTGTCATAAATCTGTTTTTAAGAAATTTACCGATTATGCTGGATAATGCCAAAAATGGACAGCAGGCGCTTGAAAAATCGCAACAGAACCGCTATGACTGTATATTAATGGATATTCAGATGCCGATTAAGGATGGTTTTGCTGCAACCAGAGAGATTCGGCAGTTAGAGGCAGCAAACAGTGAAACGCCGGTTTCCATTATTGCAATGACTGCCTATGCATTTAAAGATGAACATGATAAATGTCTTGAGGCTGGTTGTGATATTGTTCTGACAAAACCCATAAAAAAACAGCTTCTTCTGCATAATTTGTATGCGTTAGTAAAAAAATCCAGTGAAAAATCAGAATCAGAAGATGAACTTGTTCAACAAGAATCTTTGGATAGGGAAATGAAGGAATTGGTCCCTGAGTTTTTTCAGGAAATTAAAGAGTGTCTGAACACGTTAGAAACCAGTTTAAAGGCTAGAGAATTCGAGACCGTTAAGAGGTTGAGTGTTGGTTTTAAAGAGGCAGCAGAAGCGTATAATTTAGAAAATCTGGTGGAGATTTTTTCTGATCTGCTCAAGTCGATTGACAATCAGGACCAGCAGGGGGCAATGAATCAACTGACCCGAATGATTCTTTATGTTAAAGAGGTGAAAATCACTTATGTCTGAGCTAAAAAAACAACTGGAAGTCAGATTCAGACCAATATTGAACTTAATATCAGGTCTATCAGGAGATAACTCCCTAAAGATTCGAAAGCAGTTTTGTCGGTTTGGGTTTTTCACGGTCTTGATGATGCTCACTTTCAGTCTGTTTTCTACTACGCTGGCAGCAACAAAAAAGACGATAATTGTGGGTGGAGACTATGATTATCCACCATACAGCTTTTTTGATAAAAACGGAGATCTGAAAGGTTTAGATATCGATCTGATTCGGATTATTGCCCAGAAAATCGATGTGGAGGTGGAGTTTGTATTTACCCCTTGGGATGAGGCTATTAATAACTTAAAGTCCGGCAAAATCGATATATTACTGGCTGCCATATATACAGAAGATCGAACAAAGTATTTCGATTTCACTATCCCATATAATATGGATTACTATTCTATTTTTACCCGGGAAGGGACTGGAATTAAAAAAATTGATGATCTTCAGGGCAAAAGAGTGGTCATGCTAAAGGGAGATGCTTCCATTGAGAAATTTCTCAAGCCGCTGGGGTTAGTTAAAAATATCTCTTATGCGCCTTCATATCCGCTTGCCTTTGAGCGCTTAATCAATGGAAAGTATGACTATATACTGGCACCATTTGCCATTGCGTCACATACTTTGAGAGAAATGGAGGCTGAAGGGGGAAATATCAATGGAATCCACTCCACGAAAGAAACGCTACTTCCCAGCCTATACCGGATGTGTATTAAAAAAGGGAATAGGGATCTACTCATTCAATTGAATGATGTGCTCGATGCTTTAAAAACGACTAATGAGATCAATCGTCTTCGGGAAAAATGGAACTTGGAAAGGCCGACCTCATGGCAGGCGGTGGATGTGATAAAATACGTGCTGATTGGGCTGATACCCATTGCTGTTATAGTGATTTTGTCCCTGTTATGGTCATGGAGTTTGAAAAAACAAGTAGATCGAAAATCCAAAAGCCTGCGTGAGGCAGTAAAAAAAGCGGAATTGGCCAACCTATCAAAAAGTCGATTTTTGGCCAATATGAGTCATGAAATTCGAACGCCGTTAAATGTGATTTCAGGATTCAGTCAGGCATTGATAATGGATAATCAAAACAAACTTTCAGAAGATGAATTGGTTAAAATATCGAACAATATTTATACTGCAGGTGAACAACTGTCAGGGATCATTTCCAATGTGCTGGAAATATCAAAAATCGAGGTCGATAGAGTCAGCTTAAACCTGGAAATGGTGAACTTAAAAAAATCCGTACAAGCTATATATGGTCTGAGTAAAGTCCGTGCACTTAAACAGGGGATTATTTTTAATTATGGATATGATGCTGATTTACCGGAAATCATTCAGTCGGACCGGGAGAAGATAAACCGGATTCTGAATATTTTAGTTGGAAATGCCATTAAATTTACTCCCGCTGGGAAATCAATCTGGTTGAAAGTAAAAAAGGATAACAACTTTGTTGAATTTCAGTTGGAAGACCAAGGAATCGGAATCGATGAACAATATCTGGATAAAATTTTTGACCCCTTTGAGCAGGTCGATTATTCTATTACCACCGAGTATGGAGGGACGGGTCTCGGTCTAGCAATAGCAAAGGCTTATGTGGAACAGCTAAAAGGAACAGTCACTGTTCAAAGTGAAAAGGGTCAGGGATCTATTTTTACCGTTAAACTCCCTTTATTACATACCGAATCCAATTAAGTTACTGCAATAAACTTGTCTAAAAATGAATTTAATTGTTGATTTATTTTTTCCAGGGCAATCGCATGAAAATCATTCTCTTTGTCATCCTCGCGAAAGCGGGGATCCAGGGTAGAACTACTGCTCTTCATACCGGAGACTAGATTCCCGCTTTCGCGGGAATGACAATAATAGCAATGGTTTGAAAATTTTTCATACGATTGCCCTGTTATTTTATCCTATTGTTCTGTTAAAAATAAATCACAATCTGTATTTTTTATTTATGCTTACACTGCATATTCCCAGAGGTTTTTGATTAAAAGTCCCTTCGCGGCTTGTCGGCAGTATTCTTCAGTTGAAAATAGATCATCAATCGGGCTGATTTCAGAGGAGAGAATATCGCCTGCCTGTGTTAGTCTTTCTTTGGTCAATTTTCCCTGCATTAAAAACTCAGTTGTTTTGGGTGCGGGTTTTACATTTTCTCCCACTGATCCCATGGCAATTGTAACGGATTTTAGTTGGTTATCCTTTGCTCTTCCGTAAAATGCAATGGATACTTTGGTAATGGAAAGTGCTTTCCTCGTTCCCAATTTATCAAAGAATTCAATTTCGTTTAATCTATCTTTACTTTTGGTAAGATTGATCTGTTTGATAAGCTCACCGGGTTTCAGTACTGTCTGATTCAATCCGGTGAAAAAATCCTTAATAGGAACAACTCTACTTTTTTGACTGGATACAATTTCGATAGATGCTCCTAAAGCCATCAATGGTGGAATGATGTCAGCGGCAGGTGAACCGGTGGCGATATTGCCACCAATGGTTCCACTATTTTGAATCTGGACGCCACCGATTTGACGGGCAGCCTCTTGAAGTATTGGAAACTGCTTCTTGATATCAGCTGAATTCAGTATCTCAGTAAATGAGGTGGCTGATCCGATTTGAATTTCCGTACCGGTGTCTATGATGCCGCGTAATTCTCTAATCCCACTGATATCTAGCATGTTTAAGGTGTTTAACCGCTTTTCATTTTGTACGAACAGATCGGTACCGCCGGCTAGAATACGCCAGTTTTTTTTAGGATCCGAAAGTATTTTAAGTGCGCTGTTTAGATCGTCTAATCTGACAAAATGGGGAGACTCGGAGGCATCAATTGTTAAATACCCCTTTTGTAACAATGGAGATAGATCCAGTTTTTGGGTGGCGGCTGCTTTGACTGCATCGATAATTTTTACGTATCCGGTACACCGACATAAATGGCCACTGAGACCATGGCGAACCTCTTTATCTGTTAGGGCTGATTTTTGATTAAGCAATACTGATGAGGAAACCGCAATTCCTGGAGTACAAAACCCACATTGAACAGCACCTTTGTCAGTAAGGACGTTCAGTAAGGTTTCACCTTCTTTGGTTGATGCCAGACCTTCAATCGTGTTGATATAAGCTCCGTGAGCCTGGCCGACGGTTGTCAGGCATGAATTAACAGCTTGTCCATTAAGAATAACCGTACAGGCACCACACTCTCCTTCACCGCATCCACATTTTGTCCCCATGAGGTTCAGTTCGTTTCGCAGGACATCGATTAAAAGTTCTCTAGGATCCGTTTCGATTTCATATTTTTCATTGTTAATTTTGAGAAGTAATTTCATTACGAATCCTTTTTCTGTGATAATGCTTTAAGAACCATTTCGGGTGTTAAAGGGATATGGGTAAACCGGATGCCAATGGCATCATAAACGGCATTCAGGATTGCAGGTGCAACCGGTGTCAGGGTGGCTTCAGCGATACCCCTGGCGCCATAAGGTCCCAGCGGTTCTGGCTCTTCCAACAGAATGGTTTTTATTTTAGGTGGGATATCCTGTATTGATGGGATGATATAGCTTGATAGCCTTGGGTTTAGAACCTGACCGTTTTTTCGGATTAGTTTTTCGTGGAGTGCATATCCTAAACCCTGGACGATGCCGCCTTCTGATTGACCTTCAGCACCGATTGGATTAATGATCTTTCCGGCATCCAGGTAACTTTCAATATCCTGGACAGCAATTTCACCAGTTAAAGTGTCCACTTCCACCTGAATTACCTGAGCGCCATACGTGAAATGGTAATGGGGGATTCCGAGAATGATGGCATCAGTTTGGCGGGGCGAGAATTCATATTCACCCACTACCGGGCCCTGTTTGGCGACAATATCAGCTAATGAGTGCTTCTCTCCTTTGAGTTCGAATTCATCTTTTTTCAAGGACAGTTGCTCAATCTCTGTTTCAGAAACACCAGATAGCTCTATCATCTTCTTTTTAAGTTCTCTAACAGCTCCAATAATAGCTGATCCGACGATAGCGGTTGTTCGGGATGCGTTGCTGGAACCTGAATTCGGGCCGTTCGTATCACCCGAGATTACCTCTATCTGCTCAAAACCGCAGTTTAGTTCCTCTGCCGCGATCTGACTCAATGTTGTCATATTCCCCTGCCCCAATTCTGGACAGCTGATTGTCAAGCAGTAACGGTTATTTTCCTGAATTTCGATGCTGGCAGCGGCATTATCATTCAGTTCAGCACCGATACCGTATCCTTGCCAGATGGTGGAAATACCGATTCCTCTCTTTTTCCAAGGGGGCCTATCCATTGGCTGCTTTTCGTTGTTCAGGTATTGCTGATAAATATCCCCTTTTTCCACTGCATTTAGCACTTGAGGCAGGCTGATGTCGGATGTGACTTTATGGCCATGTCCAATACCCGTTTCCGTGTTCGAATTGATGATATTTTTTCGTCTAAAGGCGATCTTGTCCATGCCTAAAGCTACCGACATAATATCCATCTGCTGCTCAATGGCAAAAGCCGCTTGTGGGTTACCAAATCCTCTGAAAGCACTATAGTTTCCATTGTTGGTATAGACTGCTTTTGCCCGAATCTGGGTGTTTTTAAAATTGTAGGGTCCGTAACTGTGCTCTGCTGCCTGGCCTAAAACTGCGGTTGATAACGCCAAGTATGCTCCCGCATCAGTCAGGATTGAAATATCCGCAGCCATAAGAGTCCCGTCGTTTGTCACACCTGTTTTTATTTTAATTTGATAAGGGTGACGCTTGACTCCGTAGGCTATAGATTCTTCCCGGTCTAAAACCATTTTACAAGGACGTTTGGTATGATATGTTGCCAGGGCCAGAAAAATTTGAACATTGATATCTTCTTTACCACCAAAAGCGCCACCCACCGGAGGATTGATAACTCGAACCTGATCAGCTTGCAGATTGAGTACCGGTAGGATCTGTCGATGGTCATTAAAAGGGTTTTGCCCGCCAACAATTACGGTCAATACATCTTGTTCATCATAGTAGGCTCCCCCAGCCTCAGTTTCTAAAAATGCGTGTTCTTGCTCACCTGTCTGATAGGTATTTTCGAAAATTTGATCAGCCTCTTTAAACCCCTGATTAATATCGCCATGACCCAGATTGATTTCTCCGCAGAGGTTTCCAGTGGAATGTAATTCAGGTGCATTTTTATCCAGCGCTTTTTCGGGGTCAACCAGCGGGGAAAGGACCTTGTATTCAACCTGAATCAGTTTACATCCTTCTCGAGCTTGTTGCTCAGTCTCTGCTGCAACAATTGCGATGGCATCTCCCAGGTGAAGTACTTTTTTGTCGCACAGTACCGGCTGATCTGGAACAACCAGTCCATAAGCGTTGGTTCCTGATATATCGCTGGCTGTAAGTACTCGGGCTACTCCTGGCAGGTTTTCGGTTGCTTTCGTATCAATGGAAACAATTTCAGCATGGGGATGTGCCGCTCTCAGGACTTTTAAATGCAGCATGTTATCTGCCTTAAAGTCAGAGGGATAGAGATGTTGTCCGGATGCTTTAGCAAACGCGTCAACTCGGCGAATGGATTTTCCGATTAAACTGGTGTTGCTCATTATTCTCCTGTCGATAGAATTGTAGCCGGTGATTCAGATTTGGTACTGATTATATTCACAATAATACTAATATAATTCTCTATGACTCATGTCGTTTATAACTCTAAAAGTACCAAATGAAGAGGGGAACGGTCAACAGAGGTAGGTACCAAAAAAAAAGAATCATCTGAATCATCTGATTCTTTTGGTATTCCTGATTGTAATTATTCAGCGTTGCGGCAAATCAAGGTTCTTCTCTACTCCCCTTCTTGTCTTCTCATTCGGCAAGGACACTTGGAAACCGTAAAGTACTCAAATTGATCCAGTACTTTGACGATATCCTCACAGGGCTTTGTTGTGGCTGAGCTTTCAATTGTCTCATTGATTGGCAGGGACCGCAGCATTTAGCCACGTTGTCCCATATTCCATTGAAAAAATAGCTGGTGGCAATGGGTGACAGTTCCTTATGGCGATCCGTTGGATCGTTCAATCTTATTGAAGATTGACCTTTATAAGTTTGTTAGATATAGTTATCTTTGGTTAAAGATTCCTGAAAAAGTTTACTATCAAGGAAAAATAAGGATCGCGAAAACTCATCGCAATTAGAATATTGATATCTCTCCATGAATAATAAACCATCATACGAAGAACTTGAAGCAAAAATCCGATCTCTGGAAGCAGAACATTTAAAATACAAACAGTTTTTTGAACAGCAGGGGTTTGAACAATCCTTATATATTGAACTATTCTGGGAAATAAATGTTGTGCTGTTATCGGTAAATCGGGAAGGCAATATAACATATATAACACCCTCGGTAGAGGATGTTTCCGGTTACACACCGGAAGAGGTGATAGGTAAGCCGTTTTTTGATTTTTC
>Ga0307989_1001066_pt1 | contig 15564 bp, 12 predicted proteins | sample EllFjometagen185_FD_203164 | JGI IMG/M metagenome (GOLD analysis project Ga0307989, IMG submission 203164) | Marine microbial communities from Ellis Fjord, Antarctic Ocean - #185 | ecosystem: Environmental > Aquatic > Marine > Unclassified | place: Southern Ocean | collected 2014-10-08
AACTCCCCGACATTAAGTCGAGGAGTTAGTTTACAATTATTATAATTAGTAGATTGTGCTACAACTTATAAAACTCTTCCCAGCCTTTACGAGGAGGTGTTCCCACTAGGAACTGGTTTGCCTCTTTATTGTTGGTAATTTGTTTTGTTTTTCTATCAAACTTAATTTTTGTGTTTAAGCGTTGTGCAATTGTACCTAAACAGAAAACCTGGCTTAAAGGACCTGAAACTTCAAAAGGAGAATTTGTTTTTTCTTCGCCTTTTACTGCCCTTACAAAATTCTCGAAATGGTTTGATGGACTTTCCGGGACTTCAGGTAATTTAGATTCCATATCTTTTGCTGCTTCAGGTGGAATAATTGTCAAAGTACTTCCATGCGACCCACCTTTAAAAGTAAGGTCTTTCCCATAAATTTCTTTACCTGCGCCTAATTTTGCAGGTTGCATTACACCATTACTTGCCGGAGGAATATTTGGGTCAATTTTTAATTTGCCATAACCTTCTGGTACTTGTGGAATATTGTTTTGGCCGTCGTACCAAGTTATTGTACAAGCCGGCATTTTTTTCCTTTTAGGAAATTTAAAATCCAGGGTAGTTTCCATTGGGAAGAACAATGGATTGTGTCCATCTATTCTGACTGGATCAACTTCATAAGGCATTCCTAAATCAAGAAATTGATGTGCAGTATCGATAATATGTGCTCCCCAATCGCCAAGTGCTCCCATTCCGTGTTCGTACCAGCAGCGCCACTGTCCGTTTACAAAATCTTCATGGTAACCGTGTTTTTTCGCCGTCATTAACCAAACGTCCCAATCCAATGTTTCAGGAACAACTGGGTTAACCGGGTAATCTTTCATGTTAACGTCGAAACCGTGCCAACGACGTTTGCCATTCATGTGAGCAGTAATTTTAGTAACATCTTTAATAATGCCGTTTTCAACCCACGATTTAAACTGATAATAATTTCCCTCCGAGTGTCCCTGATTTCCCATCTGAGTAACAACTCCATATTTTTTTTCGGCTTTAATCAACAACTCCGATTCGTTAAAAGTTCGGGTTAATGGTTTTTCAACGTAAACATGTTTTCCTTGCGACATGGCTAAAATCGTAATTGGAAAATGCGAAAAATCAGGTGTACCAACACAAACTGTATCAAATTCATTATGCGATTTTTCAAACATTTCACGGAAATTCTGGTATTGTTTTGCTTTTGGGTAAGCTTCTATATTCCGCAATGTATGCTTCGCTCCCATATCCACATCGCAAAGTACCGTAGTATTCACCATTCCGGTTTCATTGTGCGCTTTAAGAATTTGTCCTCCCCTATTTCCAATACCACAAAATGCCATATTTACTTTGTCGCTTGGCGCAACAATTCTTGGTTGAATTATTTCGCCAGCTGCATTTCTAATTTCATCTTTTGCAAACAAAACATGGCTAGGAATTATTGTCATTGCCCCAAAACCAGCTGCCGATTTTTTAATAAATTTTCTTCTTGAGTTTTCCATATCGAAAGGTTTATGTTTTTCTTTGGTTTTTTAAGTAAAAAAAAGGATTTCCGTTCTGAAAATCCTTTTCAATTTAAATATTATAAAGTTGGCTCCCAGCCAGATTCATAGCTGCGACCCCACAATTTCATTGCGTCTTTATCGTACATTCTACCCGAAACATCATCAATATCAAATCCATGACCAATTCGGTATGCAGCATTTGCATAATGAACCATTGCCTGACTGATAACGCCTTCAGCAATATGTGCTTTCAGTTTTGCATTTCCACGAATTCCGTCGAACCAGTTTACAACGTGTGAAGTAGTCATGTCTCCACCACCACCGAGTGCAGTACCTGCTTCGTTTGATGCTGATACGCTGTCTTTTACAACTTTACCGTTACGATCGTATAAAATATATTTGCCACGATCGATAAACACAGTTCCTTCGCTTCCAAATATTATTGTACCGCGGCCACCTTGAGCATAAGTATCATGTTTCGAACGACTTCTGCCGTCCCATTTAATTACTTTATCGCCTTTAAATTTAAATGTAGCGTCCATTGTGTCGTACATTTCCCAACCATCGTCGAAGAAATGACGTTTACCTGCTTCAACATAAACACTCTCAGGATAATCAAGTTTAAGCGCCCAACGTGCCACATCTAATTCATGTGTTGCGTTGTTACCTGTTTCTCCGGTACCATAATTCCAGCCATACCAGTGCCAGTTGTAATTCCATGTTTCTTCGGTATATTCCCGGTGAATAGCAGGACCTTGCCAAAGATTCCAATCTAATCCGGTAGGTACAGCAACTTTTTTCTGCACCGGAACTTCTCCCCTGCCATTTACATAAAATGCAACAGCGCGATAAGGAACACCAATTACCCCATTGTGAATTTCATTAATAATTTCAATGGTATGATCCGATGAACGTTGTTGGTTTCCCATCTGCACAACTTTGTTGTATTTTTTTGCAGCAGCAACTAACATTTCGCTTTCATTCATATTATGACTAGCAGGTTTTTCAACATAAACATGTTTTCCTCCTTGTAAAGCCATAATTGCTCCCGGAGCATGCCAATGATCGGGTGTTGCATTTATTATTGCATCAACTTTTGGGTCTTCAATAATCTTGCGGAAATCGTTTTCCAATTTTGGTTTATAATCCAAAACTTTTGCAAAACGTCCGGCTGCTTTTTCGCGTTGCGATTCCATTACATCGCATAAATAAAGTAATTCAACATTACTTTCTTTTCGTGCAATTGGATCGGGATAAGCACCTAAACGACGACCTAATCCCATAATGGCAACATTAATTCTATCGTTTGCGCCTATAATTTTACCATAACTTTTTGCCGACATTCCCATTGCCGAACTGCCAACAGCAACACCGGCAGCTCCGGCAGTTACTTTTCTTAAAAAATCTCTTCTATTTGTACTCATATCTTATTAGTTTTTAATTCATTATTTGCAAAAGAATAAACTATTACATATTATATAAACATTATTGGTTTGAAGACGGAAGTCCGAAAACAAATCCAATATTACATTGTTGCCAAAATACCTTTTACATAACCGAAAGATTCCATCATTCCAGGAAGTGGAGCATCAGATTCTGCTTCATATTCTAACGCTAAAGTTCCTTTATAATCTAAGTCTATAACTGTTTTCAGGAATTTAACAAGTTCTATATTTCCACGTCCCATTATACATGTAGTTCCTTCCGGATGAGCTTCGGTTGGATAAACATCCTTAATATGGATATCGAAAATACGATCGAAATAATCTTTTAAATCTTGAGTAGGATCGTGATCAATTCGTTGGGTATGGCCAATATCGAGACACATTCCCATACGTTTGTCCATGTTTTTGATTTTATCGTTAATGCTTTTGGCACTAGGATAAAAATCATCACCTGGCCCATGATTGTGGATTGCCATTTTTATATCGTTTTCTTTCACCAGTTTTTCAACATATTCAAGAACCGGTGGACGAGGAACGCCAATTATCATATCTAAACCCGCAGCTTTTGCATATTCAAATGCCTGGTCGGCATCTTCCTTGGTTTTCATTGTAATTACACCTGCGCCATACAAAGTAACTCCCTTCTTTTTACACAAAGCCAAAGTACTTTTAATAGTCGAAGCACCTGAATCTAAAGGAAGGTGCATACTTTTAAATGTTATCCGGTTTACTCCGCATCTCAAAGTCATATCTAATGCTTGCTCGGTAGAAAATTTACGAAGTGTATAAGATGCAACACCTAACTGAAAACTGAATTTACCTTTTTTCCCTTCGGAAACTGATCTCGAAGCATTTGCTAAACCAGGAACTGCAGCTGCTGCCAAACCAATTCCGGTAGCTTTTAAAAAATTTCTTCTGTTTGTCATGATTATAATTCTCTTATTTTAATACTTCTATACTGCACATAATTGTTATGATCCTGAATTAAGATCGGGCTTTTTTCAGCCATTCCAAAACCTTCGTGTTTTGCATATTTACTTCTGGCAACCAATGCTTTATAAATGGCATCTCCACGAGTGTATTCTACAACTTTTCTTCCATTTAGCCAATGCTGAACTGTTCCGCATGGATAAACAATAATCCGTCCGCGATTCCATTCGCCGGCACCTTTTATAAATCTCTGTTCTTTAACGGCGGGAATTAAATCGTACAACGATGCCATGGTTCTATTTCCTGCAGCACCCATTTTTGCATCCGGGTGTTTAGCATCATCGAGAACTTGATATTCGAGACCTAAACCAGGACCATTATTTCCAATCCCATATTTTACACCGCTATTTGCACCTTCGGCAAAATTAAAATCGAATTTCAATTCAAAAGCAGCAAATTCTTTTTTGGTAATAATATCGCCGCCTTTTTTTGAACCATCTCCTCCACTATCCAGTACAGATAAAGCTCCGTCTTTAACCTCCCAACCTTGTTCAGGAAATTCTCCGGTTTTTGCACTTTTCCAGCATTTTGTCGATTCACCATCGAATAACAAAGAAAAACCTTGTTCTTTTTCTGAATCTGATAAATTGTTTGGAAGTAAATTTTCTACATAAATTCCCTCGCCGGGTGCAGGTGTCAGATTTTCAGTTTTTATTCTAACATTTTTCCATTTTATCTGATTACCTTCTTTTTCTTTATTTGTACCAATTCCGTGAACTTGCAACGCGATAAAACCTTCCGGAGTCATGTCATCAATTATATGAGCAACTGCAACGCCATTCAACCAGGTTCTGATTGAACTTCCGATACATTCGATTCGGTATTTATTCCATTCACCCATTTTTAATGCTGACTGTGCTTCGGGATTTAAAGTCAAAGGATACAACCAGCCACGGCGCGCTTCATCGTAAATTCCGGCGCTCCAGGCACGCTCCGAAGGATCTACTTCGCACTGGTACCCATGAACCCGATAATTATTATAATCGGCGTTACTTTCGCTACGGAATTGAATTCCCGAATTCATATTTTCTTCGACCAAAAGTTCGACTTCAAAAACAAAGTCGGAATACACTTTCTCGGTACGGATAAATGAATTTGGCGTGTTCATAACCGTGGTTCCCACAATCATGTCATCAACAACGTCATATTTTGCTTCTCCGTTAAGTTGTTCCCATCCGGTAAGATCTTTACCGTTAAATAGATTTGTCCAGCCGTCTTGAGCAACGGCTACTCCGCTCATAATGAATACGAACAGAATTAAAAAAGAAAGATTTTTTTTCATTATATTATGAATTAAGTTTAAATAAATATTGGTTTAAATTATTTTCCGTGTGCGAACACGAAACAACAAAAATAACTATTTTTTGACGTGTTTCACGATGTTGTATAAAACAATTTTTCAGAAATTGTAATTTTCTATAAATAATGCATTAGTGGCAAAACAAAACAACTAGAATTAACCCGTTATTTTAAATCTTTTTATCGAACTTATTCGATTCCTAATTGATCGAAAATAAAAGCATATTCTAAGGCGGTATCTTTTATCCACTGAAACCTACCAGAAGCACCTCCGTGTCCGAAATCCATATTAATATGAAAAATAAGTAAATTATCATCTGTTTTTAGTTCGCGTAATTTGGCAACCCATTTTGCCGGCTCCCAATATTGCACTTGCGAATCGTGCAATCCAGTAGTAACTAACATTGCCGGATAATCTTTTACTACCACATTGTCGATTGGTGAATAAGCCAACATATAATGATAATATTTTTCGATTTTTGGATTTCCCCATTCATCGAATTCACTGGTTGTTAATGGAATAGTTTCGTCGAGCATAGTGGTTACAACATCAACAAACGGAACTGCTGCAATAACTCCTTTGTACAAATCGGGTTTTAAATTAATGCAAGCACCCATTAAAAGTCCGCCCGCACTTCCACCCTTAGCAAATAGTTTTTCAGAATTTGTATAACCTTCGTCGATTAAATGCTGCGCACAATCGTTAAAATCGGTAAACGTATTCATCTTTTTCAGCAGTTTTCCATCTTCGTACCATGCACGCCCGTTAACCTGGCCGCCACGAATATGTGCAATTGCATAAACAAAACCACGATCGAGCAGTGGTAAAACAGACAGACTAAATGAGGGATCGCGCGTGTAACCGTAAGAACCATATCCGTAAATAATTGCCGGATTATTCCCATTCATTTCCATTCCTTTTCGGTAAACAATCGACATTGGAATTTTGGTTCCGTCCATTGCAGTGGCATAAATTCGTTTGGTTTCGTAGTTGTTTTTATCGAATCCTCCCAAAACCTCCGTTTGTTTTAACAATTCGCGTTCTTTTGTTTTTAAATTAAAATCAAAAATTGAATTTGGCGTAGTCATCGATGTGTAACTTATTCGAAAAACATCAGTATCGAAATCAAGATTTACATTCGAACGAACGGTATAAACTTCTTCTTCAAAATCGATATAATATTCCTCCCCTTCCCATGGCATAACCCTAAGTTGTGTAATTCCCTCTTTTCGTTCGGAAACAACCAGATAATCTTTGAGAATATCGAAATCTGAAAAATAAACATCATTTCTGTGTTCAATTACTTCTTCCCAATTTTCTTTTTCAGTAGCCGAAACAGGAGTTTTCATTAACCTGAAATTTTGAGCCTCTAAATTTGTTCTGATGTAAAAATATTTACCAAACTGATCAACTGAATATTCCAATTCTCTTGTTCGGGGCTGGATAATTTTGAATTCTCCCCCCGGATTATTTGCATCGAGAAAACGGTATTCAGAAGTTAAAGTACTTTCGCTACCGATAATTAAATAATCTTCCGACTTTGTTTTATAAATGAAAGTTGAAAATGTCTCGTCTTCTTCATAAAAAGCTACCACATCGTCTTCTACCGACATACCCAAAGTATGTTTCATTATTTTCATTGACCGGAGCGTAACATCGTCTTTTAAAACATAGTAAACCGTTTTGTTATCGTTCGCCCAAGTAGCACCACCGGTAGTTAAAGGAATTGCATCTTCCAGAATTTCGCCGGTTTCGAGATTTTTAAAATGAACGGTATATTTTCTACGACTGACAGTGTCGATTCCAAAAGCCACCATTTTATTATCGGGGCTAACCGATGAACCACCCAACGCAAAATATTCGTGTCCTTCCGCCATTTTATTTACATCGAGCAAAATTTCTTCGTTGGCATCTAACGATTCTTTTTTGCGGCAGACCAGATAATATTCAGTTTCAGGTACTGTGCGTGTATAATAAAAAAAGCCTTTCTTTTTATACGGCACCGATTCATCTTCCTGCTTAATTTTCGATTTTATCTCATCAAAAAGTTTGTCCTGAAGAGGTTGAGTGTGTTTCATTACCCCATCTTTGTACGCATTTTCAGCTTCAAGATGAGCAATAACTTCCGGGTCTTCCCGGTCGTTCATCCAATAATAGTTGTCAACTCGGGTATCGCCATGAACTGTTAATTCTTTGGCAACTTTTTTAGCTACTGGTGGCATAATTTTCTCTTTTGAAGTACAGGCGGCTAATATTAGAATTATAGCAACCAGCGAAATAAATATTTGTCTCATTTTCTATATATTTTTAATGATAACAAAAATACTTTAATGATGTTTAATTTTCGATATTTGTAGCATTAATTTTATGCAAACTGAAATTATTATAGCAATTTATTTTGTTTTTATTCTTGCGATTGGAGTCTATTCTGCTTTCAAAATAAAAACACCATCAGACTATTATGTAGCTGGGAAAAAAGCCGGATTAATTCCAGTTTCGGGAAGTTTACTGGCAACCATTTTAGGTGGTTCGGCTATTTTAGGAACTATTGAATTAAGCCAGAAAATAGGTTGGGCGGCACTTTGGTTTTTATTTTGTGCTTCTCTTGGATTATTCGTTCTTGTCCCTCTTTCGAAATATGTAAAACGATTTGGGAATTATACTCTCCCCGAATTGCTCGGAAAGTTTTATGGAAAAAGTGCGAAAAAAATTGCATCGATAATAATTCCGATTGCCTGGCTTGGAATTGTAGCTGCCCAAATTATTGCGGCTGCTAAAATTCTAAGTGGTCTTCAAATGTTTAATTACACAATTGCAGCCATAATTTCGGGTACAGTTTTTATTATTTACACCGTGATTGGCGGGCAAAAAAGTATATTAAAAACCGATGCATTGCAAGCCATTCTAATTATAAGCGGACTATCCGCAATACTCTTTTTTTCAACTCAAAATAAATTGAATCCGGTTGAAACATTTCAGCTAAATTCACTTTTTAACAGTTCGTTTTCAATGCTCGATTTGTTAATTTTGATTGTAACCTACTCGGTAACTTTTGTTGTTGGACCAGATATTTACTCCCGTATTTTTTGTGCAAAAAATGAAAAAACTGCGTCACGAAGTATTTTAGCGGTTGCCATAATTTTAATTCCTATTTCGTTTGCACTCACATATCTTGGAATATATTCAACACAATTTGGAGGTGATGGAATTATCTCTTTCGCATTAAATATGTTACCAGGTTGGGCTTACGGAATATTTATTGCTGCACTACTTTCAGCAGTAATGTCGTCAGCCGACACCACTCTTTTAACTTCGTCGATGATATTAAACGAATTAATTACCGGGAATTTAAACAAAAATAATTCGCTTAGAACAACACGAATTATTGTCGTTTTTATTGGAATTTTAAGCATTATTATTTCACTTTTTGTGACATCAATTATACAGGCTTTGTTGTTTGCTCTTACATTTTTTTCGGGTGCTTTTGTAATTCCGATGCTGGCTGGTTTGTTAAATTTAAATGTAATAAAAAAGAGGGTTGTATTAGCAATTGTAATAGGTGGAATAGTTGCTTTGACAGGTAAAATAATAAATGTTTTTCACGATGGATTATTAGGTAATATTATAATAATTTCTTCCTTTTTGATAAACTCAGTTTTGTTATTTATACCTTTTAATTTTAGGTTAAAAAGAAATTTGTTTATCCGTTTAAATACCACAAAAGATGAAACATAGATTTCATTCCTGCAAAAGCGGGAATCTTTTCATTTTTTAACTCTGAATTATGAGATTCCGTATAAAATTTTTCAAATTTTTACGGAATGAGTGCATTGTGGCAACTTTCCGGATAATCGAAAAAAGAAGTAAGATTTAGTGTTATTAAAAACAGAAGTAAAAATTTTAGCAAGAATTATTATCTTCATAAATAATTATGAATGTATATTTTTTAGCAAATTGTGCATTAACTATATTACCAGATATAAAGCAACATTATAAATGGAAGATCTCAAAAAATATAAAAGGCTAATTGAAAGCCTTGAAAATGAATATTTTTTCTATTCTCATGGCTTAGATGGAAAGTATTTATACATAAGCCCTTCAGTGGGGAAAGTGCTTGGATACACGGTTAAAGAAGCCTTTGAAGGTATTGTAAAACACATGACCGACAGCGAGCTAAACAAAAAAACAATAGAAACCTTAAAGAAAAGTGCAAGTGGTGAAAAACAAAAAACTTTTGAATTTGAGCTATTCACAAAAAAAGGAAAAATAAAAATTATAGAAATAACAGAATCGCCACTTTATAACGAGGACGGTAAATTAATTTCGATTGAAGGAGTTGCACACGATATTACCAAACGAAAAAATAACGACAGAATTATAAAAGAAAAAAATAGCGAATTAAGTAAACAAAAAAAAGAACTTCAAGCAACTTTAACTAACTTAAAAGATACACAAGCTCAGTTAATTCAATCGGAAAAAATGGGAGCTTTGGGAAATCTTATTGCAGGAATAGCACACGAAATAAACACGCCAATTGGCGCTATTAATGCATCGGCTGGAAACATAACAAGTTCGCTCGATTCATCTGTGCAAAATTTATTTAAACTCTTTACTAAGCTTTCAAAAAAAGAGTTAATTATTTTCCTGAAAATAATGGATTTAATTGAAAGAGGTAATACATCTCTGACATCAAAAGAGAAAAGGCAACAGAAAAAAATAGTCCACTCGAAGCTTGAAGATGCTAATATTGAAAATGTTAGTTCGATTACCGATTTGATTATGTACATGAAACTTTATAACGAAATTGATACCGTTATTTCATTTCTAAATGTCGATAATCCCGAATTCATTTTGAAAGCAATTAAAGATATTTATTCAGTAAGAAGGAATACGGAGAATATAAAATTAGCGGTTGATAAAGCTTCCAAAATAATTTTTGCATTAAAGAAATTTGCGCATAAAGAACGTTCAGAAATTAAAGAGAAAGCGGATCTTATTGAAAATATTGAAACGGTTTTAACACTCGAACACAACCAGTTAAAACAAAATATTGAAGTGGTAAGAGATTTTGACAAAATCCCATTAATCAACTGTTTCCCCGATGAATTAATTCAGGTTTGGATCAACCTCGTTTCGAATGCAATTCAGGCTATGAATCACAAAGGCACATTAACCATTTCGATAAAAAAACTGGCTGAAACGATTAAAGTAAGCATAAAAGACACAGGTCACGGCATTCCGGAAAATATACATCATAAAATTTTTGAACCCTTTTATACCACTAAAAAATCGGGGGAAGGCACAGGAATTGGTCTCGACATTGTTAATCGTATTATTGAAAAACACAATGCTAAAATTGAATTAAAAAGTAAAGTTGGGATAGGAACCACTTTTATAGTAATATTACCAATTAATTAGAATAGTTTGAACCATGGTGAATAAAGCAATTGTTTGTGTTGACGATGAAAATATAATTTTAGACAGTCTGGGAGAACAAATTGAAAATATATTTGGTGACGAATTTTTATATGAGTACGCCGAAAATGCTCAGGAAGGCATGGAAGTGTTAGAAGAACTAGCCAACGAAAATATAAATGTAGTTGTAATTGTTTCAGATTGGTTAATGCCCGGAGAAAAAGGAGATGAATTTTTAATCCATGTTCACGAAAAATTTCCGAATATGGTTAAAATCATGTTAACCGGACAAGCAGATGAATCGGCGATTGAAAATGCAAAAATTAATGCAGGACTTTATGCACACATTGCTAAACCATGGACACAAGAACAATTAGAAAATATAATTAGGGCTGGAATTTCTAAAATTGAAGAGTTATAAAAATGACAATGAACAAGCAAGTTATTTTGTGTATAGACGACGAAGAAATAATTCTACATGCTTTAGAAGAACAACTGGATAATATTTTTGGGGAAGAATATAAAATTGAAACTTCGGATAGTGGTGAGGATGCATTGGAATATTTCAAAGAATTAATTGACGAAGGAATAGACGTGCCGGTAGTAATCTCGGATTATATTATGCCGGGAATGAAAGGGGACGAACTACTTAAAAAAATTCATACAATATCTCCGGGATCATTAAAAATATTATTAACCGGACAGGCTAGTATTGAAGGTATTAGCAACGCAATTAACAATGCCCAGCTTTATAGATATATTGCAAAACCATGGGATAAAAACGACTTGGTTTTAACTGTAAAAGAAGCAATTAAAAGTTACTTTCAGGAATTAAAAATTAAGAAACAATACGATGAATTACTTGTTTTAAACGCTTCGTTAGAAGAAAAAGTTAAAAAACGCACCGAGGAATTAAGTATTGCTGTTGCTTCAAAAAACAAATTTTTCTCAATTATTGCACACGATTTAAAAAGCCCATTTAACGCACTGCTCGGCCTCTCGGAGATTATGATTGAAAATTGGGAGCAAATGACGGACGACGATAAAATTGAATTTTTGAAGGACATTAATTCAACCTCAAAAAACACTTTTAATTTACTACAGAATTTGCTCGAATGGTCGAGGGCACAAACCGGTAAAATTCAGGTTGAAGCTACTAAGTTTTCTCCTTTTCTTTTAATTCAGGAAACTATTAAAGTACTCTTGCAACACGCCGAGAATAAAAAAATTAGCATAAAAAATAGGATGCCTGAAAATATTTTTTGTTTTGCCGACCGAAATATGATATCTACTGTTTTTAGAAACCTAATTTCGAACTCTATTAAATTTACTCCTGAAGGTGGAAGTATTGAAATATCTGTTACTCCGAAAGAAAGTGCCTATGAATTTTGTATTTCCGACTCCGGAATTGGAATGGATAAAAATACCTTGCAAAATTTATTTAGTATTACCGAAAAAGTGCAAAAACCAGGAACTGCAAATGAACAGGGAACAGGACTTGGATTGATTCTTTGCAAAGAATTTGTAGAAAAAAACGATGGAAAAATATTTATTGAAAGCGAACCTAATTTAGGTAGCAAATTCTATTTTACCGTTCCAAAAGCCAAAAATTAAATCGCACTTGTTAATTCATCTAAAAAGTTGTGCAACTCCTCATCAATTAAAGGTTTTAATTCAGCATTTACTTTTTTATGATAGGTATTTAGCCAATCTTTTTCATCGGTTGTTATTAAATCCATATTAATCAATGTTGTATCAATTGGGCACAATGTAAGTGTTTCAAAACCTAAAAACCGGCCAAATTCTGTCTCTTCTTTTTCCACACAAACCATCATATTTTCGGTTCGAATTCCATACTCGCCTTTGCGATAAAACGCAGGTTCGTTAGACATTACCATGCCCGGCTCAATTAAATTCTCGTTATATTCCTGCCTAATTGCAAACGGACCTTCGTGAACATTTAAATAATGACCAACTCCATGTCCAGTTCCGTGTCCATAATTCAGTCCATTTTCCCAGAGCGGTTTTCTTGCCAAAATATCTAAATGACAACCTAAAGTTCCGTATGGAAATTTGGCTTTTGTTAAAGCAATCATTCCTTTTAAAACTAAAGTATAATCGAATTTTTGTTTATCAGTAATTTCACCCAAAGCAACCGTGCGCGTTACATCGGTTGTGCCGTCGGAGTACTGGCCACCCGAATCAAAGAGTAAAATACCATGGGCAGTAACCTGCAAAGCATCAACTTCTCCAACACTTAAATGTACAATGGCACCGTGCTGTTTATACCCAACAATTGGAGGAAAACTTTCGCCTTTGAAATTGTTTTGTTTTGAACGAAATTCTTTCAGTTTCTGTCCAATTTCGTACTCCGAAATTTTAGTTTTGCCAATGTTCGATTTTAACCATGCATGAAACTCAAGCAAGGCAACACCATCTTTTCTCATGGCATTTTTAAAACCACCTATTTCAGTTTTGTTTTTAAGTGCCTTTAATTTCGCAACTATTGAAGTACCATTTACAATTTCGTTCGACTCATTTAACGAATTTAAAATAGCATAATTGGCCGTTGACTCGTCTATAAATATTTTTTTGTTATTTACTGTTTTTAAAAAGGAATAAAACTCTGAATAATTTTTTAAAATTATCCCTTCATTTTTAAGCTTTGAGTTTAATTGTTGCGGAAGTTTTTTGTCATCTACAAACAGGTAACTTTTCTTTTTTCCAATAAATCCATATCCTGTAAAAACCGGATTGTAACTAATATCCGAGCCTCGTAAATTAAATAACCATGCCAATTCGTCAAGCATAGAAACAACATGGTAATCTGCTTCTGTTTTTTTAAGTTTCTCCAAAATTTGCAATTGTTTTTCCTTGCGTGAAACCCCTGCAAATTGTGGTTCTAATTCAATGATTTTGTTGGATGAAACCATGGGACGATTAATCCAAATAGTTTCAAATAAATCAGACGTTTGAACCAGCTCAATATTATTTTCCCCCAAAATATTTTTGAGTTTTTTTAATACTGATATTGAAATGGTTTGTGCATCAATTCCTACACGGCTTCCGGGTTTCAGCTTTTCCGACAACCACATTTCGGGTAAAACTGCATTTGGAACGCGCAATTTATTCATAGAAATTTCGTAGTCTTTCAATTGCTCTTCAGCTTGAATAAAGTAACGCGAATCTGTCCATAAACCGGCTTCTGTTAAAGTTACCACAGCAATTCCATACGAACCTGTAAAACCTGAAATAAATGCTCTGGTTTGCCACCTTGTTGGTAAATATTCGTTGGAGTGCGGATCTGTACCGGAAATGTACCACGCATCTATTTTTAATTTCCGCATTTCTGCTCTCAGTGCACTAATTCTACTATTAATATTGCTCATTTCTAAAAAAATCTTTTACAAATTTATTTATTGAAGGCGATGGAATATCATCGAAATTTATTTCTTCTTCGGTATAAAACTTATACCCTAAAATATCGTCCATGGGTTTTAATCCGGATGTAGATTCGGGTATAACTTTGAAAGCTAAATCGGTAGTAAAAACAGAGTATTCAGAAAAAACATATTCGTTGGGAAAAGAACCACTGTAGCTTAACGATTTTATTTTCAAATTCAACTCTTCTGAAAGTTCGCGATGCAAAGCATTTTCAGCCGTTTCGTTAGGATTTACAAAACCACCCGGCAAATCTAATTTTCCATAATTTGGTTCAATACCACGAGTTACCAACATCAATTTTCCGTTTTCATCTGATATTAATGCAGCCACTGCCGCAGCCGAATTAATAAAAAAATGAAAACCACACGAATTGCATTTCAACGAATTTTCGCTTGAAGTTTTAAATTGGCTGGAACCACATTTAGGGCAAAATTTTAAAATCTTTAGTGGATGTGTGTGTTTCATTTACTCCACAATTTTAATTGCTTTCAGCCAATCGTAAAAAAGATTTGGCCACTGGTCAACCGGTAAATTCTTTTTTGTTATTCCAAATCCATGTCCACCTTCCCTAAAAATATGCATTTCGGCGGGAACTTTGTTCTTTTTTAGTTGCAAATAAAACTCTACCGAGTTTCTTGGAACTACGCTTTTGTCGTTGTCGGCCAGTACCAAAAAAGTTGGTGGTGTTTGTGGTGTAACATGTAAGTCGTTCGAATATTTTTCAGCCATTTCCCAATTATTTCCTTGGCCAATTAAATTTTTGCGAGAACCCATGTGTCCAAATTCCTCGTTAAAAGAAATTACAGGATACAAAAGCAGCATAAAATCAGGGCGACAACTCATCCGTTCAATAGCATTTGTACTTTCTTTATTTCCTTTATCAAAACGAGTACCAACGGTTGAAGCCAAATGTCCTCCGGCAGACGAGCCGGCAATTCCAATTTTATCGATATTAATTCCCCACTCTTTTGCATTCATCCTAACCACTCGCATGGTTTGCCGCAAATCGCCCGATGGAATTTCATGGTTTCCATACGGAAGTCTGTACTTCAAAACAATTCCCGCAATTCCTTTCGATTTCAACCACTTGGCAATATCGTATCCTTCGTGATCCATTGCTTCAATCATGTAACCTCCGCCCGGGCAAATTACAATTGCTGCACCAGTATTGTTTTCCTTTTCAGGTAAATAAACATACATTTCTGCCTCCGAAACATTTCGCACCCGAACGCCATCGTATTTTTCCTCTGGCTCATTCATTCCGTTATGATTCGGAGCACCGCCGAGCCAAACTTTTAAAACTTTATCTTGTGCAATTAAACCAGTAATTGTTAAAAGCAGAATAAGTAATAGTTTTATTTTTTTCATGTTATTAAGATTTTGCTCCAACAAAATAGTATTCCTTTTCATCAAAGAAAATATTAAATGTGGTTAAAGAACCATACGAACGAGTAATGTAT
>Ga0307989_1001068_pt1 | contig 15553 bp, 13 predicted proteins | sample EllFjometagen185_FD_203164 | JGI IMG/M metagenome (GOLD analysis project Ga0307989, IMG submission 203164) | Marine microbial communities from Ellis Fjord, Antarctic Ocean - #185 | ecosystem: Environmental > Aquatic > Marine > Unclassified | place: Southern Ocean | collected 2014-10-08
GTATCACTTTAAGCAAAGAACTATATCAACATTCAGGTTCTATATCAATCAGGCTGCAATCATTAACTTATTTCCTGTTTCAACAATATCTTTGAAAAATGTATTCAAAGCCTCTTCATCTATCTTCGGGTTAGTTATCAGAAGCCGTAAGCATAAATCAGACTTTATATATCCAAAACCAATCAGACTGACACCACTGTGATAAAGCTCTGTACGTAGTTTTAAGTTAAACTCATTTGATGATACTTGCCCAGGAACTTTGTAGCGAAAACAGACGTTAAACCCATTCCTGGGGACAAGCATTTCAAGTTCTGGTGTGGCTGTTATGATGTCTTCAGCTTTTTGACATAAATGATGGAATTTTTCTACTTTTTTAGCCAAGCCTTTTCGGCCATTAAATTTCCAGTCCAGGAACCATTTTAGACTATCCACCCTTCTACCACATTGCAGGGAAAATGATCCTAAATTATATGTCTCATCCCTGGTCTCTTCATCATCTCTAAAAATATAGCTGGTATTACCGGCTTCACATAGCTGATTCAATGTGTTTGCACTGTGGTTAAATAGTAAAACATTACAGATTAAAGCGGCTCCCAACATTTTATGAAAATCCCAGGTGAAGGAATCAACCTGCTCAATATCTTTTAAATAAAGATTTCGCAAATGCTCACTTAAAATAGCCGAACCTCCCCAGGCACCATCTGTATGCAACCAGAAGGCGTATTTATCTCGTAATTTTAAAAGCCCGCTAATATTATCAAAAGCACCGCGTAGAGTCGTCCCGGCTGTAGCTGACACAAAAAAAGGAATACCTCCAAACTGCTTTACTGTCAAAATAGATGTTTCCAAATCCTTGAGATCCATTTCCCCTTTTGTAGTAAGCTTAACCTTAACTAAGTGATCGCTACCAATTCCGATGATATTTGCAGCTTTATCCATTGAATAGTGAGCATCCTGGCTGACAAATGCATATAGTTGGGGCTGACCAAAAAGCCCATTGGATTTAATGGTTTTGTTAACTTCATTTCTGGCAGCCAGCATCGCAATCATGTTGGCATTGCTGGAACCCGTTGTCATTTGCCCTTCACCTTTTTGAAACCCCACTAATTCCAACATTTGTTTAATCATATATTTTTCTATCAAGGTTGAAACGGGCGCTGATTCATAGGTACTGGCACAAGTATTAGATATGGCACTGATCATTTCACCAACAATAGATGTCAAATTAGCACCGGACCACATGCGATTGCTAAATCCAATATGATTGGTTTTAACCGTATAGCTAAGATATTTTTCAACATAAGAAAAGATTTGATCCCAATCCGATTGCCCTTCCGGTAGGTCCAACTCTAATTTTTTTTCCAGATCTGAGGGGTTTTGATAATTTAAAAACTCTCCGCTGTTCTGAGCAGCTAAATGCTTAGTGATCAATGTAAATAGTCTGGATAGAATTTCATCTTCACGAGGTTTATTGATATCCGACATAAATTTCTCCAGTGGGTTAATTGTTGTCAATTAAGCACAGTTGGCCATTTTTGATCAGCCTCTAAAATAAATTGTTCGATATTATCTAACCACTTGTTCTGAATAGCGTCGTTATAATTCAGATATAATTTATCCTTGTGAATGGTCCAGTTTATTGGATTACCATCAGCTGTATTTCCTTGTGCAACTGCCCAGGCACAATAACCACCATATTGGGGTGCATATTGGCTTGGATTTGATTTAAATATTTCCAAATTGGCCTGAGTACTGAAATACCAGTTCGCATCCCGATATTTAAATTTAAGTTCTTTATTACCCTTAATAGGCGCTCCCTCGGTGAAATAAGCAATGGCATCATATCCGGATAAAGCCTCGTCGTTAAAAAAACCGGTATTAATCAAATCTTTGGCCCAAATTGTTGTTGAAAAGAAAAGAATGGAACTAATGAAGATAATAAACAGCTTGTTAATTGGTTTCATACGCCTCCTAAGTTTTTTCACAGATAATTCTGTGACACGTTAGCCATGAATTTGATTGACACTGTCATCCTGACGAGGGCGGGCACCGGTTTGATTGGCTCATGGTCAGTTCAGAAAATCCACCCGCCACTATATAGGATATATTTTATCCTATTTAAAAAAGATAATCAATAAGAATGTTATTTTTTAATTTCAGGTCAGTGCTCTCTAGGATGATAGAACTCGACAAAGCTATTGGCCTCTGAACATCCCAAAAGGAGATGGTTTTTATGGTAGAATCAAATAAAAGGATAAATTTATTTTCAAAATAGGATGATTTCAGTCATATATAAAATACTCAAAAACGGGAATTTTTAAGTATTTTAGAAATTATAGGCTAGTAATAGGGGGCGTAGAGTGGTTTAATTTTTATCTTCTTTTATTTCTTCTTTCCCAACATCCTTAATGATTTTGTATTTGTCTGCTTTCAAACCGATAAAATGTTTTAGTAAAGAGTAGACTAAAACACCGATCACAACAACATCCACCATCACCCACATTTGTTCACGAGCCGAACCATAAGTCCTAATGAGATCATAAATAAAATACATCAAAAAAACCAGATAAGCAATAAACAGGTTCCTGGAAAGGCTCAAAAATACTTTCTGTTGACAGCCTGGGCAATTAAAGAATTTCATTCCGGTAAAATTTGAGTTTAAGCGAGTAATAGTTTTCTGGTTGCAGCCTGGACAGTTTGTCTCAATACTTTCATTGGATTGTTTTTGTTTAAAAATCACGGTTTTATTTATCCTCTAAAAAAATATAGTGATAATTGGTGCGGTGAATAGGAGTTGAAAATTAACCCATTTAAAAAATCCAGGCAAGCTAAAATCTTCAATATTAATTCTTGTGATGTCTTGCAGAAGCAGTAAGACTATAACTCTTTACGATGCGCTAATTTTTATGATTTTGGACAGAAATGGATCAGAAAAGACAATTCTTTTATATTGCTTCAATCGTATTTTAGCGATATCAAGAGGTAAAATAAGTATTGACGGTGAATCCAGCTATTAATTTCCTTCAACTTTTTAATGCTATTAGGGAACAAACCATGATCACTCAAAGCGAAATTATTAAAAGCTTACTCAAAGATATTGAACCCATTCAGGATCAATCGATTAAATCAATTACTTACGGCTTGCATTTAGTGGCTGTTGAAGGTGATAAGGTTGGATTTGCGACCTGGTCAACCCCTCATCACCCAGTAGAGGATGATCTATATCCACAGGTCCCAAAAAACATGACCATGAAGGGACTCGCCCATTGGTTAGATGATTCAGATTCTTTGAAAGCATCAGTTGGAATGGCTGCTTATAAAGCCTTAATTCCAAAACTAGAATCACCGGTTTGGGAATCCATTGATGTCGGAAAATTGTGTTTAAAACTGGCTGCCAATAAAAATGTTGTCGTCGTTGGTCATTTCCCCTTTGTATCCGCACTGCGTTCACATTTTGAATCATTAACCGTCTTAGAGAAAAATCCACAGGAAGGAGATCTAAAAAGTGAATATGCACCTGAGGTCCTACCTAAGGCAGATTTGGTAATTATTACAGCCACAACCCTAACAAATGGGACACTTGGTGAGATTCTGCAATCATGTTCAAAGAATTGTCATAAAATTTTGGTTGGACCCAGTACTCCTTTGACACTAACACTACATGAATTTGGAATTAATTTTATTGCAGGCGCAGAAGTGGTTAATGCCGAACTGTTAAAAGAAACCATAAAAAAGGGTGTCTCATTTAAACATATCAAGGGCGTTACTTTTGTAATATACGCCGATGAAAAAAAGGCATTGATGATGTAAGAACAGAAAGCAAATTCAATAGGAATAATTTAATTGTTAGAATAAGTGACATCATCAGGTAATCCGTTTAATAAGAAAATCAGCTTTCACTTTTTTTAATTTCGCCAACAGACCTTGCACCTCGCTTGGATAATCTTTCAGTTTTTCGATATTCTGATAAGATAATACTTTATTCGTATTTTTAGTTATCTCTTGCAGTTCTCTGGCAACTTTTTGTTGTAATAAATTGTCATGATCATGAATCAACAAGGCATTTTCAAAATCCAGCCGCCAGGCACGTGGATTAAGATTATGCCCGGTAATCATCCAATAACAATCATCACAGTAAATTCCTTTTAAATGGTAGGTATGATTGCCATCTTTCCAAAGACGAATCGAAAGCAGTCCTTTATCAATTGACGCCTGATGCTCTTTCATAAATTTTCTGAGATTTTGCTCGTAAATATAAGGTAGTCCTCCAATTCTTTTGAAAGGCTGATCTTTCGGAATAAAAAAATCATTGGCCTTTTTATCCCCAACAACAATAGCCACTTTAACACCACGTTTCAGAAGTGATTTAATCCCTTTAGCAATTTTCTGAGGAAAATTAAAATAGGGTGTTAATAGCACTAATTGTTTCTCTGTGCTGCGGATTAAATGATGAATGGTAAGGTTTAGCTGATTTTTTTGACGGCCAAATCCTGATATTGGTGTAATTCCAACTTGTTCATCACCTACAGTCTTGCCTTCAAATTGATAGGTGGCTTTTTTTAATTCTTTTTTAAAGCGACGGATGGTCACCTTCAATTCTCTGGCGGAAAGAAGGTGTTGCCTATCTACAGGCTGAGGCGCTGAATTATTAACAAAGTATTGAGTTAAAAAATCGATCATGGTATCAGCCAGATGCTTATTTTTTATCATAAAATAACGATCATAGCGATACTGATCTTTTTGGTGGAGATACACATCATTAAGACTTGCTCCACTGTATAATAAATCATTGTCAAATACGAACCCTTTCAAGTGCAAAACTCCAAATATTTCTTTGGTTTTAACCGGAATGCCATATACATCAATCTGAACCGAATATTGATTTTTCATTTCCCGATACATCAAAGTATTACCGCCTTTTCCTTTTTGTCCGATGAGCATCCGTTGGGCCCTGTGAAAATCAACAAAAAGTTTAATATCTAATTTAGGATGCCTTTGTTTAGCTGCATAGAGTGCCTCCATAATCTCCTTTCCGGCCTCATCATCCTGTAGGTATAAGGTCGGTAGGTAAATCCGTTTTGTGGCTGCTTTGATGCTATCTAAGAGGGTCAACCTGAAATCTTTAGCAGACAACAGTATCTTTATATCATTGGCATTTACTGGAATCTGAGCCAGGGCATCAATTTTCTGTTTATAATATGATGGTGATTTCATTTTAGGTCCTAAATACTCATTTGAGAGACAGAAAAAACTATTATGATTGATTCGGGTAATTATTTGTTTAATCTATTGAGTTTAACTTGAATAATTTAAATTGTCATGTCGGAAAAGAATTAACACCATTGAAATAGGGGGTACACATATCAGCTAGATTAATGTCAACCGTCCATAGTTGACATGGCACTGATGGAAAATGCTAAAGTCGAATAAAAGATTGTTTTTTCATCAGGAACATATTAAATACAGTCAAAACATATCTCAATAGTGAATATCGAATTATTGGCCACCTACTTTGTCGTTTATTGTATAATGAAACTTAATTTCAATAATATCCTGAAAAGCAATCGCAGTAAAAATGAACTGCTTATAACCTTTGCCTTCAGAGAGTCAATGATTCGGTCTGCCATAAAAGCCTTAAGCCCCTTTCAGGGTAGCATGGGCTTAGATGCAGGATGCGGAATTGGTCTCCCAGCACTATTATTAGCAGAAAAAATTGGCACCTCCGGACATGTTACCGGTCTTGATCAATCTTCTGAGACTTTGAAACTGGCTGAAGAACTAACAAATACAGTCAATTTTTCTGAACGTGTCTCTTATCAAAAAGGTGATATTAGCCAGCTTCCCTTTAAAGATAATACCTTCGACTGGGTATGGAGTATGGATTGTGCCGGATATGCGCCTCTGGAACCCATTCCACTTTTACTTGAATTTGAACGGGTTGTTAAACCTGGCGGTACTGTAGCTATCATCGCCTGGTCTTCCGAAAACCTACTACCTGGTTATCCTTTATTGGAGGCTCGCTTACGGGCAACTGCATCAGGAATATCACCCTTTGTAAAAGGGCAGAAAGCTGATCGACACTTTTTATCTGCACTGAGATGGTTTAAGGAAATCGGATTGGAAAAACTGACGGTTAAAACCTTTGCCGGAAATTTACACGCCCCTTTAAGTAAAGTAGAAAAATATTCACTGACTGCTCTTTTTAAAATGCGCTGGTACGGCATCGAAAAGGAATTATCAGATCAAGATTATTCTGATTATCAGCGGCTTTGTTTAGTGGAATCACCAGAATTCATCGTTTATCGGACGGACTATTATGCCTTTTTTACCTATTCCATGTTTATGGGTAAAGTACCAATATAAAACCAGTTTTTGTGTCTACATTCTGAACACTGAACCCTTCGACTTCGCTCAGGTAAACCGTTGCTGTGACATGGTTGTAATGAACTTAATTCTGTCATCCAGACGCGGTACGGGCAGGATCGTATGGCCGGAGGCAGAGATTCTATTATGACACAGTCTTCGACGTCGCTCAGCATATTGATAGGGGCAACTTAATTGAAAATTACATAGATTTATTAAAAATGAATAAAAACATCCCAATATCGACGCCATATCAAAATACAATCATTTACTTTTTAAGTGGAACAGGGAACTCCTACCGGATTTCAGAACCGATGCAAAGCATTGCTGATGATAAGGATTTAAAAACAATAAAATCATCAGTTAACAGCGCTAAACCAACAGAAGAAATTAAAGATAACAACACCTGTATTCTCGGACTTATCTTTCCCATTCATGGTTTTACAGCTCCCTGGTATATGATAAAATTTACCTGGCGATTACCTCAAGTTAAAAAAGCACATGCTTTTTGTGCCGCCACCCGGGCTGGTTTTAAATTTGCTAAAGTTTTCACGCCTGGAATCAGTAGTTCTGCTACTTTTTTAATTGCCCTGATTTTGTTTTTTAAAGGGTATAAAGTTCAGGGAGTGACAAGCTTTGATATGCCCTCAAATTGGTATTCCCTGCACCCCATTCAAAAAGAAAAAAGTATTAGGCAAATCATCGAAAGAGCAACGCTAAAAACATCTACTTTTACCAATATCATGTTAGCTGGCAAACAAAACTGGTTTACCTGGACAAATCTGTATGAAATTAGCTGGACTATCGTACTTACTCCAATATCACTGGGATATATAATGGTTGGTCGCTTATTCTTTGCCAAAATGTTTTTCGCCAATAAAAACTGTGATGGATGTAGTATTTGTTCAAAAAACTGTCCTGTTAACGCTATTGAAATGAGAGGAAAGGAAAAACCAAAACCGTTCTGGAAATACAGTTGTGAGAGTTGTATAATATGAAACTCAGAAAGACGAATAAACCTTCAATTTCAATTATTTATGTCTACTCCTAGCTAAATGCAGCAGTGATTATTTCCGGCTTTAAAATCTACCGGCATTTGTTATTTTTATGGACAATGCCTTTGATGAGTGATCACATTATATAACAGTATTTAAAGTAAAATTTACGAATCAATATAGACCTTCCTGGTACGGATGAAGATATTCAGTCATTGTTAACAGATAATGAATTATCTAAAGAGATAAAACATCAGCGAGAAACCAATGGAACGACCACAAAACCTGATTTTTGTTATTTTTGGTGCTTCAGGGGATTTAACCCGATTAAAATTAATTCCCGCTGTTTACAACCTCCATAAACAGGGAATATTACCTGATGGTTTTACCGTACTGGGTATTGGTCGTTCTCAAATGACAAATGAAGCGTTCAGGGAAAACGTAAACTGCGCCATAGTGGATAAAGTCCAACAAGCTGACAATAGAACTGAACAAATTGATGATTTTTGTGATAAACTTCACTATCTATCTATCGACACCGGAGATTTTAATGCCTATGATCAAGTCAGGCAAAAACTTCAGGAAATGGGGACCCATTTAAATATACAGGAAAATTATCTTTTTTATTTTGCCACGCCCCCATCCTTATATAAGACTATTGCAACAGGCTTAAGTAAGAGTGGTTTAAATGACCAAAGCAAGGGGTGGAAGCGCTTAATCGTGGAGAAGCCTTTTGGATATGATTTAGAATCAGCCATTGAGTTAAATAAATATCTTTTAAATATTTACTCAGAAGATCAGCTGTATCGAATCGATCATTATCTAGGTAAAGAAACCGTTCAAAATGTGTTGGTTACCCGGTTCTCCAACGGCTTCTTTGAACCCATCTGGAATCGACGCTATGTCGATTACATTGAAATTTCCTCATCAGAAACTCTGGGGATCAATCAAAGAGGCGGATATTATGAAACCGCCGGGGCCTTGCGTGATATGGTTCAAAATCATTTATTGCAGCTCGTTAGTTTAATAGCAATGGAACCACCTGCATTTTTTGATTCCCACTCCATTCGAAATGAAACGGTAAAAGTACTTCATTCTCTAAGGCCATTCCCATCCGAGGGTATCGAAAAATTCGTTGTACGCGGACAATATGCAGCTTCAAAATCAGGATCAGAAATCGATTATTTGAATGAGGAAAACGTTGCGATTGATTCAAAAACTGAAACATTTGTGGCAATGAAGTTTTTTATTGATAACTGGCGCTGGGGAGGTGTGCCATTTTATATTCGAACAGGAAAACGCCTCAAGTCAAGGGTAACCGAGATAGTACTGCATCTAAAACCAGCACCCCATCAATTGTTTAATGATCCATTAATCAGTCGGGGTGGTAATCAATTGATCATTAGAATTCAACCCGATGAAGGCATCGCCTTGGATTTTGGAATGAAAATCCCCGGATCCGGATTTAAAGTTCAGGATGCAAATCTGCACTTCCACTATAAAGACCTGCCCCAGGCCAGAATCTCTGAAGCCTATGAACGATTATTAGTGGACTGCATGATGGGTGATTCCACTTTATTTGCCAGAGCAGATGCTGTAGAAGCCAGTTGGAAATTTATTATGCCTATTCTGGATGCCTGGAAAAAAAATCCCTCTTTACCCCTCTACAAATACGAAAGCTGCTCCTGGGGACCAGAAGCAGCATCTCAGCTTTTTGACCGACCTGAAATGCAATGGCGACATCCCTGCGCTAGTTTTTCTTTAACTGGCGCCTGTGATCTTTAATCTTAAATGATCACAATTAATAATTTTTATTGAGTTAAGGATAACTATGGATCCAAATTCACTCCAACGCTTTAAAACGCCACTGGATGCTGTCAATGCGCTGGTGAGTCGAATCATTCGAATTAGTAAAACCACCAGCCTCCAAAATCAACCCTGTCATATTGCATTTTCCGGTGGGTCTACGCCTAAACTGCTATTTCAGACCCTTGCAAAATCATATCTGGATGAAATTGATTGGAAGCTAATACACATTTTCTGGGTAGATGATCGTTGTGTACCACCAGACCACCCTGAAAGTAATTTTGGTATGACGAAGGCACATCTATTAGATCATGTACCCATTCCAGGTGAAAACATCCACCGTATTATGGGTGAGGCTGATCCGGAAGTGGAAGCTGATCGATATTCAAAAGCCTTGTTATCACAAATACCTCTAGATGAGAACATTCCCCGATTCGATTTAATTATCCTCGGAATCGGTGATGACGGGCATACCGCTTCTATTTTCCCCAACCAGATGACACTCCTGGAACACGATTCAATTTGTGCTGTGGGGATCCATCCGGCTTCCGGTCAAAAGCGGATTACCTTAACCGGAAAGACGATTTGCTATGGAAAAGAAGTGATTTTTTTGGTTACCGGATCCGGAAAATCATCCGTTGTAGCTGAAATTTATAACCAAACAGAACTAGCGACTACCTATCCAGCCGCTCATATCAAACCACTGCTCAATCCAGCAGAGTGGTTGGTGGATACAGCGGCAGCAAGGAAGATATAATTTGATACTGACCACACAAAGTTATAGATATAAAATATTGAATTACCAGAGCACAGTGAGAACTGGAAGGACAACGCATTACAGGTCCTATAACGTCGTTGAATATGCTGGGATAATTCATTTTTTAGGTTTCTTTTAAGGTCAAATGCGAGTAAAGGTTTTATGAACCAAAACAGCTGGATAGTGAGTTGATTAGTATTAATCCATAAATAAAAAATAAATTATGAGCCTTTTTATCGAAACCCCTGTGTTCGAATCTATGCTACTCAATAGCAGTTTAAATAAAAATGTACTGTTTAAGATGGAATGTTTCCAACCTGTTGGATCATTTAAAATCAGAGGTATCGGTAATCTTTGTGAACGAGAAATCAGGATGGGAAAATCCTGTTTAGTTTCCTCTTCCGGTGGAAATGCCGGATATGCGGTGGCTTATGCAGGACGACTATTGAATACCGAAGTAAAAGTTATCGTCCCTGAAACGACCCCACCAGCGGTTCAGGAGTTGATTAAAAGTCAAGAGGCAGAAGTAATCGTTCATGGCAAGGTATGGGACGAATCACATTTGAAGGCCTTAGAAATCGCCCAATCACTAAATGGGGCCTATATCTCACCTTTTGATCATCCACTGATTTGGAATGGACATTCAACTTTAATAGATGAAATGGTTCGGCAGGATGTCAAAGCACCGGATGCTATTATCTTATCAGTCGGCGGTGGTGGTCTTTTTTGTGGCATTATGGAAGGAATTGTCAGAAATCGATGGATCCAGACACAAATTATAACGGTTGAAACAGAAGGAACCCAATCTTTATATCAGTCAAAACAGGAAGGAAAACGGATTACTTTGCCGGAAATCAGTGGTATTGCCACCAGTCTTGGTGCCAAAACCATTAGTTCCAAAGCATTTGAATACGCTATGGATGAGCGGGTTCATCCTGTTATCGTTTCTGATTCAGATTGTATCAATGCCATAGAGCGATTTGCCCATGATTTCCGAGTGTTGGTTGAACCCGCCTGTGGAGCATCTTTAGCGCTTCCTTATTTAAAACCGGATCAATTATCGATGTATGAAAATATTATGGTGATTGTCTGTGGGGGTATCGGGATGGACCCTGATAAACTAAAGCAACTGAAGCAACAGTATTGTTCGTCTTAAATATTAAAATCACTCTGCATAAAAAATGAATTTGACAACTTTTTATTATTTGTTTACCCATTAAGCTATTGCTTTAGGGTGCAGACTATTTTCTGAGGAATTTAGAGCTGTTAAAAGGAAAGGCGGTGAAAGTCCGTAGCAATCCAGCCATTACTGTAATCGAGGACGAACGGCGCATTAAGATGTCACTGGGAAACCGGGAAGACGCGCTAATTAGATTGATTCGAAAGCCAGGAAGCCTGCCCATCGCAAAAAATTAATTTAGGATAACTCGCTGGAAGCCTGTCCATACCAAAACTGTCACAATCTACCCTCTTTTTCAGGGTGAACTTTGGTATGACAAACAGTGAGTGAACATCCGGCACCTATCAAATCATCTCCCTTGTATTGTCATCCATCATTGCACCTCCTGAAAATTTAATAAAATGAGCGGTAATTTGTGTCGATTATTTTAAATTAATGCACTTCGGGATTAAAAATGACATTCGAATCAGATAAAACTTTTGGTACTGTTATATCAAAGTTAATTAACAAAACAGATCTGACCCGTGAAGAGGCAAAAGATGCCTTTTCCATTGTTTTAAAAAACGAAACCACTGAAATGCAACAAGGGGCTTTTTTAGCGGCCTTAGTTGCTAAAGGGGAAACCAAAGAGGAAGTCGCAGCCGGTTGGGAAGCGATCTATGATCTTGATACTGAAAAAGTGACACTGGAAGCTTCCAGTCAACTAGTGGAAAATAGTGGTACAGGGATGGATACCTTTAAAACTTTTAACATCAGTACTGCTGCTTCACTGATTGCAGCTTCTGATGGTATCCCAATGGCAAGACATGGTGCCAGAGCCATCACATCCATATGTGGTACAGTGGATATGGTGGAAGCATTAGGTGTGGATGTGGAATGTGATGCTCAAATGGTTGCAGATAGTATTCAGAAAGCAGGTATCGGTCTTTTTAACGGCATGAGCCCTAAAATACATCCCCTGGCACTCGGAAGAATACTATCCAGTATTTTTTTCGGTTCAACCCTAAACATCGCTGCTTCATTGGCAAATCCGGCCTTACCTAAACTGGCTGTGCGTGGTGTCTATTCTAAAGCGTTGATCCGACCAGTGGCAGAGGTTATGAAAGAGATCGGATATCAACGGGCGATTGTTTTATATGGCAGCATTAATGATTCGGGAAAGGGAATGGATGAGGTTTCTATTTGCGGAAAAACATATTGTGCAGAACTGTTTGAAAACGGTGAAATTTCAGAATATTCAATTGACCCAACAGATTTTGATTTAAATATCTTTCCACCTGAAACAATTGCACCCTCATCATCAATAGCCGAAGAGACCAAAAAGTTTGTGACGCTATTAAAAGGAATGGAAGAGGGACCCCGAGAAATAGCTGCCTATTTAAATGCCGGATTGATTTTCTATATCACCGGAAAAGCGGATACCATTAAAGAAGGTGTTCAAAAAGCCAAAAGCATCCTGTTTTCAGGGGCACCCTATCAAACACTGGAAAAATGGGTCGCCTGTCAGAATCAAAATCCGGAAGCAGGATTAAAAAAATTGGCAGAAATCGATTAATTTACGAAACCTATGAAAACAATAGATCTGTTAATTATTAAAACCGGAGCAGAGTACATCCGGTTTAAAGATAATAAATATATTCCTTGTAGACTGGACAAAGCTAGCGTTTTTCCTATGGAGCAACTGGAAACTGTAAAGGACCATTTACAAAAACTGCAAAATAGCAATTTCAAACAGGTATCTATTAGAAAACTGATATTATCAGAGGAAGCATTCGATATTGAAACCAAGGGAGATAAAATACAATGAAATTGGTACTATCCGGGTTAAAAAAACTTGAACTGGTAGATAGCCGTAAACCTGCCGAAAAAGCAGGTTTTAAAATTTTACGCACGCTATTTTGCGCCATTTGTAAAACAGATGCCAAAATGTGGAGCCAGGGCCATCGGGATTTAGTCTTCCCCAGAGTTCCTGGCCATGAAATAGTCGCCATTGATGACCAGGAGCATCAATTTGTGATCTGGCCGGGAAGTAGTTGTGGAACCTGTATTTACTGTAAAAAAGGCAGAGAAAATCTTTGTGAAGGTATGAAGATTCTGGGTTTTCATCATGATGGTGGTTTTGCAAAATATGTACAGGTACCGGAAAAAAGCCTGGTTCCTTTACCGACAAATATTTCCTTAAAAGCAGCCTGTTTTGCTGAACCGGTGGGATGTGTCTTAAATGTCCTCGAAAAAGTTCGTTTAAAACAAGGTGAAAGAATTATCATTTACGGTGGTGGTACTGTGGGATTAATTGCAGCTTTAGTTTCCATCAATTTTGGAGCGATACCGCTAATCATCGAAAAAAGTGAAGAGAAAATATTCGCGATACAGGATTTTCTTAATAATACCGGAATTCAATGTCAGAAAGATACCAGCGATGCTGATTTTGATGTTGCCATTAATGCCTGTCCGGACCCAATTGCATTTTGTTTATGTGTTACTAAGCTGGCAAAAGGGGGAAGACTGGGATTTTTCAGTGGGCTGACTAAAAATAAAAACATTGAAAGTAACCTTTTGAATTTGCTACATTATAAAGAAATTAGTCTTTTTGGATCATATGGTCTCACTAAAAAGCATATGGAAAATAGTCTGAATATCATCGCTAGAAAGCAAGCTTTTTATGAACAATTAATCGAAGCAGTTATTTTACCAGGCATGATTTCAGATGTATTACCGGATGTTCTCAGTGGAAAACCTTTAAAATATATTTTAGATTTTAAATCTGATAGCTCTGATAAACCATCAAAAAGTCTGGGGAAAACAGAATTATTAAATAATAAACAAACAACAAATGAGAAAAGAACCATGTCAAATATAAAACTGGATGCCGTCGTCAATGCCATCACCTCGAGTGAAGAAGCTTTTATAGCCAAAGCTCAACATAAAATCGATAACAAGACAAAACCCTTAGGTTCATTGGGAATCCTGGAAGATTTAGCCATCAAAATCAGTGTCATCCAAAACACACTGAATCCAACGCTGAAAAGGAAAGCCTTGTTCACTTTCGCAGCTGATCATGGTATTGTTGAAGAAGGTGTTTCCGCCTTTCCATCAGAAGTGACTGCCCAAATGGTCGAAAATTTCCTGGCGGGTGGCGCAGCCATTAATATCCTTTGTAAACATAACAATATTGATATTAAAATTATCGATGCTGGTGTAAAAGTAGATTTTAACCCTCATCCAGACCTCATAACCAAAAAAGTGCGTCAGGGAACCCGTAATTTTGCTATTGAAGCAGCCATGACCAAAGAAGAAGCAATTCAAACGATTGAAAACGGAATGGATGTATTCTTCGAAGAAAATAAAAAAGAGAAGATTGATATTCTGGGGCTTGGGGAAATGGGGATTGGAAATACCACTTCTGCCACAGCGGTTATTTGTACTATAACCGGCCTGGCAGTCAAAGAAGCTACTGGAAGAGGTACGGGTGTTGATGATAAAGGATTGGAACATAAATCCAAGGTCATTATAAATGCCTTAAACTTCCATAAACTTGACAAAAGTCAAGGACTGGAAATTCTACAAACAATAGGAGGATTTGAACTAGCCGGAATTGTAGGGGCAGTGTTAGCAGCAGCATCGCAAAAAACCGTTGTTGTGCTTGACGGTGTCATATCAACCGCTGCTGGTTTAATTGCTTATCTAATTAATCCCAAAATCAAAGATTTCCTGATCTCCGGTCATAAATCTATAGAGGTTTCTCAAAAATCTGCCCTGGCTTTTATGGGACTTCGACCGGTTTTAGATTTGAACATGAGATTAGGGGAAGGCACCGGTGCTGCTTTGACCATCGATCTGGTTGACGCTGCCTGCGGTATTATGCGTGATATGGCTTCCTTTGAAGATGCGGGTATCTCCGGGAAAATTTAACTAGCAGCGTCAACTCTTATTGATCAAAATCATATCTATCATTAAGTCTCCTCTCCTTTAGAGGAGACCGCTTCAATATCTCTTTCTTTCATTCTCGAAAAATTGTTCCACTCCCCCGAAAAACAACAAAATATCAAAAACACCGATTTATATTTCTATCATCTAATTTGAATTGACATGCTTTGTGCAACCATCCGGACTCCTTGAAGTAATAACCTGACGCATCTGGTATTTTATTTTTGATGAAAAATCAATTCCAGTAAAACCGATTAATCTTTAGATTTTTATTGCTTTTAACCTAACCTTTTTCTTATAATAGAAGCTATTAATTCATTGGTTTTAAATTTAGACAAAGACTGAATATATAAAGTTATGGGTTAAAAATTAAAGTATACTTAATAGTAGTCTTAAAACACTAATTTGAGATTTAGGATATGAAAACGTTAAAACTGAGCACAAAGCTGTCTTTTGGATTTGGAACCATTATTATTATGATGATTTTAGCAGGTATTTTCAGTGGAAATACAGCAGTTAATCTCT
>Ga0307989_1001069_pt1 | contig 15540 bp, 14 predicted proteins | sample EllFjometagen185_FD_203164 | JGI IMG/M metagenome (GOLD analysis project Ga0307989, IMG submission 203164) | Marine microbial communities from Ellis Fjord, Antarctic Ocean - #185 | ecosystem: Environmental > Aquatic > Marine > Unclassified | place: Southern Ocean | collected 2014-10-08
GACTCCAAAATATTTTCCCATGTGGTTTCGGATATTTACTTCAGTTCCCAGATAAATACTCTTTGTAGATTTCCCTTTTCTTTTAAGGGTGAAATTGTAATAGATATTATTCTTTTTACGATTTTTTCCAAAGGAATGGACTTCACAAATATCAGTGCATCAGATGAGATATTTGTCATGAATAGATTAAATAATAGGCCGAGGAAACGTCTTGGATTTAAAACACCTAATGATGTATTCTTTGGGAAACAAGAAATTGCACTTACTGGTTGAATTCAGGAAGGATAATTAACCTCAGAGTTAGATAAGTATAAAAAATACCATTTACTCAGTGGAACAAGTGGTGAAGCGAGACTCCTTTTGTGGAACTCTGCTAGTGATTTATCACTTTCTAGCAGGGGGTTAAATATGATTGTATGGTTAGCAAATACCTCTTTCGTGTACTTGGCTGGAAGAAGACATGTAAATTTATAGATGGAGTCATCAATTGCGAGCTCAGTTGAGTACAATAGGTTTGCGTCTCTCAAAAATATAGAGCGCAAATATTTATCATATTTAACTTCAATATCATCGGTCATCGAAATTTGTATTTTCCCAATTGAGTTAAATGATGAGTTAGAATTAGATAAATATTTCATTCTATTAAATGAATTTATAAAATTACCTTTCCGCTCTTGTGCCCGGTTTTGGGCAAATATGCACGCATACAAAAAAAAGAAGACCACAAATATTTTTTTCATATCTAGTTCCTGACTGTAAAGTAACTACCCTTTAATGCATCAATTTCCTGTTCATTAAAGTCCCATTTATTTTTAAGCTCTATATCTGGAATAATTTCCATTGTTTGTGGATACCACCTTTCTCGGAAGACTTTCCAGCCATCAGCTTCACGTGTCCAGCTTAATATCTTAAAACCTCTATCCTTATATATTATTTTTCCATTTACATTCATTAGATGGTACACTTGAAAAGCGGCTGTTCCTGCCAAAGTTGGGTTATCAGCTGAGATATCATACACTACGACATTTTTGAAAACGACGGAGATTGTTTGATCCTCCCTAATAGTGCTGTTGTAATTTTCAACCAACTCCTTCACAGAAGTAATTTACTTCTTTTGGATTGGAGTTATATCATTTTTCATGGTCACTCTAATTATTGACAGGTTTTTATCTGTGTATATGTCAGATAATAGCGCGGTATCTCGACCCTCATTTACGAATCTTTCCCAAGCGGCCCGAAATTGTGTTGAGGCGCCTTTTAGCTCATCCTCAGAGCGCTTCTTTTGTAGTGTCCAAGCAGGCCTACCGTCTTTTGGGATGAATATTAAATCAGGTGGAGCTCCTAATTCTTCGAGTTCAACAATTGTCCATCTTCTTCCCTTTTTTTGAATGGTTGCTCTATATCGAATATTAAGGGTCTCATTTTTAAAGTCAACAAGAGCAAGAGGAAACACGGAAAAAGAATTGGAATCGGATAACGGATTTAGCTCAACATTTTCGATTACAAATTTACTGTGTAGTGTTTTTCCAATCATATCCCAGGTAGAATAAGCAGCTTCACCGATAACAAAATATTTAAGAAGGTTTTCAGGTGTAGCGTTGTTGGCTTTTAAGAGAAGGCGCGTTAAATCCAACTTTAGATTTATAGCAGTAACCTCGCTTGGATTTGATTTTGAAGTTGAGACCTCTATAGGCGTTGCACAACCAATCACAAATAAAATAGTCAAAACTTGTACTCGGTTTAGTAGTCTATAAATGTATGAGAAAGTTCTAGTCATGATTTTATCCCCTTTTAATGGTTATTCCACTAGTAGCAACTTGCATGCCATTTATATATACTGTAAGGGGTAAGAAACAGAATATATAAATATTGATAATGTACAAAAAGCAGACTATACTAGACTAGTATCAACAAATATAGAATGATGTGTTAAGTGTTTTGATCGTGGCAAGACGTTAAAAATGTAAAAGGGGCGTTCGAGAGAGCGGTAACTCATGAGCGAACACCCTTTAGCAATAAGCACAGGAACTGTACTTATACTTCTAGTATAACACTCTTCCTGTAAATCGAGTGGATATTTAACCTAAGTGGGGGAGACGCTTATTTATTCAGAACTAGTTATCTAATTGACGCCGCATCTGATCAATCAACAGTACGAAAACAGATAAGTTTATCAAAGAATAATTAACTATAGAAAAGGGGAGAACTAACCCATGGCTGATTACAAAGAAATGAACTTGGGCTCAAATGAAGGCATAAATGGATGGAGAGAACGTGGTTCTTTTTTAATAAATAATTCATTTATAAGAAGAATTCTACTATTAACGCTATTAGTAAATATGTCAGTAGATGCCGTAGGGCAAGTGTACCTCGATAAACTTAATGAACCTACTAATGTACGAAGTGGTTCAGACAGGTTTCAGATAAGTGAATTCAACGGTGAATTAAATATACAGGCTGTTGATCTATCCGTCCCTGGTAGAGCGGGATTAGATCTGGTGATAAAGAGAATTTATTCTAGTAAGATTTACCAGCATCTTGATTATCAGCCACCGTGGTTTATAGATAAAGGACCGCTTGGAATAGGCTGGGATATAAACTTCGGTAAGCTTAATACTTATACCGATGGATATATTAATTTTAAGTATACAGATAGGTTTGGAAATAGATCAGAATTTGTGGAGACTACAGAAACAGATACAGAAGGTAGAAATATCGCGTATAGTACCAACTTTGATAGGCTTCACATTAACATTAGTTCCCCAGCAGATGATGAAATTGTTATATATTCAAAAGATGGTACACGTATGGATTTCACCCATTATGTTGGTGACACTGATATCGTGGGTAATGCTGGGTCTCTACACTCATATAAATATGTAGGATATTACTGTACGAAGATTACTGACACCAATGGAAATCAAATAACTATAGAATATTTACCTGAGACACCGTTTATCAACTACATAACTGATACAAAAGGTGATGTTTATGTATTTGAATATGCAGATAACCTTTTGGAGAGGATTAAAAGACAAATTGACGATGAGGTGTTAGTGGAGTACATGGTAGGTAATGCTGGGAATACTAAAGTTTTGGAAAGTGCAACTTATCCCAATGGTCAAAGCCTCAGTTACGATTACAGCTCAAACTCTGATCATCCTGCTATATTAGTGGGTATTAATAATCAATATGGTGGCAGTAATAATTTCATATATAATGAGATTACATATATGGACCTTGCATCCGAAATTCCGCTTAGGAACTACATGGCTGTAACTTCTAATGAGGTAGTAGGCACCGGTGCAGAAAGCCTGATCACCTATACATACGATTACTCACAGCAGGATCAATATCCTAATTTAACCATTGCTACAGTTACTAATAACCAAACAAATACTATCGAAAAATCTTATTCAGAACCTCCGGTGGGTTTAGCCCATTCAATTGCAAAAGCTGGGCGAGTACGTAAGTACGAGGTGCTTGATGGTACAACCTTGTTGAGCAGTACGACGAATGCATGGACTACCTCCTATTTTGGAGACCATTACACTCTGGGGGATGACACTGAAATTCATATCCCATTCCTACAAGCAACTGTCACAACGAGAGATGATTTTTCAGTAGCTACAGAATATAAATATGAAAACGATGAATTGTTGGGACAGAGTACGATACCTTATGTATCTGTAGTAGGTAAAGGAAATCTAGATAGAGTAACTCAATTCGGTGAAGTCATAAATTTAGTGATCTACGAAAATCCAGGTGGTCTCTATAATACGGTGGAGGTCTCATTTGATGATGTTATAGCTTCTGATAGCAAGTATATTAAGTATGAATATCTACACCAATCTGACAGCAACTACCTTGATTCAAATATGGTAAGTAAAATGACATCTGTTGGGACATACTCCAATGAAGATTGTTCATCGCTATATTTAACAAGCAAGACAATAATCTATCATGATCAAGCTGGCCATAACAACAATATCTCACCTGGTGACGCCAGTCAACATGAAGTTCTTTCTAGTGATTTCAGGGGCAATGCTTCTACAATTCGAGAGTATAAATCCAATGCGACGTTTGTAGAAAGTGAATTCTATTACGACAACTGCGGAAACATCGTCAGCATCATTGATGCTGAGGATACAGAAACAGAATTCGATTATGCTTACCCAGGTGATGCTAGTTATTATGAGTATGCATATCCTGTTACAGTCACAAAAAGTGCTAATAATTCAAGTAGATCATTCACTTACAATAGGTATACGGGGGGTATAGAATCAGCAATTGATGAGAATAACAACGAAACTGAATATCTATATGATGATAGATATAGGCTCTTGAAAGTTATACAACCTTCTGATTCTGAATCTAATCCGTCACTTAGCATTGATTATGATGACACAAATAATAAACTTGCCGTAACCAGTAGGAGGAGTCAAGCCGCAAACTTTGAAACGGACTATATTTATTACAATGGCTTTGGAAAAGTTGATCAAATTCAGACCTACTCTTTGGAAGATGACAAAACCATTGTTCGTGCTTTTGAGTATAATGGCTTTGGAAAAGTAGAGAAGTCATACTCACCATACCTTGATGATGACACTACAAGTAGTGTTAAATTGCCCTTAATAATAAGTAAACCACATCAGACATACGACTATGATGGCTTGGGTAGAGTTATAGAGACCGATAGTGAAACCACATATAATACTTGGACAGAATATGATGGGTATAAAAGTACGTTTCATGATGAAGTGAATCATGAAGTCGAAACTACTGTGAATGCATTTGGAAAAATAAGTAGTACTCTAGAGTATCAAACTATACTTCCTCATAATACAGTCTTCAATTATAATAGAAACAACTTTTTGACCAGTATTGTCAACCCGGCAGATCAAACAACATCATTTGTTCCCAATATGTTGGGTTGGGTTACTCATATTGATCATCCAGATAATGGTATCTCTGACTATGAGTTCAATGATATTGGTCAGGTTACAGAAGTTCATACTGAGAAGTTCACTGACTATCAATATTACAAGAAAAATGTATATGATCAGCTACATCGGCTTACTAATGTGCAAATCCAAAATTATACGACTTCAGTCCCTGACAATCATGTCATGGATGATTTTGAGACCCAGTCAGCGAATGACTGGTCCACGAATACTGTAGGATTGAGAGTTATTCCCTCTAGTAGTTTCGAATACGATAGTGAAAATGGCTATTCATTAAGATATGATTATTTTGTAATAACGGATCTGAACTCTGTTATTGTTGAAAAAGAAAATGTATCCCCACAAGACTGGACATCGTATGATTCAGGTGACTTGAGTATAACTGTGAAATGTAGCCAAGATTTACATTACGGAGAGTTATCTCTAAAAGTATACGATAGCTCGGGTAACGAAATAGCAAGCTCAGTAAATGAGGGTATGAGAGTTGCTGATCAGTGGTTTATTCAATCGACAACAGTGTCCGTAAGAGACGATGTTGATAGAATTGAAATCACAGCTACACCGCAAAACGATCTCTTTAATAGAGGTTCGGGAAACTATATCGCTATCGATGATGTCACAATTTTAAATAGTTTAGTATCTGGAACCAATACAAACGAAAATCAGTTAACATGTCATTATGATGACTATGACTTTGATGGAAACGGTTCACCAGATATCACTATTCCTACTGAGTTCGACAAATCACTTAACCACGTTACCAAAATTGATAACTCATCAGAATCTAGAACCTATTTCTATGATGAGCGCAATCAGCTTAGACGTGAAGAAGTTGACATTACTGACTTATGGGGATCTGTCCGGGCATTAGAATATGAGTATAACAAAAAAGGGAATTTGACAAAAGTTATCTATCCTGATCTTACATACGCTTCGTATGAATATTCTGGTATTGGCCAGCTCCAGTCAGTTAAATATTATGATGGCAGTATGCTGAATGAGATCGCTGTTTTTACTCATGAAGCTACAGGACAACTCCAAAGTATTAATTATGGCAATGGTAAATCATTGGACTATAGTTACACTGCGCGGAATTGGTTAGAAACAATGGCAAGTAATACCGGGATAGAGAACAAATTCCATTATAACGATGCAGGTAATATTACGCAGATTGAGGATCTCACAAATAGCGTTAACAATCAATCCTTTGGGTACAATCAATTAGGTCGGATGATAACTGCTAGGTATCCTGATTGGTCAAATTACGACTCCTACGGCACTGATAAGGTTGGAAACTTAACATATTTTCGAGGAAAAAGTTTTAGTTACATCCCTGGAACCAATAAGCTGAGCAATGATGGTACAAAATCATATGAATATGATAAACTAGGGAATGTCACTAGACGGACTTGGGACGGCTACTATGAAAAATATGACTATGATTATCGGAATTTAAAAACACAAGTAACGATGCTTACTGGCAGTTTCCCAAAGTATCTTTACTTCTCGCACAATGCTATGAATCAACAGGTGAAAAAGCAGTATAGGTTTTACGAAACTTTCAATATAAAAGGCTTCCCAATTTATCAGTATGAGACAAGTTATTATTTGCACGGACTTCCAGGGATGCTGGTTGAGTACGACTCTGATGGAAATGGGAAGAACAAGTATATTTTTGCAAATGGTATGAGAATCGCTAGGATAAATAGCAATAACCAAGTTCATTATTTTGTTCCAGATCATTTGGGCGGAACCCAACAGCTATTGTCTGAAACGGGCGCTGTGACCTTTTGGGCTAAATACTACCCTTTTGGAGCACTTCGAGAATCATCAGGATCGATAGCAAATTATAGATTCACAGGGCATAAGTATGAAAATGAAGAAGACCTGTATTCTACAATGTTTAGAAATTATGATCCAGAGATTGGTCGGTGGTTATCCGTTGACCCACTTTGGGGACACTCACCATCACAGGGCTCTTATAATTATGTTGGAAATAACCCACTTCGGTATGTTGATCCATTTGGGCTAGATGGTAAACCAGCGACCCCGCATGTGGACCCTGATGGTATGCCAAATTGGGGAACGAGTGAGTCTGTTATAGTTTGGGCGATTGGTGTGCCTCAGGGGAGTACAGTATACGATAATGCATGGTTCGCTTCAAACTCCGACGGTGGTGGGTTATCATCTGGGAATGAATATGCGGAAAATAATGATTCCGGTGGCGGTAGTGGTAGTGGTAGTGGTAGCGGTAGTGGTAGTGGTAGTGGCGGTAACAAAAGCACAAGTACACCTTTCAAAAGGAACCCAAATGCTAGTAATCCATTTAATGGTGAATTCATTACTCCAGATGGCAGTCCTAGTATTAACGAGGCTATAGCATATACTGCTGCAGGTGGCATAATTATCCCTATCGCCGCTGCGGGGGGTATTGCTGCTTTTCCGACCCTTGAGGCTGGTGGTTTAATAGTAGGGGATTATTTAATAGGAACCGCAGAGTTAGCTACGCAATTATATATATCTAATTCAACGTATATAATTGCAGGGGCAACCCAGTTTGCGGTCACAAACCCTAGGACCTTTTCTACAATGAATGGTGCCTATATGGGTTGGGCAAAGGTTGATGCCACTAGTACTGGATCTCACTATTCTGCTGGATATATGATGGGTATTATATTGTCCCCATGAGGAAGTTAATGCGATGGAATAAGTCAAAATGAAATATTCAGAGCACATGACACTAAGCTTGAGAGATTATCTAAGGTTCAGGGGGGAAATTAACGGATCTGCGGTTGTCTCAAAACTCAGCGGATATATTGGAGTGCTTGTAAGTATGGTTCTAATTTGGCTGAATGGTATATACTTATGGTTTGGTGGCATTTTGTTGCTTTATGTTATTGGAATACAAATATCCCGGATCACATTTTGGACATCAATAAAATCGGAATATAAAATGACTACCTTTTACCAATCTGAGGTAGAATATTCTGTATCAGAGGATTATTTTGAGCGAAAAAACAAACGTATTTCGTACCAGATGCCTTGGAAGGATTTATTAGTTTATTACCAGGATGATTTTAGAATTTGTATTCTTGGAGAGGAAAACCAACAGTTTTATTATACGGTCCAAAACTTAAAAAAAGCTGGTAAGTATGAGTATATTATATCCAGATTGAAACTGGATTATCCATTTTCAGATGTTAAAACTATTGAGGGAGCAAATAACTATAATTCTTGGGTGAATAGATATAATATTAAAACACATATTGACGATTTAAAAAAACTGTAGTGTAAATACATAGTTCTTTTAGAGGAAGATCTCAATTTGGGTAATTATAGTGATGCCGCTTCTCAAGTAATACAGTTGTTTCTGATTGGTATAGGATAACTAACCAGTTGTTTGGAGATTGTGAATTTTGGTGTATGTACAAATGGTCCTGGTAATATTTCTTTTACCTTTCATTGCACTTTCGTTGCACAAAACTAAGTTAATTATTGAAGCCATTCAAGATGCTGCTTCCTATTCTCACAATGCTTCGTACAAGAATAACATGGTTTTATCTAGAGATCAATCAGGCCCCTGGCTCTATTCTGAGGTACCATATCAGAATGGTTTTTCAGATACTTGGCAAACCGGTGCCTTTGGACGAAGTATAGGTGAGGCTGGGTTAATCGCTTATGATATTGATGGAGATGGAGAGCTTGAAATCATCATCGGAGCAACAGAGAGTGATGATATTTCCCTGATCGATCTACAGGGTGATGGAAAACCTAAATTTTTGTGAGTTACGTATCCTAGAAAAACTCCTACTCCTGCACCAACTCTTTCCGGTGATTAATCCGCCAAACATCCATGATCCCATTCTTGTGAATATCAACCACGGCTGTAGCAACGGCCACAAAACTCGTATCAGTAGCGCTATTGATTTTAATTCCGTAGCGAGCACTACCACCTTCAGTAACAACTTTGTCTGGCTTGTATCCAATCTCAGTTAAGCTGGTAGTATACCTGTCGAATTCATCCCAGTAGGCTTCTTCCAACATGTAGATCTGATTCAACATGAGTTTAGCTTCAGTTGTCTTGGTCTTGGTAATAACGGAAGTAAACTTGGGCATGGCCATGACAACCAGGATACCAATAATGATAAGGGCTACCAGTAACTCAGTCAGGGAGAAGCCTGCCTGGTTATTATTCTTTATACGACTTTCATTAGTTCGAGCCATTTGTTTACCTCTGTAGTTAAAAATTAATATTTGCGGACATCTCAAAGATGGGGAGATACATTCCAATGATTACGGCACCTACCGTGAAACCCACGATCACAATGATCAGGGGTTCTAGAATTGCACCAATATTCTCTAACTTACTCTCTAGCTCAGCACTGACTTGCTCACTGATTTGAGACATGGCAGGTTTTAACTCACCTGATTCCTCGCTGAGCTGGATTAGCTGGATGTATTCATAGTCAAGCATGGCTGTTATTGTGAGGACGTCAGAGAAGGATCGTCCCTCTTTAAGTGACTTGATGACATATCCAAAGAACTGCTGCATGTGTCCTTTTCTAGATATCTCCTGACAAATCTCCAGGCCATGCAATAGGGTTAAGCCACTCTCTAACAGGGTTGCCAAAATTTGGGAGTAATACATCGTAACAAATTTTGTTGTCATACCACCTATGAAAGGAGCTCTGGAGATACCTGCGATTAGTTTCTGGTTGACAACAGGAATTTTGCTTAATCGTTTAACGCCAAGGGTTAATGATACTATTACGCTCAGCAAGATCATTAGATAAAGACCACCATGCTCACTAATAGCCAGTAAGGTCCTGGTGAAGACTGGGAGTTCCATATCCATATCTCGGTACATCTCACCAAACATGGGGAGCAGGAAATAGGTAAGGAAGACCACTGTAAGTGAAGCTATACCCAATACAATGATGGGGTAAGTCATAGCCTGCTTAAGTTTTTTGCGGTATTTGGTCTGTTTGTCAAGATACTCCAGAATCTTTACTAGAACTGAGGGTAGCTGCCCACTCTCCTCACCGACTTTTATGAGAGACAGCGTCATCGTGTCAAAATACTTCGGCTGGATACCTAATACTTCATACAGACTACGACCTTCTTCAATACCCCGGCTCAACATGTTTACAAAGCCATATGAATTATGATTCCCTTCCAGCTGATGACCCTTAGCAATCATACGCAGCGCTTTATTGACTGATACCCCTGAATTAAGTAGTGTAGAGAGCTTGCGAATAAACTTAGATGCATCTTTGCGTGACCCCTGTTTTCTATAAGGGATATATTTACCAAGTATTCCCATTAGCTGATCAATGAGTTTCATTAAAAAGCTCTTCTACTTTTACCCTGTGAAGGTTGGGATGGTCACTAAAAATATAGTATGACATATTACGATCAGCGTAAAGATCAATTGCCAATGATTTGAGGTAGAGATGATCCCGCTCAATAGTCTCAAGACCTTCAAAGTACTTTGCTAATAGATTCTGGTTTATGGAATAGATGGAGTCTCTCAAATACTGATTCAGGGTCCATGTAATATCCAAGGAGTCAGGTGAGTTTCCGAGCCAGGTATACAGGTCTACAATACCGGTACTGTCTCTGCTCGCAAGTTCTCTGACTATCCTTTTCTCTATGGAAGAGACTTTGAGTAATGCCTTGAACTGTGACTCTGACACTTCGTGGCTATTTCTAAACTGAGGAATAAATAGGAGGTAGACTTTTGTGCTCAGTAAAATGATGATTCCAGAGATAGCAATAGCTACAACCAGTTCAGCCAGACTGAATGCCGTTTGCGATCTCAGATTAACCATTCTTTAGTCCTACCTGAGTAAGTGAAAATAGCTCTATCTTCTGATCTCGGTCCAGTGCTTTTACCTTGTAAATAATAGAATCATCTATGCTAGTATCTGTTTCTGCATAGTAGACAATTGATCTCTTCTTCCAGGAGACTTGGTCTGGTCCAATTTCTCCTGATCTAAGCTTATGCATGGCACTATTTACATTCAGGACAATATCTGGTCTTTTAGAGTAGTTCGATCTGTTCAAGAATTTCATGGAGGTTTGGAAGATACCGAAGATTAGTCCCAACAGAGCAACTGAGACAATCACTTCAGCCAGAGTAAAACCATTCCTGTTTTGAATCTGCTTACTGATTGTAAAGCCCCAATACTTTTAAGTTCTGAGGTTTATCAAAGATAGGGGGTAGTGGAAAGTCAGGTCCAATTGCTTTTCTTAAGATTTGAATATCCTGGAGATAGTTAACCCAGCGGGTTCTTTTGATAACCTGTTCAAATCCTTCAGCATGTACAAATCCCTCAATAGTGCCATAAGCTTCTACACTCCCTTCACAGTAGATACCACCATACACTCTGGCATTCCGGCCTTTCTTTATCTTAGCAGGGATGCTATAGCGTAGCTGAGGACCTTCCTCCTCATGTTTATAAACACAGACAAGCCCCTCAACACTGGCATTGCGGACAATTCCAATTTCAGGTTGTCCGTAGACCTTCTCATCATTCTTTGGGACAATCAGATTGCTTGGATAAAGACATTTGGCATTATCAGTTACCAGGATCTGTTTTTCTGAAAACAAGGTCCCCTTAATCTGAGAACTGTTCTCTAAATAAATGCCACCTCTGGAATAGATTACTATATCTATGGCTGTTGTACTGTCCTTTAGAAATACTTCCATTCCTGATATGAGAACGAGGTGTTTATTGATGTGAGTATCAGCAGTGAAAGTAACACTCCCGGAAACAATGAGTGTATCCAGATCGTCATTCTCATTTAAGTAGAAGGGGCCAGTTAAATCTCCTGCAATAGCTTGAATCTCTTTGCCTGTATCAACAACCTCAAAGGCAAGACTTGTCCGGTCAGTTTCGTGTGCGTTATTTTGAGTGTCACCAAGATGTCGTTCAAATTGAGCTGTGTATGCTCTGATTAGCTTTTCAGAAATAGTTACTTCGTCATCTTCTTCAATTTGTCGAATTTTACCCTTAACGATTGACCGTGGGTCAAGTCTGGGAGGTGAATACTGAATTAAGGTATCAGCTATTACAAGATCATCATCCAGATACGCACCAGCAGAAAGTACAAAGGGGGTACCCTCGTTGTTAACTCTCAGAGAATACGGAAATAGATCATCTGCTGACAATCCAAACTGTGGAATTATATCTGAATTGCTTAGTGAACTTGTGTCGTACTGAAAAGTCCAGATATCTCTGGATAAATCTTCCCTCTGGCTTTGTAGTTTGTCCTCAGTCATTATCATTTTTAGCCTGCCACGAATTCTAAGAGTTTCTCTAGTGAGTTCAGTCTGTTGTAGAGCATTCAGGGTAATTTGATTACCAACTTTGATTGCTAGTTTATTAGTCTGCCGTTGTTGGCCCATCAGGATAAGTACCATGAGCGACAGAATAGTTGCCAACATCATCACCATCACCAGTGAGAATCCCTGTTGTCCCTCATAGCTTTCCATATCACAGTTTTAAGAATAAGGTTTCGGGATTACCGCTAACTGGAGTGATGACAACTGAATCAGGGGTAATAGATGTTATGGTCCCGAGGCTTGTGCTATCTCCAACAGAACTATAAAGGGTCCCCTGTTTGTTTTCTAGGATGGCGATGGGTTTATTTTTGTTACCAATCACACCTATCAGTTTCAGGCTGCTTTTTCGTCTGATGTATTTGGGCTTCTTAACAATTGGGGGACGTGTGCTGCTAGATTGATTTATTCGTGAGAATATGTCTCTATAGGTTGACTTGTACACAAATCTATCTAGAGTCGTTAGATCAAGAGTCTCTGTATGAGTAGTAGATTTCTGAAGTGTTATGCCATCACCTGATACTGATTGTCCGACATCAAGACCAATCCGGCTCCAGAGAACAATAACAACTAGGAAAAGGGCTCCATTGATTAGCTTCTTTTTCAATTGCTTTGAGCCCTGGTATTTAAGATTCCGACTGTAAGATCGCAGCTCAGGTAATTCTCTTTTTTTCTCTCCATCTTTAACTGTGTTATCCTGATAGGTATAATTCCTAATTCCAGTTTATTCACAAAGCGCATGATACGCGTATATGATCCAGAGATAGCTACCTTATAACGCTCTGTGAAACTCCCCTCTTCACCAACTGGTAAGGAGCTTAATTTTGTGATGGCTTTGATCCCTGACTTCTTTGCAGCCGCTAAGACCAATTCTTGAAATGATGAGTGTTGGTTATCCTGGCTATTATTTGAAAGCCATGTTACTAATTGCTGGTTCTGTGCTTGAATCTCATCTAGTTGATGTTGAATACTTGTGGAATCACTGGCGGATTGAGAGCTTGTGCGTAGTTCCTGGGCCTGGTCAAAGATGTGATTCCCTGCATAGATATTTGCGAGGGTCAGTCCAAGAATAAGTACTCCGGCACTGATGATAATAGTCATCGGGTTGAATCGCTTTAGGAGCTGCTCTATCATAAGTCAGCCCTATACTTAACATCTAGTTCAAATTGGATCGATCCGTTTTCTCTGTTGGAAGTTTTCTTTAAGGAAACATCCTGATCAGCATCGACGGCATTTAGTCGTTTTAATAACTGTACGATACCATCATTGTCTTTTGCAGTGGCGACAATGCTATGCGATAGTGTCTCTCCACCCATAGCTGCTGAAATATTGAGCTGCTTGATAGAAACTGATCTTGGGAGAAGTCGTTCATATTGGGAGATAGCTTTTGTGTGGTCGCTACGACCAGCTATCTGGGATTCAGCTGTATCGAATTGATGTCTTAGGTCTGAGTTAATCTCCATCACCCCTGCTAGGTCTGATCTCATACTATAGAGATATCCTTGCTCCTCTTTGAGCTGTTCCTGGGTACTTAAGAGAAAGAATAATGCAATTAATATGAGTATTAATGACGAAACTAGTGCCGCTACACCGACTGCAAATGGTTTGTGATATTTTTCTATTTGAGCTTTGAGACGGTTTTTCTTTTGGATCTCTTCTGGAATAAAGTTGATGACATCCTTCGCATAAATATCTGCATTGCGCAACAACCATTGGGGAAGTTCCTCGGGAGAGAACCCAGATGAATACCACTTGTCTACCAGTGCTATTTCACCTCCTTGAATAGCGTGGTTTGAATCAAGTCTTAACACGAAATGGCATTCTATAGTAAGGGGAATCTCATCCGAATCCGAAAAGGACCCAACGTACCTACCCATATAGAATACTGTTTTGCTTAGTTCATTAGCACTGGGGATTGAGATGGAAAAAGAATTGGGTCTGTGAATTGCCCCCCAATCTAGATGCGAAATTATAAACTGGGAGACATCGCCTTGGAATTGTGATGAGCTATTATTTTCTGATATATCAACTAACTCAAATTGGAATACTATCAACTCAGTTTCGAATTGGTTCTGCTCAAGAACTCTGTATCGTAACGATTTACCCCTGGGTGCATATTCAGGCAAATGCCCTTTTATCAATTCATCTGGCTTAGATTTAGCTCTTTGCCAATCGCTTGATGATAGATTAATCCTATATACTTTTTGACTCGGGTGATTCAAGTAGTTATTTACTATTTGGCCCGAATGGTTGCTCAGAGAAATCACTGTCCTCTCATTTCAGAAAAACCCTCAATCACTTCATAAATTGGATTGTATAATTAGAAAATATAATTTCATCCAATATTTTTGTTTGATTGGTTTTTGCTTGGATTTCCTCTATAAGGATCTCAACGAGAAGATAAATTCCATCCATTTTCTGATATGAATTCCGCTGCAAAATACTCTTCTCCGGTAAATGAATAATTCTCTCAAACTGAAAAGTTGTCTTTGAATTCTTAGTTATCTGATATTCAATACTTTCAGCGCTTTCACTCCATGGTTGAGTTTTAATTATCCAATGATCCTCCATTAAACAATCAATCTCCACTAATCCCTCAGTAAGTGTAACCGTAATAGTAGAATCAGAAGCACAATTTTCTAACTCAATAGAAGTTGTATTGTACACTTGGGGTTCTCTTTCGGATACTCCGAAGCATAAATTTATCCACCGTACTACCAGATCACTAGTCTCACTGATATCGATGGACGCTGAATCCATGTAGCTGTACCAGGGTTGAAGGATCTCAATTTTGTCATACTCCACCGTGAATTCAGGAAGTTTGTACACTATACCCGTTTGGGGTGATATAGTCATTTGAAATCCAATATTGTCATCTATCACGCGGATATAAGGACGTCTTGACCCGTATTTCTCTTTATACATGCCAATCCGATTTCTTACCAAGCTTGAATTCACGTCACATGAAAGTTTCTCGACACCTAATCTACTCAAACTATGCCTGGTACTTACAATTGAGTCTGGTCCACTCGCAAAGTGAATGGATGTTTGTGAGTAGCCATTGTATGCAAAAACAAAAATAGCAGTGAGTATAATACAATGTTTTTTCATTCTAATTGTTACCTTTCATCGCCCGTCATCAGTTTTTGAGTCCTTATCTTCATCTCCTCCCTTTTTCTCTGCGTCTCTCTCCTTCTCTTTTTCTTTTTCTCTTCTGAGGGCTTTTTTTGC
>Ga0307989_1001070_pt1 | contig 15536 bp, 15 predicted proteins | sample EllFjometagen185_FD_203164 | JGI IMG/M metagenome (GOLD analysis project Ga0307989, IMG submission 203164) | Marine microbial communities from Ellis Fjord, Antarctic Ocean - #185 | ecosystem: Environmental > Aquatic > Marine > Unclassified | place: Southern Ocean | collected 2014-10-08
AAGGTAAACCGCTGCTGGATGCGATTATGTGGATGGACATCCGGGCAGCGAAAGAAGCAGCTGAAATTGCATCCTGTGGAGATGCTGCTCTGAAATATGTCGGACAGGGAAAAGTAAGTGCCGAGTGGTTTCCCTGTAAAAATCTTTGGGTAAAACGACATGAGCCTAAAGCCTATACAGATGCAGTAACAATTTTTGAACATACAGACTGGGTAGCTTATTGGCTTACAGGCAAGATCACTGCAAATATCAATACTGTATCTATTAGATGGTTCTATAACAGTAAAGAGGGCGGTTTCCCGGAATCATTATATAAAAAGATCGGGCTGGACGATATTTTTAAGAAACTTCCTGAGAGGATTGTGCAGATTGGAGAAGTTATAGGGGGGCTAAGTGCAGAAGTTGCTGAAATGACAGGTCTACGCGAAGGAATCCCGGTTGCCGGCGGCGGTGCCGATGCTTATATGGGAGTTATTGGCGTTAATGCATTGAAACCGGGAAAACTTGCAATGATAACCGGGTCTTCGCAGCTGCTTATCGGTATGACAGAGACAGAACTGCATGCCCCGGGAATATTTGGTACATTTCCCGGTGCTATTCTTCCCGGCATGGAAGTAGTTGAGACTGGCCAGACTTCGACAGGGTCCATTATTAAATGGTTTATTACTAACTTTCTGAATGCAGATTTGAAGAAAGAGGCACAAGATCGCCGTATCTCCATTTATCAATTAATGGATGAACAAGCAGCGGATATTCCTCCTGGGGCTGAAGGCCTTGTGGTGCTTGAACACTGGCAGGGAAATCGTACGCCCTGGGTAGATGCAGCAAGCCGGGGTGTTATTCGAGGGTTAACGTTAAAACATACTCCCGCTCACCTGTTTCGGGCTATCATGGAAGGTGTGGCTTACGGTACCCAAGTGATTCTCAAGAGAATGGAAGATGGCGGGGTGTATATTGATGAGATAATTGCCTGCGGCGGTGCAACAAACAGTGATTTATGGATGCAAATTCTTGCAGATGTTACCGGAAAACAAATTACTATACCGGAAGATCAGCAAGCAGTTTCGCTTGGTAGTGCCATTGCTGGATTTGTAGGAGCAGGTATCCATCCGAATATTGTAAGTGCGGCCAATGTTATGGTACGTATAAAAAGGAGAATTGAACCAAATCTTGAGCATACTCGCTTCTATGAAGAGTATGTGCAGCAGTATGAGGCAACCTATGAACATTTAAAAGATGATTCAAAAAGACTCGTCGGGAAGTTTCAGCATTAATTTGTAAAATATAATTAACTTTGGAGGGAAAGAATGAAAAAAACAATTGCCATAATTGGAACGGGTATTATGGGTACTGGAATGGGTAAAGTATTACTACAAAAAGGGTACAAAGTATCCTGCTACAATCGAACCGAATCTAATGCCTCAGATCTTATACAGGCAGGAGCAACCTTTGCTGCTACTCCAGCGGAGGCTGCTAAGGGTGCTGACGTAATAATAATGATGGTTTGGAGTAGGGAAGCTCTCGAGGCTGTTCTTACGAGTGAAAATGGGGGACTGTTTTTGCAAGCGGTAAAAGGGCAGGTCTATATTGATATGAGCACGCAGATTCCAGAAACAGGTATTTGGGAATTTAGTATGTTTATGAAACAAGGGGCAGATTTCCTGGATGCACCTGTTCACGGAACCAAAGGAGAGGCAAACAATGGAGGTCTCTGGATTATGGTTGGTGGTGATAAAACTGTATATGATCGAACAAAATCGATTTTTGACTGTATTGGGGAGACTCATCACTACATGGGTGAAGCAGGTAAAGGTTTTGCTGCAAAGTTATGCGGCAATCATTTGGTTTCAACTATTGTTGCGGCTCTATGCGAATCCATGGTACTTGCGGCTAAGGCCGGACTTGATCCGAAGGAAGTGCTGAAGGTATGGATGGAGTCAGATTTCCGATCCCCGGTAGTTGAAGGTGTGGGAAATTCAATTATTTCACGTGATTTTGATGTTTCTTTCCATTTGCGAACTATGGTGAAGGATACTGAACTGATAAGGAATTTTTCAGAATCAATTCAGGTTCCGGTGATGTTGTCAAATGTTGTACATGAGATAAACAAAATTGGCCAGAATATGGGTTTGGGGGAGGAGAACGCATCCGCTGTAGTGAAAGTGTTTGAACAGATGGCTAATTTCACTATATCTTCAAAATAAGGATCTCCGCGAATGTACGTACAGCAGGATTTTTTATTTAGTTACTCAAAGTTCGTAATTGAGTAATCAAGCTGAGAAATTCAATCTATTAGTGAGTGAAGGAGGAATGGCGGATATGAAAGTATTCACCAATTTATCCTGATCACTTTCTGTAAGAATCACCGCCTTATGAATGGCATCAAAAATTGCAGATATAATTAATGCGAGAGCTTCGTGAAATGCAGTATCGTGCAATTCATCAATAGCAGCAAAGAATAATGCACCAATGGAACTGTTGTCTTCATAAAGACGCTGGTATTCTGAGAGAATCATAACTGAGGGTGCTATAACCTTTAACAATTCTCAGACAGGATTTAGAAAACTTGAAGAATACTTCAATGGCTCTACGTTTTTCATAGGTCTGAATAATGTCATCTTCGTTCATATTTCTCTATTATTATACATTACACGGATTAAGTTCCTTTTTCTAAGAGCTTATCAGCTGAAAATTATTCCCGTTTACAACTGCGAACTTTGAGTTAGGTATACGTACATTCTCATTGCAACAAATGTAAAGTAATTGATAATAAAATTTACAATTGACAATCTATTTGTCTTTTTGGTATACTTGTTAACACGTACATGTACGTGTTAAAGCTAAGGTTATCATACCTCAATTTGCAAAATAACCATGGTATCAGGAGGAATAGTATGAACCTGTCAAAGGCTAAACAAAAAGAGTTGTATTACAAAATGATTTTGTGTCGTGAGTTTGAAGAGACTGCTGCAAAATTATTTGTTCAGGGGAAAGTGCATGGAACGGCCCATTTCTGCATAGGTGAAGAAGCTACAGGTATAGGGGTTTGCTCTGCATTGGAGAAAGAGGATTATATTCTCCAAACTCACAGGGGACATAATCAGGGAATTGGCAAAAATATGAGTGTCAATCGTATGATGGCTGAATTCCTCGGGAAGGCTAACGGATATTGTAAAGGGAAAGGCGGATGTATGCATATTGCTGATTTCTCGGTAGGCAGTCTTGGGGCAAATGGGATAGTCGGTGGAGGCCTTCCTATTGCCACAGGTGCTGCGTTTACACAGAAATATAAAAAAAGTAAAAATATCACTGTTTGCTTTTTTGGCGATGGTGCAGCAAATGAGGGAGCCTTTCATGAGTCACTTAATCTGGCATCAATCTGGAAGCTCCCTGTTCTTTTTGTCTGTACAAATAATTATTATGGAATGTCGACACACATCAGTAAATCTATGAATATTTCTGATATATCTATACGAGCAGAGAGTTATGGGATAAAGGGGATTGCGCTTGATGGAAACGATGTAATTAGTGTTTATCGTGAGACTATAAAAGCTAAAGAGTACATTTTAGAAAATGGACCAATGCTGATGGTCCTCAACACCTACCGATGGATGGGACACTCAAAAAGTGATGCGCAGATATATCGTTCGAAGGAAGAAGTTTTGGAATGGAAAGAAAAATGTCCCATTAAACTTCATGGTGAATATCTAATTGAACAAAAGCTATATACAGAAAATGAGATAAAAACAATGCAAAATCAGGCTGAGCAGGAAATTCGCGATGCGGTAAGCTATGCCGAGAACAGTCCAGAACCAAATATTGAAAATATTCTAGACGATGTGTACGCTTAGTAGGAGAGATTAATGAGAGAAATAACTTATGCACAGGCTATTCAGGAGGCTATGAGTGAAGAGATGCGCATAGATACGAATATAGTTTTCATGGGTGAGGATGTTGGAGTGTATGGAGGGGCTTTTGGAGTTTCTCGAGGAATGTTTGAGGAGTTTGGTGAAGAGCGTATTATTGATACTCCCATTTCTGAGCTTGCGATAACAGGTTGTGCCGTAGGTGCGGCCATGACAGGTTTAAGGCCGATTGTTGAAATTATGTTTAGTGATTTCCTTACACTTGCAATGGAGCAGCTGGTGAACCAGGCAGCAAAAAACCGGTTTCAGTTTGGTGGACAAACCACAGTTCCTATGGTGTTAAGGACTGCCGGCGGTTCCGGTACAGGTGCTGCTGAACAGCACAGCCAGAGCCTTGAGGCTTGGGTATGTCATGTGCCAGGATTGAAAGTGGTTATACCCTCAACTCCCCGTGATGCAAAAGGTTTGTTGAAAGCTGCTATACGTGATAACAATCCAGTTGTTTTTATTGAGCAGAAATTATTGTATCGAACTAAGGGAATGGTCCCGGAGCTGGGGGATGAGTACATTATTCCGCTGGGTAAAGCTGATATTAAACGAACAGGAAAAGATGTGACAATTATTACCTATGGGAGAATGGTACAGCGCTGTTTGATTGTTGCAGAACAGTTTGCAGAACAAGGTGTTGAAATTGAAGTTATTGATATACGTACTCTTGTACCTCTCGATAAAGCTAGTCTTATAGAGTCTGCAAAGAAGACCGGGAAGGTACTGGTTGTTCATGAAGCCTGTCAGACTGGTGGATACGGAGGCGAACTTGTCAGTACGATAGTCGATAGTGAAGCATTTTTCTACCTTGATGCTCCCGTAAAACGTCTTGGCGGAATGGATGTTCCCATTCCTTACAATCCGCATCTTGAAGCACAAGTTGTGCCGACAGAAGATAAGATATCTGCAGCAGTTTCAGAACTGCTTTAGGAGAGGTGTTTATGGCTGAAATGATCATCATGCCAAAGACTGGTATGGCAATGGAAGAAGGGACAATCGTTGAATGGCTCAAGAAAGAGGGTGATCATGTTGAGAAAGGAGAGGTCATTGCAGAAATCGAGACGGATAAGTCTACTATGGAGCTTGAATCGGATTATGATGGGTATTTACTAAAAATTTTGTACAAAGATGGAACTACGGTACCTGTAACCCAGCCTATTGCATGGCTTGGAAAAGAGGGTGAGCAAATACCTGCTATTGATGATTTTCTTGAATCAATTTCTGTGTCGGAAGGATCATCTCATTTGGAAAACCCTGTATTGCAGGAAAATTCGGCAGTGCTAAATACGGATTCAGATAGTATAAGAATTACTCCGGCGGCAAGAAGAGCAGCTTCTGAGCAGAATGTTAATCTCATACAGCTCTCTCCAACAGGGAATCAGGGTGAGATCAGGAAGCGTGATGTCATGGCATTCGTACAAGTGAGGACTACCTTAAAGAAAGATACTATTATTAAAAATCAGGGTGTTAATCCTGCAGAATCCATTGCAACTATAGAAAATGTTACCAGAGTCCCATTGACAACCATCCAGCGGATAACTGGAAAACGTATGTTGGAAAGTACACAATTCATTCCTATGGTAACTGAGCAAATTAAGGTAGATGTAACGAGGCTTCTTGCATTTCGACAAGAGTTAAATGAGGCAATAGAACAAAAGATAACGATCAACGATCTCGTTTTGTTTGCTGTTGGGAAAGCATTAAAGGCTCATCCCAGGTTGAACTCAATTTTTGATGGTGATGCATTGCTCTATAAAAGTGATATCAATATAGGTATGGCTGTGGCTTCACCTGCAGGACTAATTGTTCCGGTGATACGGTGTGCTGATACCTATAAGCTGAAGGAGCTATCAAAAAAGGCGGAAGAGCTCTCATCTTTGGCCAGGGCAGGGGAGCAAAAACCGGAAGATATGTATGGTGCCACATTTACTGTATCAAATGTTGGTATGTATGGGATTACTGCGTTTACCCCGATAATTAACCCCCCTGAGGCAGCAATTCTTGGTGTTTGTGCTGTTGAAGGGCTTCCGAGATTTGTCAAGGGTCTATTGGAAGAGCGTAAGATTATGGGGTTGAATTTAACATTTGATCATAGAGTTGTCGATGGAGTTGAGTCTGCGTTTTTCCTGAAGTACTTGAAAGATCTTCTTGAGTCATACGTTGTATTATTTGCCTAAATATTTTTGACAACTGTTGGAAAATTTACATGAGTGTTTTTGTATGTTTGTGATGAGCATGAACGGAGTTTTATATAACTACTCTAGATGAATTGGAATATCTATTTTTCTTAAAGTGAGTTTCTGTTGTCAAACAATCAGAAATGAGATACTGTTTTTATTGGAGTTAAATGTGCAAAGAAGTAGAGATTTTCTCATAACAATTGCCCGAAGATATTATATAGACGAAAAATCTCAGCAGGAAATTGCCGATGAATTTGGGATATCTAGACCAACCGTATCGAATATACTGAGAACGTGTAAAGAGACAGGAATTGTCGAGACACGAATTCAGGAAGGCTCCCCCAGAACATCAGCTCTTGGAGAAGTTCTCAAGAAAAAATTTGGTCTTAATAGGGCAATTGTAATACCTGTCAGTGATGATGCTATCTCTTTACTAAGTCGATTAGGGAAGGAGGCGGCTCTGTTTACCCACTCGATCATTCGGGATGGTATGCAAATTGGTATTGCGTGGGGTACAACGCTATACCAGATGGTGCATCAAATGCAATATGAGAATGTTGAGGATGTTAGTGTTGTACAGTTAATGGGAGGATTTGGCGCTTCGAATCCTCAATATGACGGATCTGAGCTGGCCAGAGAATTATCGAAGCGTCTGAAAGCAAAATATTATCCCCTGCAGTGCCCAGTTCTAGTAAAAAATATTCTAGTCAAAGAGCTTTTGTTGGAGGAACCCTGGATTAGAAAATCGTTGATACAAACCTCAAGCCTTGATGTAGCATTTGTAGGAATCAGTTCTAACAATCCTGATAGCAGCGCGCTTGTGAGGGCAGGATATCTTACCAATGAGGAAGCAGAAAGAATCCAGAAGGCTGGAGCGATTGGTCATATTTGTGGTTACAGTTATGATAAAAACGGCAATTTGATGGATATCCCGGTTAATAACAGAATTATCGGGATAGAGTTCAATGCTTTTTTAAAAATCCCTGAACGGATTGGGATAGCTTGTGGAGCCAATAAAGCAGCAGCAGTTAATGCCGCCCTGAAAGGCGGGCATCTGACAACGCTCATTACAGATGAATCTCTTGCCGCAAAACTTACTCTGTAAATAATTCTTCATTAGTCAGGTTCACCTGATCCTTTTTCCGTGATTTTGACCCCTCTCCCGTACTTTTCACGTTCAACCGCTCGTCGTTCAATTTCCACCACAAACCGGGCTAAGTGCTTATCAGATACTCATTTCTGCACCGGTGGTGGAAAAAAAACAGATTGTTTCACGATAGAGTTTCTTAGTGAAAGACCTGTCTTCTAGTATTTCTGATATGAATCTTGATAAGCACAAATTACTATTTAATATTATCTCACAAGGATATAATTTGTTTTTTAACAGCCAGAGACAAAATTATTCCAGAACTGTTTCAAAGTACTTTTACAAACTTGAAACTCCACCAGGAGGAAATATTCTGGATGTAGGGTGTGGTACCGGTGCTTTAACTCATGTTCTTGCAGAGAACGGATTTGATGTAACCGGTGTAGATATTGCTAAATTGATGATGCGGTATGGGATCAAACGAGGTCTGGATTGTAGATATGGAAATATTGTTGAAGGTTTAGATTTTGCGGATAAATCATTTGATCTGGTCACATTTGCCTATGTTGCTCATGGGATTGATAGAGAAAAACGAAGGAAGCTTTTTCTCGAAGCATCAAGACTTTCCCGGGGTAAGGTGTTGTTTCATGATTACAGCCAGCAGAGAAGTCGGGTAGTTGATATCATTGAGTATCTTGAGGGAGGCGATTATTTTAACTTTATTCGCACCGGTCTTTCCGAAATGCAGGATGTTTTTAAGTCGGTTGAGGTGCTTAGTATAAAAAAGCAAACTAATTGGTATATTTGTACTTCCCGAGAAAGTGAATAAAAACGGTCTTTTGAAGGGCAGCAAAGTCGATATGGAAGATTTTAACCATATGGAATCCCATTCCTATGGCTTCATGAAAGAAGACCAACACTTAGCTGTGCTGGTCTTCTTTGGATTACAATTGGCGATTATGGATTTTATTTATCTGCAAGTTTGTAGATGGCATAAATATCATCACGGTAGAGTTTCTTTAAGTTACCCAGAGGTGCTTCTTCAGCTGCTTTATCAGCCATTTCTCCCATACGGTCATCGGTAACACCCAGTTCTTTTAGTGTTACCGGTAATCCCATTTCTCTGAAAAAGTTTTCAAGCCGTTTAATACCTTCAAGTACTGTTCTCTCATCAGAATCAATATCAATCTCAATATCAAAAACACGATTAAAAAACTGTACAAATTTGCTAATATGTTCACTGTAGACATATTTCATCCATGCGGGGAAAATCACTGAAAGTCCGGCTCCGTGAGCTACATCATAGATAGCACTAAGTTCATGTTCAACATCATGTGACCCCCAGTCTTGGATTCGGCATGGCTCCCGGCAGCTCAACAATCTCAATGCCTGCTTCAGTTAAGGATGTACGTATTGAGTCGTAAAGACCGATTTTTTTAATACTTCCGCCGCCATAATGAAGAAGTATTTTATTTGTGAATGGTTTAATCTCTTCAGCAAGCTGCAGCTCTGTGCCCTTGCCGAAAATTATTTTTGTGGTGTTGTGAAACTGAAAATTGTTCATTTTTGCTACTTACGGTATATATTCCGCATATTTATTTTTTACAGTAAAGCTAGTAACGATATACCTGTCTTATATCCAATTTTAAAAAAGAAGTATTATATATTATAGCTGCAAACGCTAAACAGGATAGATAATCATTCATTTTTCAGTAAAAAGGTAGTTTCATGAAAATAAATTATATAGAAACCTGATTTGCTATGTTAATGTCAGGGAGTGGGAAACATTATTAAAACATCAGATACTTGAGATGATTTCAAGATTAAAAGAATTCAGGTCTTTCAAAATTAATAATTTTAAAGAACAACACTTAAGTAATATTTTTAACACTATCCCGTTCAATAAACTCTCCTCCAATTAGTATTTTCATTGGTGGTGAACACTCATTATGCCCTGATTTTGACAGAAGCATTGCTATGGCATTCTGGCCGATCTTATGTTTAGAAACATCGATACTCGTTAATGCAGGAGAAACCATTGTAGCCATAGGAAGGTTGTCAAATGCAGCTATCGAGATCTGGTCTGGAATATTATACCCTTTGTTCTGCAGTGCCTTCATACTCCCAAGGGCAATTATATCATTTATTGCAAAAAAAGCTGTTGGCAGCTGAGGTGAGCCATCAAGATATTTTGTCATATCTTGATACGCACCAGTAAATGTCGAGTCAACATCAATGACATATTCCCGATGAGACTTCAGACCGAGATGTTTCATCACCTGATAAAAAGCCTGCTCTCTCAAGTGAAAATTTCGGGTATGAACACTACTTTTAATCAGTCCAATTTTATTATGTCCATTGCTTTGGAGGTAGCTGATTATTTTATACACAGCATCTGTATTGTTCATGTCAACAAAATCAGCCGGGATGTAATCCAGAAATGTATCCATAAAAACAATATTTCTCCCTGTTTTCAATAAGGTAAGAACATCTTCGCTGCTTAATTCCGTACCAAGAATTAGGTACCCTTTTATGGGGGGAGCATTTACCATCAGATCAGCTATTTCATCAATCGGAATGTCAATATTGTAGGTCCCAATCTCAATAGTAATTCCCTTATGCGCAATACTGTTTATTGCATCAATATAGGCGTCAATAAAGAAATTATGATTACAATTTATGGTATGCCCATGTCGCATAATCTTAAGGATTTTTACAATTTGTTCAGATTTCTGGGACTTATTTTTTACTTTTAAATCATATCCCATATCATGGGCTACTTGCAGAATTTTAGCCTTTGTCTTTTTACTTACACCAGGTTTGTTGTTGAAAGCTAAAGAAACAGCTGATATTGAAACATTTGCTGCATTTGCTACTTCTTTAATAGTAATCTTCATTCCCCCCCCCGTAACCACATTTGCAAAAACTTTTTTATGAAGCATTATTCATCATCACCATTGATATAGTCTGAAAAGATACTGATCACCATACTGCCGACGGTAGCACCTGGATCCTGCAGTGTCTTGGATTTTTCCTGATAATATGCAGCCCGACCATGCTGGGCTACCATATTTTTTGTTGCCTCAACACCTGCTTGAGCTGCAATTTTTGCACATCTCATTGCACCAGCCATATCAGATCCTCTGGCTGCCGCCTCCTCAAAAGCCATTGCAGCAGGGTACAGTACATCCACTATAGTTTTCTCGCCCGGTTTTGCCTTGCCCCGATCCATAATACCTTCCACAAAAGCCTTCCAAAAATCTTTCATGCCCGTAATATCAATCTTATCAAAACCTTTTAGCTTTTTCCCCCCACGCATAAATCCAGTTGCCATGAGTGTACCCATAGTAGATGGAGCGGCCTTTGCCATAGCCATGCCTGCCTTCATAATCATTAAGCCAATATCATCATCAGTATTGCTTTCAGCAAATTCCGCTAACGCCTTAAATGCAGAAACCATGGTCAATCCAAGATCTCCATCACCCATGATACTGTCCAGCTCAATATAATACTCTTTGTTTTTCTCTGCAATATTTTTGAGCTGTGAGAAAATATTTTGCATGTCTTTCCAAACAAGATTATCCATATGTTTAGTCTCCTTTTAAAGCTGCACTTGTTCAAAAAAAGGTGTATTCGCCGGCTTTGCAAGATACAGCTTCAGTTCGTCATCCAGTTTCAATAGTGAAATTGAAGCCCCTCCCATTTCCATTGATGTAGCAAATTCTCCTGCATAAACATGGAAAACGCTAATACCTTTATCTTTCAATATCATAGCAACTTTTCGGTACATGATATACAACTCCTCTTTGGGGGTTGCACCAAGACCATTCATCAAAACTGCTACTTCGTCTCCCTCAACGTATGGTAAGTCCACGATAATTGCATCTACCATTTGCTGTACTATTTCATCTGCAGTTTTTATTTTTGACCGCTCAATTCCTGGTTCTCCATGAATACCCATACCAATTTCCATCTCATCTTCTCCGATGATAAAAGAGGGTTTTCCCACTTCAGGAACAGTGCAGGGAGAAATTGCAACCCCCATCGTTCTCACATTCGTACAAACCTTGTCTGCAATTCGTTTTACCTCTTCAAGTGAAGCCATAGTATCAGCATACGCTCCAGCGATTTTAAAGACAAAAAATATTCCGGCAACTCCTCTGCGCTTATGCTCTTCGCCTCTCTTTGAGGATGCGACATCTTCTCCGGCAACAGTCTGGAGAACCTTAATATCCTCCATCTCAGCCATCTCAGCAGCCATATCAAAATTCATGACATCACCGCCGTAATTACCATAAATATATAATACTCCTGCACCTGTATTGATTGCTTTTGTAACTTCCAGCATCTGATCAGCACTTGGAGATTGAAATACCCCACCCACTGAGCAGCCGTCAAGTATTCCTTTTCCTACATATCCCAAGAACAAAGGCAGATGTCCAGAGCCTCCTCCAGTGGCAAGCCCGACCTTTCCCTTCTTGCTTGTCGCAGTAACAACGCAACGCAAATCATTATTAATATATTTAAGCTTGCCTGGATGTGCAGCCATTATACCCTCAATCATTTCATTTACAAAATCTTCAGATTTATTTAAAATTTTTTTCATCAGTCCTCTCCTATTCAGTTACAACTATGTTATTTTTCTTTTGTAATATTTTCTTTTTGTCATTTCGTTTTTGTAGCAGATGATTCAGTACCATAACCAGAAGCAGTGCAAATCCCCACATGAATTTTTTGAAAAATGGGCTAAAAGCCAGAATATTTAATCCACTTTGGGTTAACTGCAAAATAAAAATACCCATGATCAGCCCAGGTACATTTCCAAAACCACCGTCTGGATCAACTCCACCCAATACCACAACAAGAATTGCCTGAAGTAAGTATACGGTTCCGTACCCAGGTCTCATAGAATTCACTCTGGAAATCATAATGACAGATGCCAGACCGGCAAGAATTGCCGTAGTCATATAGGTTATGATGAGAACCTTTGTGTTGTTAACTCCGGAAAATCGGGAAACAACAGGACTGGATCCAACCATAAACATACTAAATCCTTGCTTTGTTCTTGTAAGTAAGGTACTAACCAGGAAAGCGGCGAAAATAAAAAGGATAAATGAGATGGGAATTCCCAAAAAATTATTGTTCCCAATTACCATAAATTGTTCCGGAAATCCACTAATACTGTGTCCTTTTGTCAGCACGATTGCAATACCCATAAATAGCCCTTGAGTTCCTAATGTTGCTAATATTGGGGGAACCCCGATAAACGCAATTAAGGCTCCATTCATCAGACCACACAGAGTAGAAATAGCAATGATTACTACAATAGCCAGGAAAATAGCTGTTCCGTCGGGCATTCCATTATCTAGTGAGCCGGAAAGAATCATTGCGGCTATAACACCAGTTAAATTTGCAATAGAAACTACAGATAGGTCAATCCCTCCGGTAATCATTGCCAGCATCATTGCAAGGGCAAGAAACCCGAATTCAGGGAACTGAGAGGCCATGGACTGGATGTTAATACCCGAAAGAAACTTACTCGGCATAGCAATTGACATAACTAGTACTATAGAAATCATTATTATAAATAATACTTTGTTTTTAGGGTTTTTGAATTTCAGACGTTTTAGACTAAATACCGCACTTCCCATTTTATGCACCTCGCATTGCTAGATTTCTTCTTGTACTTATTTTGTTCTGCGCATAGGTTATAGTAACTCCCAGAACGATAATTAAACCGATAAAGAATTTTTGCCAATAAGACGATAAGCCTATCAGAATAAGATTCTTTTCCAGAATTGTGATAAGAGCAACTCCAATCAAAGTCCCAGTTAGCGTTCCTGATCCACCGCTAATCTTTGTACCGCCCAAAACAACCGCAGCAATAATATTAAGTTCTTTGCCGACCAAATAGGTTGGATTACTGTACCTAATAAGTGACAAGTGTAATACTCCCATAACCCCAGCAATTAATCCTGCATAACAATAGACAAAAAACTGTATTTTTTTAACATTGTAACCTGTCCTTTTGGCCGCTTCACGATTACCTCCGATAGCATATATTCCACGCCCGATCATGGTATATTTAAGAATAATCCACGTTACTAAAACTATGGCCACAAGAATCACGAAGAAGATCGATAATCCATAGGATGTTCCGTCAGGTCTATTGATATTCAGAATTTGGACCTTAGCAAAAGCTTTGATACTTTCCGGTAGATCTCCCACATTAACTGCTTTTGTTCCGACAAACTCAAGAAGCAGTCCATGAAACAAACTACTGGTGCCAAGAGTGGTAATAAGGGTAGGTAAGTTAAATGTTGATATTAAATACGCATTTACAGCACCTAATGATACTCCAATGAGAATAGAAATCAGAAAAGCCAATCCAATACTGTCAATGCCGCTCGCTATCAGGACATTTACTGATATATACTGACCAGCAATTGCTATAGTCGTACACGACACATCTATTCCTCCGGACAATAAAACCAAAAAGACACCTACTGCTAAAATTGCAGTCCCGGAACTACTGCGTAGAAGATCAAACATATTCTCCAAGGTAAAAAAAACTGGATTAATAATGGTAAGTACAAGAGAAAATACAATAACAATCATCATGAGATATGTTTCGTTATGAGAAAAGAGTTGCTTTATTTTCATGCGTTCACCCCTGCTGCAGTATCCTTTGTAATAATTTCAAAGAGTTCATCTGAATTAGTCGTTCGGGAGTCCTTGATTTCTTTAATTATTCTTCCCTTCGACATAAGTATAACTCTATTGCAATTATCCAAAATCTCTTGAATCTCATCAGATATCATAATAATTCCCATCCCTTCTTCAGCCAGTTTACGTATTATATTATGAATGGTATGCTTTGAACCTATATCTATTCCTATCGTCGGACCATCGAGAATGAAAACTTTTGGTGAAGTTGCTAACCATTTTGCAAGTACAACACGTTGCTGATTCCCCCCGGAAAGACTGTTAACGGGATTAAAACTGTTGGGTGTTTTTATCTTCAACTTTTCAACCCAGTCATTTCCTGCTTTTCGGCGCTTAGCTGAGTTCATAAGACCCATTTTGTTCAAAAATTTTTTAAGAATAGTTACTATGATATTATCACTAATTGATTGAAAATCGAACAATCCTTGATTCAACCTATCCTCAGGAAGCAAAGCTATGCCATTATTTATAGCATCTTCAGGATTTTTAATGTCAGTTAACTCACCATTCATCCAGATCTCACCACTATCAGGCCTGTTCAGACCAAATAACGCTTGTGCTATTTCCGTACGTCCTGAACCTATGAGACCGGTAATCCCGAGAATTTCTCCTTTTTGCAGAGTAAAGTTAATATCAGAAAACTGGTTAATCTTAGACATTGAAAGGACTTCAAGCAGAGGTTTTTCCTGACGGAGTTTTTTATTATATATATACGGGGAAAACTCCAACTTACAGCCAGTCATAATATAGATAAGTTTATCATGATCCAAATCAGCTGTAGGATACTGACCAACTTTTTTCCCATCTCGGAGAATGGTTATATTTTCTGATATTTCAAACACTTCACTCAGCTTGTGACTGACAAATAGTATTGAAAGACCTCTTTTTTTTAGTTTTAGAATAATTGAAAACAGATGATCAACTTCTTCTTTTGTTATTGCGGATGTTGGCTCATCCATGATAATAAGCTTTGCATTCTGAGTTAAAGCTCTGGAAATGGCTATGATTTGCTTATTTGCCATAGAAAGATTTTCAACTCTTTCATCTAGAGGAATATTACTTTCCCCAATCTCTTCCAAGGCCTTCTTTGAGGTTTCCCGTATCTGTTTCCAGTTAACTTTTTGCTGATTACTTTCCAGCATCTGGTTAATTGAAATGTTCTCGGCTACAGTTAGGTTTGGAAAGAGAGAAAGATCCTGATAAATTATCTGCACACCTGACCGAATAGATTCGATTGCCTGAACTTTATACAGCTCCTTGCCTTCGATGGTTATCGTTCCGCTGTCAGCTCGGTAAACTCCGCCTATTATTTTGATAAGTGTTGATTTTCCTGATCCATTTTCCCCAATAAGGCAATGAATCTCCCCTTTCCTAATAGTAAGGCTGACATCTTCAAGTGCTGTCACTCCAACGAAGGATTTACTGATGTTTTTTACTTCAAGAAAAGCTTCTGACATTATTTCTCCTCAGTATCAATCTGTACTATCCTTAATATATAAGACAAAGGAGACCCCCTGAAGGATCTCCTTTATAAATTTCTAAGGCTTGATTACAGTTTATAGCTTCCGTCTTCATTTGTCCAATCAGCAAGATTGTCAATATTAACATCTACCCAAGCCTGTCCATAAA
>Ga0307989_1001071_pt1 | contig 15532 bp, 17 predicted proteins | sample EllFjometagen185_FD_203164 | JGI IMG/M metagenome (GOLD analysis project Ga0307989, IMG submission 203164) | Marine microbial communities from Ellis Fjord, Antarctic Ocean - #185 | ecosystem: Environmental > Aquatic > Marine > Unclassified | place: Southern Ocean | collected 2014-10-08
CTAGCTCCTTATTAATCTCTGAGTTTGTATCATTTTTTGCACTTCTTTTTGATAATCAGAAATAAATACTTATTCAATATTACTATCCTGGATTATAGTATTGGAAATACAGAATTCAAATAATCCGCTTGCGGTACATTATTATTTGGTTTATCTTCCATAGCAATTCTAATAGCAGATATTACTGATGTCAAGAAAGTTTTTTTTCAGTATGATACTAATACTTTGTACAACTTAAAGCTTAGGATTCTTACTTGTACGCGGTAGGTATCTGCTGCGTCATAATACATCACCCTAGCACGCTAGGGCTGCCCTTTACCCATATCCCCACCGGGTACTGCATAAGAACCTGTAAGTTTAAGCTGTACTAAGTACTAAGATTGAGGAGCTGAAAGCTAATGAATGAATTAATCGATAATTTTCTTTATTCAACTACAGGTGATTTAACAAAAATGCATCTTGATGCAATGGTAAATGCAGCTAATTCATCACTCCTTGGAGGCATGGGAGTCGATGGCGCGATCCATCAGGCAGGAGGTCCTCAAATCCTTAAAGAGTGCCGCGCAATTAGAGAATCAAAATATCCATCAGGACTTCCCGCAGGTGAAGCAGTTGAAACTACAGCAGGTAATATGGATGCAAAATATATAATACATACTGTCGGCCCTATCTGGGATGACGGCTTTGATAATGAAGGAGAAACTCTTTATAATGCCTATATGAATTCATTGCAGCTGGGAAATATTCTGGGGTGTAAAAGTATTGGTTTTCCTTCGATATCAACAGGAGCATACGGTTTCCCAAAAGCACTAGCCGCCAAAACAACGTGCAGGGCCATTTTTGATTTTCTGACAAAACAGGATTCAAAGGAAAAATCGATGAAAATTTATTTGGTATTTTTTCATACCGAAGATGAATTGATTTTTCAGCATGAATTTGAATATAGTAAGATGACCAGGGAGAACTAAATGTCACTTAATTGGAAAGAGATCGATCTCATACTTGAAGAACTTGACCTTACCGGAGCTTATATTCAAAAAATTGTTCAGCCCGACTTTCAGACTCTGGTATTCAATATATACAACCCCTCTTCAGGCAGATTCCCACTTCTTATATCACTGGAACCATCAGGCAGCAGACTGCATAGAGTGGAAACAGGAAAAATTGAGAAAAAGCAGGTTAAACTGCAGCGCTTTGCGCAGTTCCTCAGAGCCAGAATCCAGGGCGGCAGAATAATCGAGTGCAGTCAATTGGGAAGTGAGCGGATTATAGTTATGAAAATTCGCAGGGCGGAGGAATTCACTCTTCTCTATACCCGTATTTGGGGTGGTGCCGGTAATGTTATTGCAACTGATACAGATGGAGTAATTCTTGATGCGCTATTCAGGCGACCGGCAAAAAAAGAGATCTCAGGGCAGGAATTTATCCCGAATATTCCAACACCCCAGCAACCAAAACCAGATCAAAAGAAAAAAATATGGGAAGTACGAGATCAGACTGAAGGCTTGAGCTTCAATCTGCAGATTGAAAGTGCCTATACAAACAGAGACAAAAATGTGGATCTGGAAAGAGTATTACAAACTGCAGAAAAGGTTTATCAAAATCAACTGCAGAAATTATATATCTCTCTATCCAAACTTAAGGAACGCCTAATAAATTCTGAGCAGTTTGAACAGTTTAAAAGCACAGCCGATCTTTTGGCAGCAAATGCTCATCTGATAAAACAAGGAAATAATTGGGTAGATGTTATTGATTATGCCACAGATGAGGCTCTGAAAATATCCATCAAACCGGAACTGACTCCCGGAGAGAATATTGAAGCATATTACAAGCAATATCGAAAAAACCGTGGTGCAACCGGGAATATAAAAGAAGAGATTAATAATACACAGCTTCATATTACCAAGCTTGAACAAAAGTGGAATATGCTGATACAGAGAGATACCGAGGATATTGAACAAAGTATCTTACGGCTGAAGCACTTTATTAACGCCTCATCCCAACTCCCTTCTTCAGGACAGGATGTAAAAGATAAAACTCCGGGATTACAGTTTCAATCAGGTCCATTTACCATTTTAGTCGGGCGGACAGCTAAAGAAAACGATCTGCTGCTCCGGAAATATACCCGGGGAAATGATTACTGGCTGCATACGAGGGATTATCCAGGCGGCTATGTATTTATCAAAACGCAAAGAGGCAAAACGATACCTCTGGAAATTCTGCTGGATGCAGGAACTTTAGCTCTCTACTATTCGAAGGGTCGAAACGGCGGTAAAGGCGAGCTCTTTTATACACAGGTGAAATATCTCAGACGCGCGAAACACGGCCAATTAGGGCTGGTGATACCAACACAGGAAAAAAATCTATCTGTGGTTCTGGACCAAAAACGGTTGGACAGGCTTTTTACCCATAGTGATAATGATAGTGGAAACGAGCAGTAGGGATGACTATATACCTGTTTTCAGGAGGTAAAGATTCCTCATCATTCTATCAATCCCTGCAGAAAAACACTTGTCCATACAGATAAGAATCAGTAATGTATAGCTATGATAATTCAGAAACCCATTGGTGATGCAGTCTTTTATCCCTCAGATCCGAAAACTCTGCATTCACTTGTTATAAATTCTATGCCCCGGTCTCAGACAGGAATGCATAACTTCACTTCACTCCCGCTGGCCGTTATATCGCCGCATGCAGCTTATTCTGAAGTATCGGAGATCATGGGGGAAATGTATACTAAACTGCAGCACATCAAACCCAAAAACATAGTTATTTTAGCACCTCTCCATGGTGAAATCCTGCTGGAAGATGCTGAATATACCACATTTTATCCTGAGGCTGAGGCATTCAGTTTGCCGGGATTTACCATCCCCATTGATCAGACAACCTTACAGAAAATTGATCAGATTTCCGATTCAATAACAATGAGAAATTCCTATTTTGAAGAAGAGCCGGCCATCGAACTGCAATTGCCGTATATCCATCAGCTGTTTGGAGAGCATCCTATTATTCCACTGCTGGTTGGTAATCCATCATCACGGACATCACGTAATCTGTTAAAAATATTGAAAACTTTTGACCCTAAAGAGACCCTATTTATTATCTCAACAAATCTTACCGGAGATATGCCCTCTGACAGAGCTAAGACTCATGCCGATACTGCAGTTAATATTCTGACAGGTAAAGACAGCACCCCGCTGCTTGATGCCTTGAAGAAAAAGCGCATAAGCATGTGCGGAACACATATTATTGATTCTGTAAAAAAAACAGGTTTATTTGCTGATATTTGGACCATCATGGGGTATCATATTGCAGAATTGGAATCAGTAAACAGATCAACCTATAGCATATCAGCACTATCATCACCAAAATCTACTGAAAGAGGCACAAGTACATGATTGAAACCGCCATTATAAATGGGAAACAAAAATCTTTACTCTACATCTCTCCTGAAGATACCGCCCTCCCCAGCAATATCATGCAGGGCAAACGTGAATCAGGATATCTGTACAAAGACGGCAAACTCAGTGAATGGTACTGGCAGGGGTTCACTCAGCAAAATGGAAACAGATATATCTATTTTGAACCATTAAAACTTCTCCATCTTAAAGATCTTTTCACCCTGGAGCAGACTGATTTTCTTGATAGAATGAGTGACATAGCCGAATTACTGAAAATAGTTAGCTGTAAAAGATTTATACCACAGGATGCACTCTATCTTATTGAAGGCGGTGGAGTATTGCTGCTTCCCTTCTCCATAATGGAACTGCAAATTACCGGAAAAAATATGGAACAGATAGAGACTACCTATGAAAAATGGGTTCGCCCCGGGTTCCGGGATAAAAAAGTGTCTGTCTACCTGCTGGCATCATATATCTATCACTATATTGCAGAAGAAGCTCCTCTGAAAAATCCCGATGCAAGAGATGATTCCTATAAACCCACACCTATTAATCTGCACCCCGGTAGTTTAAATCCAAAAGCCGGCGCATGGATACAGAAGATACTAGATGCAAATAAAACTGATGAAATTCAGGACATCAGTATATGGATAGAAGAATTTAAGGAATTGCGTGATGCTTTCTTCATTGAAAATCCTATTGACACCAGTATAAAACTTGAAGCATATCTGGTCAGCCGTGAAAAAAGAGTAAAAAGAAAAAGATTTCTGAGAAAACGCGGAAACATTCTCATTGCCTCTACGGCAGCACTGGCAGCAATAATTGCCGTGTTAGTTTCGATACTCAGCAATGCACTCGCCCCTCCGGCAACAGTGGGACTGCCTCCCGAGGAGATGCTTGCACTCTATTACCATAGCCAGAATATCCTTGATTCTGAATTGTTAGGAGACTGTCTTGATCGTGGAGTTAAAAGTGAAGCGGAAAACATGGTTACCTACCTATTCGTGACCAGCAGAACACGTCTGGCTTATGAACAGAATGATGGTCTGGTTTCTGCACAGGAATGGCTGGATCAGGGGAAACCGGATGTTGATCCCACAAGCATGATTTATGGAATTACTGATCTTGAAATAACACAGTTGGATGAAGACACATTTTTAGCCGAATATGATCTTTGGTCTCCATCGTCCGGTGAAGAACCTGAAGATAATGAAGAGTATGCCGGAAATAGAGTTGACCAAACAAGTATCAAAGAAGAACTGGATGTGAGGCTGAAAAAAGATTATTGGTTAATTACTGAAATCAGGAGAATTGATTCAACATTAGTTGATTAATACGCTGTTTATCCTCTTCGGGATGCAGCCATATAACATTTGAAAGACTCCTGAAAAAAGTCATTTGCCGTTTTGCATACGCTTTACTGTTACGTTTAATTAGATCAGATATGTCCCGGTATGAATACTCACCACTGGCAGCAGCCTGAAAAAATTCACGATACCCGATCCCTTTCATTCCCGGCCATGACGATTCTGCACCTAAGCGGATTAATGATTTCACCTCATCGGGTAGTCCCAGTCTAAACATTTCGTCAACCCGCTGCTCTATCCGGTGGTGCAGTTCTGCTTTATCCCGATAGAGACCTATCACAACAGGATCAATATCATCCCGGATCGCCCCACTCATACTGAATGAAGAGAGCGGTTCTCCGGAGCTCTCATATACCTCAAGTGCACGAAGTATTCTGTAAATATCATGGGGATTTATGCGTGCAGCAGAGACAGGGTCAACCTGCTGGAGTTTTTCTCTACAGAACTCAACACCCTGCTGTTGGTAAATTTGTTCAATCTTTCTACGGACTTCACTATCTGCAACCGGAGCTTTCGGCAATCCGGTAAGATAGTGCTTTATATAGTAAGCCGTTCCGCCCGATATCACCGGGAGGTGTCCGGAGGTGAGTATTGCCTTCACAGCGGTATCTGCCTTTTTCACAAACATTCCGACAGTAAAGGGCTCATTGGGGTGGCAAATATCTATTAAATGATGAGGAATTTCCGCTAGTTGTTTGCTGGTTGGTTTTGCGGTTCCAATATTAAGACCGCAATATACTTGTAAAGAATCTGCACTAACGACTTCAGCCTTACGACCGGCCAAACTATCAATCAGTGCCGTTTTCCCGACCCCTGTGGGTCCAAATAATAGTATTACTCTATTCAGTCTCTTCAAGGTTTAATTCTATTGTATTTTCAAGAACCATCGTGATTGCTTCTGATATAATTTTTTCGCCTTCGTCTTCACCCTCTTCCAGTTCGGGTCTGACAATTTTTTCAGCCTGTTTAATTGCTACACAGGTAAATTGATACACATTTTCTTCACTATCAATTAACTTATTAATAGGTATTGCCATAGTAATTGCTCCTTGCACAGTCCAATGGATGAATGAGATTCTGGAGTCCCCGGAACTCCTGCTGTAGTTGAAATAATCATCCGATTATAACTATTAACCTGATGCGTGTATAGTCTTCAGAACCTCTTGAACTTTTTCAATTATTTTTTCAGCTGCCTGGAACTGGTCCAGCTCATTTGTGTTTAATACCAGATCAGCAAATAGGTAGTCATTCGTATCAATTCCGTAAATTCGCAAATAACGCGCACTATCTTTGTTATCTCTGTTCAGGGTCTCCTGCAAAATTACATCAACCGGCTTTTTTTCCCGTCTCTTGATTCTTTGAACCCTTACTTCAGGGTCAGTATACATATATACCTTCAGATCTGCATCTTTGAGCATCCAAATAGCAAGCCTGGAACCCAGCACACAATCGCCTCCGGAAGCCATTGCGACCTGAGCTTTATCGAGCTGGAGATCATAATTGTCATCATTTTCTGCAAGTGCACAAAATTCTTTGAATGGGATACTTGCTTCTTCTGCCATTGAACGAAAGGTATAATTTATCATGGAATACCCAAGTCTATCAGCCACAATTCTACTGACTGAGGTATTTCCACATCCACTTTTACCTGATATTGCAATTTTCACATTTTTCCCCTGATTTGAATTTTGTTGCTTACACAGCATCTATATTTAATTAGATTAAAGTTTTTGATCATGAATATATTATAATATATGTAATTACACTCATTCAAAAACTTCTGACTATAAGTTGTTCTTTTAAATTTAAAAGGACAACTTATAGTAATGAACTCTTAAGGATTATTCAATATTCCGCAGCTGCTCTCGAATGTTTTCCAGAGAATCTTTCATCAAAACTACTGCCTGATTGATTTCAGCAATGATACTTTTTGATGCTGTCGTATTTATTTCACGGTTTAGTTCCTGGCAAATAAAATCAAGTTTTTTCCCTACTGCGGCATCTTGATCCATCACTACTTTAAATTGGTTCAGATGGCTTCTTATACGCTGTATTTCTTCATTCACGGTATATTTATTGAGCATTACCGCAACTTCCTGCAGAATCCGTCCCTCATCATATCCTTCGCCCAGTAATTTCTGAAATCGCTCTGTCAGGTTGTCGTGAAGTGTCTTTTCCAACTCATCTGCCTGCCCGCACACAACAGTATAGGCTTGTTCGAAGGTATTGATATTGCGGATTATATCTTCATAGGTCGTCTGCCCTTCCTGTTCTCTGGTTTGACAATAGGTGTCCATTGCTGTTTTAATCTGATCTATTACTGTCTGATGATATATTTCAGCATCAATATTTTTTACTAGTTGGATGGCGTCCTCATTGCTGAGAAAATGACTCAGTGCAGGATTTTCATCCAATCCGGCAATTTCTGCTATAGTTTTATAAGCGGTCTGCAATTTGGCAACCACCTGCTTATCAACAACGATATCAAGATTTGATTCTAATTGTTTGATGCGGATATTCACATCAACATGCCCTCTGGTCACCTCGGTTTTTATCAGATTTTTTATTTTCTGCTCAAAAACTGAAAGATATGACGGGGCATTTACGTGGATATCGAGATATCGGTTATTATATGATTTTATTTCAACGGAAACTCTAAAAAGTTCATTCTGATATTCGCTATTTCCATAGCCGGTCATACTTTTCATACTTTTGATGACCCTCCTTGTATACTGAAATTGTGGCGTAAAAAGCGCTGATATCTCTTTATCTCACCCTATGTTTCTTCCAATCTGGCAAGCAGCATTTCTGCGGTTTTTCTATTATTTCCCGCCCCCATAGTAATAAACAAATCACCTGATTGCAACAGTGCATGGGCGGTAGTGCAAGCCTCTTCGTTATTCTTAACATATACAGCATGAGGAATAGCTTCTGCTAAATCTTTTCCCGTAATTCCACCACTCTCCCGCTGCTCCCTGGCCGATGAAAAAATTGGGTGAATCAGAACGATTTCTGCTCCAGAGAATGCTTTACAAAAATCATCGAACAGTGCCTTTGTCCGGCTATAGGTATGCGGCATAAAATCTGCCACCACTCTTCTCCCCGGATAAAATTCACGTATCCCGGACAAGGCTGCAGCAATTTCTGTGGGATGATGGGCATAATCATCCATGACTATTATATTTTGAGCTTCTCCGAGTCTTTCACTTCGTCTGTCACAACCGGAAAATTGAGAAAATGTTTTCTTTGCAGCTTCTATCACCTGCGGCATCACATCGTTCACTGCAGATCCTGTTCGATTGCTCAAAACAGCTGCCGCAGCCGCAATAGCACCTACTGCATTGTTGATATTATAATCTCCTGGTGCTTTAATGGTGAGAACTTCTGAACTTCCTGCAAGCTTAAACACAGATTTCCCCTTACAAAGACTTTTATGTTTAACCGAGAATAAATCATCAGAACTGCCGCCGAAAGGAAGTATTTGTACATCCTTTCGAATATCTTTTACCTCACCAGCAACTTTTTTTGCACCCGGGTCATTTGCATAATAGAGGAGAAAACCATTTGAGGGTAATCTCAAAGCAAATTCCAAGAAACTCTTATATACTTCGTCCAAACTTTTGTATGTGTCAGGATGATCAAACTCAATATTAGTTATTAAGACAATTTCCGGATGGAGGAGCAGAAAATGTTTTCTGTATTCACACGCTTCTATAAGTCCGGTTTCATAGTTTTCCGTATCATAACTTTCCTGCCTGACGATGGATTGTGCACCAAACAAGGAATATGCCGCTATTCCCAGTTCAGAAAGCAGAAGATCGATAAGTGCTGATGTTGTTGTTTTTCCATGTGTTCCAGCCACGCAGCAGCAGGTATTTGTCTCTTTCGAAATTTTCCCAATATATTCATTATAGGTAAATACGGGAATTCCCAGAGTCAGCGCTTCTATTATTTGCGGGTGTGTATTTTTGGAATAAGCTGAGGAGTAGATCAAGCTGCTGTACTTGCCGGTTATTAGCTGTTTATCATCACTTTCAGCCCAGGATATATCATGTGCTAAAAGTTTTTTTTGGGTGATAAAATATTCAGGACTATCTGAACCGTAGACTGAAAGACCGTTTTTTTTAAGTAATACCGCTAATGCAGACATGCCTGCACCTTTTATTCCCACCATAAATATTCGTGATTTACTGTGCAGATTACTTTTTATCACCAGCCTACTCCGGAATAAGACGCAAAGTTTCTTATTCAATTTTCTGCTAAAAAAAGGATCTGTATGCAACAGATCCCTACTTTCAGCTGTAATAATTTTTACAGTGCGTTGAGTACTTCAGTCATTTTTCCATTTTTAATTGCTGCTTCGCATTGTTTGCAAATGACTATTTTTTTCTCGTTAGCTTCTCTTTCAAACATAAGTTTAATACCGGTTCTTTTGCAAACTGGACATTTTCCACGTCCTTTGTTGTTTAAATCAAGTATTCCGGCGCCTCTATGTGCTTTTGCCATGATGTCTCCTTCAGTCTCTTTATATATACATGCATTGATATTAATTCAAGATGTTAATTCTTTTCTGACTATATTGATGGGGGTGGAAAATGTCAAGATGTACTTGGTGGGAAGATCCCAAACTCGTGGGAAGATCCCAAACTCGTGGGAAGATCCCAGACTCGTGGGAAGATCCCAGACTCGTGGGAAGATCCCAGGTAAAAATATAATAATAAGTGTATTTCAGAAAGAAAATTATTTACTTCATGTGATTTTTCTCATGAGATTATCTCATTTTCACCATCAATCCTGATAATAAATTATTTTTCAGTTACTATCACATTCAAGAAACCAATCTCAATCTCTGTTTCACTGTATTCATATTTACATTCGTTTCTTTTAATAGTAACCTTAATGTCATAAAAAGCAAACAGGGGAAGCATATGCAGGATCTATCAGAACTCATTAAAATAATAACAGAAATTTCATCTGTTGATGAAATGAATCAGCTCTTTGAAGAAATATTTACCACAAAAGAAAAATACGATCTGGCTCTCCGCTGGCGATTAATGAAAGATCTTTACAACTCCGTTCCTCAAAGAGAAATCGCACATAATCTGGGTATAAGTTTATGTAAAATCACACGGGGCTCAAAAATATTGAAACAAGAAGAATCAATCTGCCGAAACCTGATTTCTCAATTAAAGTAATGTGAGGGGAAATTACAGAGAAAGAATCTATTATTACAAAGAAAAACTAAATGAGACTATTCCGGCAACTGATCCTGAGATACTACCAGTAGCGTTATCAAATAATGATTCCAGCACATTATAGGGTAAAATTACCGCTGCATTTAATGTCATAAACAATAAATCAGAAGTAACCCCTACAGAATACACTCCATTTTCATTACCACCAAGAGATAAAACAGCATTAAAATCAGGCAGCAGCTGGTTATAGCCTAGCTGCAATGCTAATGACATGCTATTGGCAAATAGTAACGATCCCTCCAAACCTAGATTCAGAGTACGATTACTAGTATCACCAATAGATTTCAAGTCCGCAGCAATAAGAAGGTGTGCAAGACGAAGGGTTCCTGCACCTGTGTACTCTTCAGTCCTTAAGCTGATACCAAAATCAAGATTTTGCAAAATCCTTACCAAATCAATTGAAATCCCTGAATCACCATCAGTAATAAAATCGATCACTTTATCACTATAAATCCCAAAAGTAAAAAGTCCGGAATCCATCATCATCCCAAATCCCATTTCCAGAGTCTCTTTGTTTGTGGGTTTATATTCTTCTAAGAACATCTCCTGTAAGAATTCAGCACCAATAGATATTAAATCACCATCACTACCTATTATTTTATTATATAAATGTGATGTCTTTGAGGCACTTAAATCAACACCCAGAGAAAATGAACCAATTCCAAATGCAATTCCAGCCTTGACTACATTCAGCCTTTCCACATCACGTGAAAGAACTCCCTGGGGAGATTCTTCCTTTGTAAAGAGGTAATCGGAATATGCTCCTAAATACCAACCTGGAGAGGTGAACACAAGATCTATGGTAATCGATGGATGATACAAAAAATCTTCCAGTCCATTAATTGAGGAATCATTGAGTTTGTAAGTATCCAGATAGCTCAACCCGGCATGAAATTGGGCGGTATTAGAAAAATAGAGCGCAGCTGGGTTCATTGTCTGCATATTCAGATTATCAGAAATGCTAATTGCAGCACCCCCTAATCCGAGAATCCTCGATGATCCATTTTGACTGGTTCTCGGTAGAGCAACAGCTGTGAGACTGAACGCAGTACTAAAGAGTATTAAGCAAATAAGAGTAAAATATTTTTTCATGTACCCACAACCCAACAATTTTTAAAACAACTTTTAATCTATAGTGATATTTCAAAAAAAATACAAATATTAAATTATTTCTAGCATTAAACCTCTGCTAATTGTAAACAATTACAAGATCTATAAGTTACATCCTAATGTGCCAAAACACCTAAAAACATTTATTTGCATTACATTTGATGACCATCAGACAACTACCTCTTCAAAAAAGCAGCAGATGAACTCATTTTCTGGAGTTTTTATAAAAGAAAAAACTAATTTATCACATTACACTTGCTTTCCAAATCGTCAGGTTATAGCATGAAAACAGGGTTTATATTTAATAGTAAACCAAGTAAATATTTACAAACGGGGGAAAACATGGAATTCGTGAGAGATGTAATTTCTAAAAAAGGGAGCAAATTCTGGACAGTATCACCTGAAGATTCTGTTAAGTCATCTTTGGATTTGATGGCCGATAAAAATATTGGGGCAGTACCTGTCCTTAACGCAAAAGGTGAAATTGCGGGCATTTTTTCTGAGAGAGATTTTACTCGCGGCTGCTCAAAAGATAACGAAATTTGCCTTGACTGCTCTGTTTCTAAAGTTATGACTTCCCGTGTTTTTTGTGTCAGTCCAAAACAATCAATAGACTATTGTATGGCTTTAATGACTGAAAAGAGAATCAGGCATCTCCCTGTCCTTGAAGAATCCATACTTGTTGGTATCATCTCTATTGGGGATGTGGTTAAGGCGGTAATTACTGAGAAAGATATTTTAATTGATCAGCTTGAGCACTATATAGAGGGAAGTTTATAGTTCTTGCAGAGAATAAAAGGTATATAATAATGAATCTGAAACCTCTCTACATTCTTCATTACACTGGATAATTATATATTCTCTTTTCTTATCGCTTTTTATCACGTACAATACTTCTATGAAAAAACGAGTTGATGAACGCAATACCATGTTCTCCCGAATGTTCGAAATAGTACCGGGGACTGAGAAATATGCAGGTTATTATGCTGAGCATCCTGAACTTGAAAAAAATGATACGGTATTGAGAACTCATCCGGAAGGTGTATTTTCAAACAGAATTCTTGAAAATTCGCTCATTAACGGGGCTTTCGGACTTCTCCACGACCTACGTATATATTCAGGGGCTGAATCGGTTGTTCAGGGAAAGTCTCAAGAGAAAAGCCGCCCCCTCCCCCCTTTAACCTCTCAGGAATTAACGCAATTTCTGCATGATACGGCTGCCTCTTATGGAGCAGTGCTATCGGGATCAGTCCCAACCGATTTGCAGTTTGTCTATGAACATCGCGGGCGTGGGAGACACTATGGAAAGCCCACAGATATAGTTCTTCCAAATACTTTTGTATATGCAGTTGAAATGGATACAGCAGCCGTTAATAAAGCCCCTGCAATTGAAGAGAGTGTAGAAGTGGTAAGAAAGTACATTCAGTCGGCAGTTATTGGGCTTGTGCTTAGTTATACTCTTCGTGAGATGGGATATAATGCTGTCTGCCATATAGATGGAGAGAGTCAGTTGATTCTTCCCCTGGCGGCTGATAGAGCCGGTGTAGGAAGCATAGGGTGGATGGGGATTTTATTGACAAAAAAATACGGGCCAAGAGTTCGTCTGGGGGCAGTAACAACTGATGCTCCTATAGAATATAGTACGATTAATGATTTTAATGTGTTGGAGTTCTGTAAAACATGCGGCAAGTGTTCTGACCTATGTCCATCTGCGGCCATTGCACCTTTAACTTCTGCCGAGAATGCTGAAAAACCAGCAATAAATCCTGAAAAGTGCTATAAAACATGGAAAGAGCTGGGTACTGACTGTGGAGTTTGTCTTGCTGCTTGTCCTTTTGGAAAAAACAAGCAAAATATTCCGGAGGAATCAGTTCCTGGTGATCCTGACTTCCTAAAACAGCTGCTGTTTTCAAAGAAATAGAATGCTGATGAACCCGGGGCTATCTTTTCCATTGGTCTCTCCAGTAACCCACAATTTTACATCTAAATAATCGGCTCGCTTATGGTTGAGCTTTGTCGTTTTTAATAAATGTACCATGATCTAAATCGCTAAATGCTTTTCGAATCTCTTCCTGGGTATTCATTACTATTGGCCCACGCCAGGCTATGGACTCACCAAGCGGTTTTCCTGATGCAAAAATAAACCGGGCACCGTTTTCTTTTGCTGCAGCATGAACGGTTTCCCCATGATTAAGCAGAAGGACTTGTTCCGCCGAATAGGGAGAATCTGCACTGCTTCCTAGTGTTACTTCACCTTCCAGAATGTAGATAAAGCAGGTGTGGTATAAGGGAACCTTATGTGCAAAGAGGCTATTGGGAGACAGCGAAATATCAAAATACTCAGGTTCAATCATTATATCCGTTACTGGTCCACTACAGCCATGATACTCTCCGGATATGATGCGAAACATTGAACCGTTCTCATCAGTATATACGGGTATTTCACTGCTGGTTATCTCCTGATAACGGGGCATCATCATCTTATGTGAAGCAGGAATATTTGCCCAAAGCTGCAGCCCCCAGAGCATCCCCTGATCTCCACCCTCACCCTCAGGCATCTCCTGATGAATTATGCCGCCCCCGGCAGTCATCCATTGAACATCGCCTGAATGGATAGTCCCACTATTGCCCATACTGTCGCTGTGCTCTACAGACCCATGAATCATATAGGTTATTGTTTCAATCCCGCGATGCGGGTGCCAGGGAAATCCCTGCACATATTTTTCAGGTTCTGATGAGTGAAAATCATCCAGAAGCAGGAACGGGTCAAATAGCGGTGTTTCATGATAGCCAAAAACTCTACGCAGATGTACCCCGGCTCCTTCAATTACTGGTTTATTTGAAAAGGTTGATTTAATACTTCTAATCGTATCCATTTGATAAGGATCCTCCTGTAGTGATATTGTTTATATCCCTAACCTTAGTTCCGCTATTTACAGTATACTCGTTGAACCAGATATCTTCTATTCATCAAACAGTAAAAATATTAAAACATATTAAATATCTATGATCAAAAACTTCATATCCCTGTATCCATGGATCAGATTCATTTCAATAAAATTGCCTCAGGTCTCTATACGCATAGAGAAAATCTGAATAGTATAATAGTAAGAAAGCTGGTTTCAAAGAGATTGGCTTCAGGAGTTTGCTTTGCAATCTTCGTTAATTTTCACAAAAGGAAAAAAAATGAAAATCGACATCACTCACAAACTTAAAAAAGACAATCCGGTGTTTGAGAAATTTAAAGACCCTGATAAAAATTATTTGAATTTTGGTCATGTGGGAACACATTTAGATTCCCATTTACATACAGTTATTCCTCTGGATTATATCTCAAACAGGGGAATTATATTTGATGTATCTGAAATCTCCCATAAAGAGATACAGATTGATGATATTGATCCATCACTAATTCGTGAAAAGGATTTCGTAATTTTCCAGACAAGCGAAAATGAAAAACTTGGATATGGAACAACTGAATATTTTGCTGATGGGATGGAACTTTCTCACGAACTCATAGATTATTTAATTGTTAAAAGAGTACGCTTTATTGGTATCGATGCTTTGGGAGTGAGGAATGGTAAAGAGCATACACCAACCGATAAAAAATGCGAAAGTAACGGGATTTATGTCATTGAAAACTTAGATAATTTATCAATACTGACTAAACAACTGAAAATAAGCAGCCAACAGAATTTAACCATTCATGTCATGTGGATGAATTATGATGGCTCCGGATTACCCTGCAGGGTGATAGCAGAAATATAATCTCATCACTACTCATACCTTTCCCCGCCTCACAGCAATTGGATAAAAGATCCAAAACATGCTACGGTATATATATTATAGGCAAAAGGAGCCTTTCAAATGGATATTATAAACAAACGCAGAAGTATACGATCCTTCACCGATCAACCTGTTTCACAGGAAATCATCGATTCCATGCTGCATGCTGCAATGAATGCTCCGTCAGCTCATAATCAGCAGGCATGGCATTTCATAAATATCACTAATCATGACGCAATGAATATTATTGCCAAATTTCATCCCTATGCGAAAATGATGGTAAAAGCATCAGGGGCAATTCTGGTATGTGGTAATAAAGAGTTAATGAAAATTGAGGAGCTCTGGGAACAGGACTGTGCTGCAGCAACCCAAAACATTCTTCTTGAAGCTGTTGATCAAGGCATTGGTGCTGTTTGGGTCGGAATAAGTCATGTAAAAGAGTATCAGGAAATGTTGAGTAAACTCTTTAAGCTTCCTGATAATATCATCCCATTCTCATTAATTCCATTTGGCTATCCAGAGAGTGAGAAAAATCCAAACAATAATTACTCAAGTGAAAAAGTCAGCCTGGATATGTGGAAATAGCTTCAAATCAGACTACTCATCAATTTGT